>MDTB01125337.1_pt1 | contig 30478 bp, 28 predicted proteins | sample 811161 | NCBI WGS metagenome assembly MDTB01 (sample SAMN05326650, study PRJNA326480) | marine metagenome | isolation source: seawater | place: Mediterranean Sea | collected 2009 | reverse complement strand
GAAATATATATTGATACCTATTTATAATATTTTCTGGGAATATCTATTAAATATTCAAGGCAAACTGTTATATATCTTTTACAAAATTACCAAAAAAAAGAGAGTCTACGAAAAGTTATTTATCAAAAAGAACGATAAAATTGTAATTAGATCTAATGAGAAGATTAAAGATATATCTAATCAAATTGAAAAAGAGTTAAATAATAATTTTTTGCTTGAAATGGAAAATAAACTCAACCAAAAATCTTTTCCTGAAGGTCATTATCTTCATGGGAAAAAAGCTTACGTAATTGATATGTTTCCATTTATTGAACAAAGTTTACAAAAAAAGATTATTAATTTTGCATTAAACTCAATGAACGTTTCTATAGTATCTAACTATTTAGGAGTAATGCCAACTATCTCAAAAATTAATTTAAATTTAAATATTCCGGTACAAAACACAAACGAAAGAGGTCCAATGTTGTGGCACAAAGATGATTTTGGTTTTAAATCGCTTGATTTGTTTGCACCAATTGGTGAACTAGGAGAAGATAATGGTCCTTTCCATTATTTAAAAAAAAAAAATGATTTAGGAGTATTTTACAAAATTTCAAATATAAAAAAAAACAGTTCTCAAGGAGAGAGAAATAAAATTAATTTAGATGTATTTGAAAAATTAAATGAAGAAACAAACGTATTTAAAGGAGAATCTGGTGATGGGATTTTTATTGATAGTTTTAGATGTTATCATCGAGGAGGATATTGTAAAAAAAACAAAAGAATTATGTTAAGAATTGCTTATCAAACACCTGATAGTATAAATATGATTGGGAGAGAAAACAACTTTTCGAAAATTGTGAACAAAAATGATTTTGATATTTTTTCAAGATTTATTCTGTTTAAATATCCAAAGATATTTGAAAAGTTCAAATTACAAAATTTTTTGCTTAAGATCTATCGTTTAATGCATTATAAAAAAGAATTGTCACTTAACTAATTTAAAAAAATTATTAGCTTTAATTTGTTCTCCAAAATATTTCATAGATTTCATGGACCAGTGATCTTTATCTGAATACAATAAATAACCATCTTTAAAAACCAAACATTTAGGATTACAATTTAATGGTGTTTTATCAAAAAATTTTAGATCTTTTTTTTCTGAAAAATTTAATTTCTCTAGCGATATATAATTTTGTTTTAATAGGTTTTTTGCAAAATTGTTCACATTTGATTTTGTTTTAAAATACAGTGTGGGTATATCGTAGAATTTATGACCATTTATTACAATTATTTTATTTTGATTTGAAACATTAAAGTAATTAGAAATTTGAGTGAAGTCTACGTCCCTATTCCATCTACTTGAAATGATTAAATTTTTTGCTTTTGAAATATAACTCATATTTAATTCTTTTAATGCGATCTCACAACTATTTTTCCTTTTAAGTACTTTGTAATTTAAAGTATTAATTATTCTATCTTTGAAATTTTTTTTATTAAAACAATAAAAATAATCAAAATCATAATATTTAAACTTTTCTGTTTGATTTAAAGTTGTTAAAGCTAAATAAAAATCAAGTGCATGACTATCTCCAATAACAATATTTATAGAATCTTTTTTTATATCTGCAGGATTAATTTTCATATTTTTTTCATATATTGCATCTTCAATTCTATTTTTTAAATCTCTTCCATCAAAAACTGTTTTGATTACTTCATTTTCATAAAAATTATTTTGTAATGGCTTTTGAATATTTTCTTTTGAAAATTGAATCGAAAGAATACAACTAAAAAATATTGCAAAAAGATATAAATTACTTAGTTGGAATTTGCTTTTTACTTTGCCATATCTTAGTGGTGTCTCATAATATTTATTTAAAAATATTGAGAATAGAAAGATTATAAAAATTAATGAAATTTTTTCTAAATTATCTGGAAATCTCATAAAATGATAAGTATAAAAAATTAAGATTGGCCAATGTACTATGTAGATTGTGTAACTTATATTCCCCGTTAAATTTACGAACTTATTTTCAAAAATGTTTAAGTTATTACTTTTTGGCAATTTAAAAATTATTATCAAAAAAGCCCCGATACAAGGTACCAGAGCTATAGCCCCTGGAAAATTAGAGTTCTCATTAAAATAAATACTTGAGATAAAAATTAATACTAAACCAAAATAAAATAAAGATGTGTTTGGTTTAATTTTTTTCTTATTTAAAATTAGATATGCGATTGTTCCAATGCAAAATTCATAAATCCTAAAACCAGTAAAATAAAAAAAAGCATCTGTTCTATTAGAGTATAGAAAAGAAAGAGATAAACTTATAATAAATAATAATAATATTATTATTAGTAACTTTTTGTAAAAAAACTTATTAATAAAATAAATTATGACTGGCCAAATTAAATAAAATTGAAGTTCAACTGATAATGACCAAGTATGTAAAAGAGGTTTAAAAAGCTTTTCTTGATCAAAATATCCACTTTCGTAAAAGAAAAATAAATTCGATAATCCAAAAGCAGTGTATTGCGATGAATTAATTAATCTTTCATAATGTATAGGAGATAAAATAAAGTTAGCTAAAATAAGGGAAAATATTATTATAAACAATATTAAAGGATAAATCCTTTTTAATCTTTTAAAATAAAAAGATGTAAATTTGAAGTTATTATCTTGTAAAATAATTGAGGTAATTAGGTATCCACTTATAACAAAAAATACATCAACTCCTACATAACCACCATTAAAATTCAATAAATCGAAATGAAAAAAAACTACCAACAATATTGATAAACTTCTTAGAAAATGGAGCTCTTTATTAAATTTTAATTTATTTATCATTTGAATTTTATTAAGAATAGACTAAAAAAAAAATTAAACAAGTTTAAGCAAACTAAATATCTGTATCTTTTAATATCCAAATTGTTTTTTTATATTTTTTTTTAAAAAAAGTTTTTAAAAATTTTATTTTCGCTAATAGAAATAGATTGAATATTAAAAATGTTTTTTTAATAAATTCCCTTCTTTTTTTTTTAAAAATCATTCGAATAATTAAGTTTTCTTTTAATTAAATTTTCGTTTAATATTTTGTTGGTATACATCTTAGACTGTTCAACACCTTGATAAAAACTAATTTCTTTTCCACTAAAATATTGTATTCTATTTTTTTTTGCTGAGGTCATCAATTTATTTTTTTTTGAAACAGGTAAATCGATTATAAATTTAAATTTGACTAATTGTTTTTTTGATAACAAGGTTTCGTCCTTAATACCCCTCATTCCTATTGGTGTTGAATTTATTAACAAATTTCCTGAAATATTATTTCTTTTTTTCCAATTTATTTTTATATCATTTTTTCTTATCTTCCATTTTGAATATTTCTTAAGAGACCTTGAGCATAATATAATTTTGTTTTTATATTTTTTTTTTAAAAAATTGTATATCGTTTCTGCCATTGCACCATTACCAAGTATTACTATTGTTTTAATTAATCTGAAATTTATTTTTTTTAAAATCTTTTTTATTGCAATAATGTCAGTATTATATCCAATAGTTATTTTACCTTTTTTGACGATAGTATTTACTGTTTTTGCTAATTTCGAATATTTGTCAACTTTATTTAAGTACTTGTAAACTTTTTTTTTAAATGGCATTGAAACTGAAATTCCAAAAATCTTATCAGATTTAATTAATGCTAAAACTTCCTTTATAGAATTACATTTGAAAGGAACGTAAATTGCATTAACTTTAAGAAGTTTAAAACATGTGTTGTGAAGCCTAGAACCTGTATTGCCTGGATTAGAGGAAACTGAAACATACAATTTAGTTTTATTATCTATTTTCATAATTTTTGATCGCATTATTTAAATATAACCTCCCAAGCTGAAACAAAAAGATATCAAATGGTTTAAAATGCAAAGGAGACATATTTAAAAAAATCAAGCCTGTTATAATTTGTATTTTTTTAAAAGATAATCCTTTAGAGTAAGCAAAATTACTCAATACTTTTATACACTTATCTGTATTTTTTCTTTTCTTATATCTAAGAAAAATTTTTCTATTATTTATACTTATCTTAAACATGTTTTTTTTTATAAAATCGTAATTAAGAATTAGACCACCTAGTAATTTTGCAAAATCGTAATAGATATCTCCTATCACAACATTTTTTAAAAAATCAGGTCTCCAATCTATTAGTTTAAATTTTTTTTGAAATTTGTTGAATAAAATATTATCAAATTGTAAATCCCCATGTATATGATATGGAGTTCCATAAGAAATTTTTTTCCAATTAATCATTTTGAATAGTTTATTATATGAAAAGACGTTTTCATTATTTATTACACTATTTTTTACAAAACTAATTTGTTTATTTTTCCTTTTAAATAAATTAATTCTTTTTTCGGTTTTATTTCTGTAAAACTTTAAACATTTTTTTTGGAAATCTTTTTGATTTATATAAGCTCTCTTCCATAAATTTTTGTTTAGATAATTTAATAAAATTTTAAATTTATTTGGATCATAAAAATTGTAATATGTTTGTCCATCAAAATACTCATAGCTTAAAAAATTAATACCTCTTTTTAAAATTTTAGGATAAACCTTTTTATTTTTTTGGGCTTTATAAACTAAATTTTTTATTATTTGAGGATTTTCAAAATATTTTGTAACTCTATCTTCATTTATATAAATATATTGAGATTGTTTTGAAAAATTAAAACTCTCATGTTTGATAAGTTCTTTTAAATATTTTTCCTTTGTGCCTATATCTATCCAATCAAATCTCTTTTCTAATATTTTTCTTTTTGATTTAAGAATATTTTTAAAACCTGCAGATACTTGAGGTTCTTTACTTTTTGTTTGATCTTTTTTAATACCCTCCCAAAACTCTTTATGATCTTTAATAAACGCAAAACCTATAAACTGTTTAGTATTTTTTTTTGTGTCAATTTTATCATAAATTGAGAGAACTCTTTTGTTCTTGCATAATAAATTACAATAATTCTTTTTTTCGTAAATCTTTTTTATAGGTATACCCATCCAATTTTCATTTTGAATGAATCTTTGATTTTTATTCCATAAAGTGTCACATGAAACAAAAAAAAATGGTTTATTTAAATATTTTTTGCATTTTAATAAAGATAAACCTGGCCCGCTACCTTTTCCCTCATAATTGTTAATATTAATAAAATTAAATTTATTATTTGGATGATTAGTTTTTAAAAATTCTTTTACTTGTTTTTTTTTATAACCTGTAGCAATTACAAACTTTGTGTTTTTCGGGAATTTTTCTAAAATTAAAGATATAGAAGCTTTTTTGTTAATTGGTAGTAAGGCTTTATTAAAAGATTTTGTATACTCTTCCATTCTTGACCCAACACCCGCCGTTAAAATGCAAACTGTTATATTTTTCACTAATATTTTCTATGCTCTTTTAATATTTTGCCGCTTTTTCTATTGTTGTCATCTGCAATTCTTATTACATCACTCAGATGAGGAGTAGAAACTTCATATAAACTAATGTCAGTTAATGCCTTAATACGATGAACAATATTTGGTCTTACGTTCACAACATCTCTACTTACAATCTTTTTAAATTCTATCTTGCTTAATATTTTTTTAGTTTGTCTTATATTATTGTGTTTTGTATAGAAGAGATTTGCTATACCTTTGTAAAGAAAGTTTGTTTCATATTTTTTCTTGTGATATTGAAGGCTTGTTTGATGACCTTTTCTTATAAATATTTTTTTAAATGCAAATGTTGGCTTTTCTCCATTAAGCCATAACTCATACCCCCAAGGTTTAGTCACTTTATAAAATTTTTTTCTCAATTTTACAATTTTTTCATTTTTAATTTTTTGCTTTATTCCAGCTATCAGGAAACTTACAGGACCATTTTTGATTTTTAAAGAAATTTGCCTTTTCTTTATAAAAAGTCCTTTAAGATTGCTGATTTTATAAGACTTATTATCAATAAAAATTGACGATTTTTTATTTTTTTTTAAAAATATTAAATTTGCATTATTTATATTTTTTAAATGAAAATTTCCTTTTTTTACTGCTTTAAAATATTCATAATAATATCTATTGTTATTCATAAGCTTTTCTCTAATAATATTATTCTCAATTCTTTTAATAATGTTTCCACCAAAGTTTATTTTACTTTTTTTCATTTCTACCCTTAAAGAAATCTTTATATGACTTGCTTTCTTTTTGAAAAATTGAATGTCTTTTATGAGAAAAGTTCCAATATTCATGATCATTTTTATTTATAATTGAGCTGTCTTTTTTACAATAAAATAGTCCTCTACAAACTGAGGTTAAGTTTTTTCCAAATAAAGTTTTAATTTTAAATATTCTTAAAATTGATTTTAAAAAATTTTTTAAAAAACTTTCTTTTAAAGATAATTTATGACTAATCACTTTAATTCCTATCGAGTTAAGAGTATCAATAAGTCCTTTGGAATTAAAAAAAGTACAGGATGTAGATCCATAAGGTCCTTCTTTTCCAGTTGGACAAAAAAGCATAGCTCTGTCTTTATCCTCAAGTAAAATTGAAGTTTCTATTAATAATTGTCCTCCTTCATTTAAAAGATCAGAAACGATTTTTAAAGCAAAAAATGGATATCTTAAGTGGTAAAGAGTGCCAGGGAAAAAAATAACATCGAATTTTCCAAAATCTTCGGTTGTTAGATCAAATAAGTTCTTTTCATACATCTTAACTTTTGATTTAAAATATGGAATTAAAAAATTTATTGCAGCTTCTGAAATATCATTATCTATTCCGATTACCTCTTTTGCACCCAATTTTTCAGCTTCAAAACAATAAATACCATCCCTGCAGCCAATATCCAAAACCTTTTTATTTTTTATATCCATTTCATTTATAAGTTTTAAATTTTTTGAAATTTGAGCTCTATTTATTCCTGGGGTTATAATCTCATCATTAAGTCTGATTCTATGATAAAAATTATACTTTTCTAAATTTTCAAGTATTTCTTTTTTATTCATTTATATTTTAAACCTCTTTTTGTTGGGATTTAATTTAAAGAATTTATCATAATTTTTTTTTACAAAAGCATTTAACTCCCATTTATTATTAAAACCATATTTTTTTTTCATCCATCTCTGACCTTCGCGAAAATATAATTTTAAATTATCATCGTAATTTTCTGTTTTAATTAAATCAGAATAATTTATCAAATAAGTCTCATTTTCTTCGGTCCAAACAGAATTTGTAATGCCTGAAGCCCAATTAAGTTTATAAGCTTTTGATATAAGCTCGCTGACAAGTCCATAACCCCTGAAGTTTCTTCCATCAAATAAAAAGTTATAATAGTTTGGGTTTTTTTTGTTCATTAGTTTATACAGTAATTTTTTTCTAATTAATATTGTATTGTCATAAAGGAACCAGAAGTATTTTATGCCGTTTTTTGGGATTAATTTTTTTTCTCCCCAGAATTTTGAACATGGTGATAATATTCCCAGTTTTTTATCATTATCAAAATAAGATAACAATTTTTTTATAATAGGTTTTTTTTCAAAAACAGAGTCATTTGTAATTAAAAAAAAAGCATCATAATCATTTAACTTATCCTCTTCATATAATTTAAGTAAACCATAATTCATTCCCCTATAAAACCTTAAACCTTTTTTTTTTATAGAATTTTGTTTTGCATACCAGGTATAATTTTTTGAAAGTTTGTCTTTATCGGACCCTGACTCAACGATAAAAATATCAGAAATATCATCATTATAGGCCTTCAAATTATTGAATAATCTATCAGTTACATTGGGTAAGTTACGATTTAGTATAATAGTCGCTACACGCTTTTTTTTTTTTCATTTAATTAGCGCCAATCAATTTAAAGCAATTCATATATCTTAAGATTGATTTTTTTACAATTTTTTTGGCTAAATTTTGATAATTAATATTTTTTTTTATTAGTCTTGATTTAGTTTCATCGATAATTGCTTTTCCTTTCTCAGATGAATATAGGTAATGTCCACAAATAATTGTTTTTTGATAGTCATTAAGTTTTGAACCATCAATTTTCCACTTTTTCCATTTATTTGACTTCGCGCATAAATCAATAAATTCATCATATAAATTTAGCATTTTATATTTTTTCATTAGGTTAAGTAGATTTTGAGTTTCGGCTACTCCAAATTCTGGAGCAACATTTGCAGCATGTATGCCAAGTTTTGGATGCCAGTTTAAGGAATCATCAGACAAATAGTCTGTATTATGTTGTTTAAAATATACTTTATATTTTTTACAAATTTCTTTAATTTTAAATATTTGAATTTCAGCAGGTATCTCATTTTTAATTCTAACCAAGGATTCAAATGTACCTATATTTCTTGTTTCCATAACTTTTGTTCCAGATTGTAAAACTATAAAAAATAATTTTGGCAAGTTATTTCTTTTACAAAATTTCGATAGTTTGTTTAAAAAATACTCTGTCTCTTCATAAGTATTAGTAACACCAGATTGTTCCTCTGTTCCAACTTCAAATAAAATTTCTTTCTTTTTTTTTGAAGCATATGAAAAACAATGCTCATAAAGTTCAAAAGTTCTATCTAAAACTTTATCAATTTTTGGAGTACTATTAATATCTAAACTAGTATCTATATGAATTACTTTAAAATTTGAGTTTATATCACTTTCATACGATCTCTTTGCAGACTCCATTGCTTTAAGTTCAGAATATTTTTTTTTTATTTCTAAACTATTCTGCCAAGGTCCACCATGATCTCTGCATAATATTATTTTATTATTTGGTGATTTAGATCTAATATAATTTGAATATCTTTCTGTTGACCAATTATTTACATAACCACCACCAAAAATATCGGAGTCAATTTGGCGCCTACTTGAAATCATCATAAGTGGTACGTTGTACTGTTCTACCAACTCTATGCAAGCATCTACTATATTCTTACTCATTGGACCAACACCCAATAAAGTTCTTCCTTTTTTGATTTGTGTAGTTAATAAATTAGAAATCACAATTTTTTATAATAATTTGAAATAATTTTTTCTAAATTTTTCCCAACAAAAAACTTTTTTAATATATGATAACAAGCCTCTGAAACGGCTCTCTCTCCAGAGTGATTTTTGGTTATATAGTGAGAATACTTTCTTGTGATCTCATTTGAATTTTCACAGCTAACAGTATAACAAAAATTTTTCATTAATATCCAATCAAATAATCCATCGCCCATATAAATTGAAACATTTTTTTTTACATTTTTTTTTATCCATTCTAACCTTTTATTATTAGGGACAAAATTTAATTTAAAACCCATTCCAGTTACAACTCTCTTTTTTGTTATCTTAAGACCCTTTTTGTCAGACGTAATAAATTCAATTTTAATGTAATTAGATAATATTTTTAGTGCATCATTATCATCAGCTCCAAAAATTTTTCCAAATTTTCCTTTAGAGTTATAAATGAATTGTCCTGTGTTTAAGACGCCATCAACATCTAATAAAAAATAATTTGGTTTCTTTTGAAGTTTCATAAAACTAACATTTTGTTTTACTTGGCTTATTAACAATAAAGTTGTAATTAGTCTCTAAAAAAATTTAAAAACATAATTTAAAATGTATTTCAACAAAAAAAACAATTTTTATCATGGTATTATGTTTCATCATTTTCATGATCAAAAGAGACATATAAAAAGTCAAGGTTCTATTAGTGCCAAGCAATTTGAGAGGCTTATTAAATTAATAGGGCCAGATAAATTTCTTACTCCATATGATTTTATGGATAAATGCCAAAATAAAGCCTTAAAAAAAAACGACTTATGCCTAACATTTGATGATAGTCTAAAATGCCAATTTGATATTGCGGTACCAGTAATGAAAAAGTTAAATTTAAAATCTTTTTTTTTCGTAAGTTCATCTATATTTACAAACAATGCTGATAAATTAGAGTTATATAGATTCTTTAGACACAAATATTATAAAACAATGGATTTATTTTATAAGAATTTTTTCATTAAAGTTGAGAAGTTATTTCCTAAGACGAATTTAAGATTCTTTTTTAACGAAAAAAGAAACTTAATTAGCAATCTTAGAAAAAAACATCCAATGTATTCAAAAAATGACATCCTTTTTAGAATCGTGAGAGATAGAATGCTAAAGAGAAAACAATATGATCTAATAATGCGTAAAATGTTTATAGAGAAGAATTTTGACTTTAAAAAAAAATTAAAAAATCTTTATTTAAGAGAGAAAGAAATAAAACAACTTGATAAAGATGGACATATGATTGGTTTGCACTCACATTCTCATCCTAATTTAATTGAAAAATTAAATTTTAAAAATCAACTTAAAGAATACAAACTTAATAAAGCAATTTTAGAAAAATTATTAAAAAAAAAAATTTATTCAATGTCTCACCCAAGCGGGTCCTATAATTCACAAACTTTAAAGATTTTAAAAAAACTAGGTATAATAATTGGTTTCAAACAAATTATGATAAAAGATAGAAATATGAAAAAGATTAATAATACAAACTTCGAGATTGCAAGAGCAAATCATTCAGAAATAATTAGAAGGCACAGAATAATATAACTAAGAATGAAATTTACAATTATTACATCAAATAAACCAAGACATAATTATTTGGTTAATAAAATATCTACTATAGCTAGCTCCGTAAATGTCATTCAAGAAAACAGCACAATTTTTCCTGGTCAAAATCCTGGAAGAAATTTGCAATCTACAACGATGTCTAATTATTTCAAAAAAGTTAATGTTTCACAAAATAGATTTTTTAAAAAACATTATTTAATAAGAAGTCATTCAAATCTAAAATTATTGCCACTTCAATTTGGAGATCTTAATAAAATTGATTTAAAATTAATTAAAAAGGATTTTTTAAATTCCGATTATTACATTGTATTTGGTTCTAGTTTTATTAAAAATAAACTCTTAAATTTTTTAATTAAAAAAAAGCTATAAATATTCATATGGGACTTTCTCCTTTTTTCAGAGGTACTGATTGCAATTTTTGGGCTCTGAATGATGGGTATGGTCATCTTGTAGGTGCTACTATTCATTATTTAAGTAGAAAATTAGATGCTGGAGATATTATCTATCACGCTATTTCTGAGAAAACTAACAATATTCATGATTATACAATGTCAACAGTAAAGTCTGCTATTAAATCTTTAACAATCAATTTCAAAAATAGAAAAATATTTAAAATGAAATCTATTAAACAAAATTCAAGAAAATTAATAAGATACTCATCAAAAAAAGATTTTAAAGACAAAACAATTAAAAAATTTTATAAGAAAAATTATTTCAAATTTTATAAGACAGGATTAGAAAAAGAACTTATAGCCCCTTATAAATTAAGGAAGAATCAATTTTTTAATGACTAAAAAAAAGTTTTTATTCTATACTGGAAAAAGAGGTGGAATTAATCATTTGACTCCTTTAATTGAGGGTATAAAAAAAAGTGCCAAAATTGATTATAAAATAATCTTTTCGGATATGCATATGGATAAACAGTTTGGGGAGACCAAAAATGAATTTGCTTATTTAAAAAGAAATAGTTTTTACTCACCTAGCCTATTCAAAAAAGACAGCTTTCTATATCGTTCCAAGTCTATAGCAAAGGGAATAGATAACAATGTTAGAATAATTGAAAAATATAAACCAGATTTTGTTGTTGTATTAGGAGACAGAAGTGAACTTTTTTCGGTCGGCGTTCCTTCAATGATTTATAACATTCCTATAATTCACATTTATGGAGGAGATGTTACACAAGGATGTACAGATGAAAGTACCAGACATTCAATTTCAATGCTTTCAAATTATCATTTTGTATCAAATTACAAAAGTTTTAAAAATCTTGTAAAATTCGGAATTGATAAAAAGAATATTTTAGATACTGGCTTAATTTCGCTACATAAAATTCAAAAAAGTAAAAATAAAATTAAAGATCTTTATAATAAACTAAATTTAGATCTAAAAAAAAAACTTATTGTTTCAATTCTTCATCCTGAAACCTGGAATGATAAAAATCATAAAAAAAATGTAGATGTTTATTTTGACTCATTAAAAAAAATTAACCATAATCTTATCATTATTTATCCCTGCAGCGATCCTGGTTATAAATATATAATAAGAAAGATTAAGAAAATTTCTAAAAAAAGAAATGTTAAAGTTTTTAAAAATATAGAAGCTGAATTTTTTTATGAAATTTTACAGTTCTCGGATCTTTTTATAGGTAATTCAAGCACAGGTATCCTGGAGTGTGGTTTTTTTAATGTTCCAGTCATAAATGTGGGTATAAGACAAAAAGGCAGATACTGTGATAACCGAGTAATTCACTCTAGTTTTAATATAAAAAGAATTCAAAAGAATATAAATAATATTTTAAAAAAAAAGAAAAAAATAGGTTTTAATAAATCCTTTTTTTACTTTAAAAAAAATGGTCTCAATAAGGCTTTAAAATTTTTATATAATATAAAAAGTGATAAATTCCATAAACAAATTCTTAAACTGAGCAAATAAAATGAAAATTTTGATAACAGGAGCTGATGGTTACATAGGATGGCCTTTAACAGTATCGCTACTAAATTCAAACAAAATCAACAAATTAATATGTGTTGATAATTTTGCAAGACGAAAATGGATCAAGGAAGTTGGTGCAAGTACTGCAATTTCTGTTGCAAGTTTTGAAAGGAAAAAACAATTTTTAAAAAAATTTAATAAAGATAACAATTTTTTAAAGATAGATCTAAATAACTATAAAAAACTAAATTCTTTAATAAAAAAACATAAGTTTAATTTTATTATTAATTTAGCAGCTCAACCGTCAGCTCCTTATTCTTTTATTAGTGCTAAAAAATGTAACTTTACTCAAAATAATAATAATCAAATTTTGAGAAATATTATATGGTCTATTAAATCTAATAACCTTAGTAATGTTACAAAGCTTTTACATACAACCACTACAGGAGTTTACGGTGCGCCAAGGATAAAAATTCCTGAAGGTTTTTTGAAATTTAAAAATGAAAAATATCCTTTTGGCTTTATGGCGGGAAGCTGGTATCACATGAGCAAATGTAATGATATCAATAATCTCTATTTGGCTAATAAAAATTTTGGAATAAATTCTTATGATTTTAGAACAGCAATTACTGTAGGTCTTGATTATGATGGGTTTATTACATCAAAAAAAAATAATATATTAAACACTAGATTTGATTATGACTATTATTTTGGAGTTGTTGTAAATAGATTCATAGCAATGGCTTTGGTCAATTATGACATAACATTATATGGCAAAGGTCTACAGGAGAAACCATTCATCTCGCTAAAAGATGCAGTAAAATCACTAAAAAACTTCGTTTTATATCCGCCAAAAAAAGGAGGTGTATATAATCAAATGACAAAAATAGTAAGTATTAAAAAAATATCAGAATATATAAGTCAGAATAAATCATTTAAGAAATTAAAAGTTAGACATATTAAAAATCCAAGAGTAGAAAATGAAAATCATAAAATGAAAATGGAAAATAATAAATTTCTGAACATTTTAAGATCAAAACCAGAGAGCTTTAGAAAGACTATAAATGAAACAATAGAAATTTTAAAAAAATTGAACGCAAAAATTGATGAAAAAAAATTCCTTTAAAAAAATTAAAGTTGCTGTTCCTTCTTTAGATTCTAAAGAATATAAAAGAATTAAAGAAGTCATATTTAATGGAAAAATTGTATCAGGAAAATATGTAAATGAATTTGAAAAAAAATTTAGCTCATATATTGGAACAAAATATGCTTGTGCGGTAAACAGTGGTACTGCTGCGCTTCACACTGCTTTGAGATGTTTAAATCTCAAACCAGGTTCTGAAGTAATAGTACCGGCAATCTCGTTTATGAGCACAGCAACTGCTGTCTTACATAACAATTGTTATCCCAAGTTTTGCGATGTGTCTTTAGGTGATTATTGCTTAGAGGTAGAAGACTTAAAAAAAAAATTATCAAAAAAAACTAAAGCTGTAATAATAACACATTTTACTGGGAACGTTTGTAAACTTGATTTAATAAAGAAAGTATTAAGTAAAAAAAAAATTCCTTTAATAGAGGATTGTGCACAAGCTCATGGTTCAAAATTTAAGAATAAACGAGTTGGGTCTTTTGGAGATATTTCTTGCTTTTCATTTTATACGACAAAACATATGACTACTGGAGAGGGTGGAATGTTATGTTATAGCAATAAAAGCTATGAGAAAATTTCTAAAATGTTTAGAAACCATGGTTTAATTAATAGAAATGAACACCATATCATTGGCTACAATTATAGGATGAATGAAATCTCGGCTTTAATTGGAATTGAACAATTAAAAAAGCTAGAAAAAATAAATGATTTAAGAATTAAAAACTCAAAATATATAATTAAAAATTTAAAAAAGATTAATCAGAATTGGTTCGAGATACAGTCTATACCATCTTATAGTAAACATACTTTTTTCTGGCTTGCACTTAGGATCACAAATAAAAATGTAAAATTGGAAAAAGTTGTAAATTTTTTGGAAAAAAAAGGAATTGAGGTAAGATCCAGATATAATTATCCATTATATAAACATAATCTTTTTAAGAGTATTAAAAAAAATTATTCTAAAGTATTTTTAAAAAATTCTGAAAAAATTGCAGGAAATATATTTGGTTTACCAAATCATCATAATCTAAAAAGAAATCATTTAGACTATATTGTAAAAACTATATCTGAATTTTAAAATGTCGAAAGTATTTATAATAGCCGAAGCTGGAATAAATCATAATGGCAAAATAAATAATGCTATTAAACTAGTTCAGATCGCCTATAAGGCTAAAGTAGATGCGGTAAAATTTCAGTTATTTACAACTAAAAATTTTATTAATAAAAACAAAAATTTAAAAGGATTTAAAAGATTTAAAGGTCTAGAGTTTTCTATTTATGAATGGAAAAGAATAGTATCTTTTGCAAAAAAGAAAAAAATAAAGATTTTTTTTTCTGTCTTCGATAAAGAAAGTTTAGAACTTTTAAAGAAACTCAAATGTAGTATTATAAAAATTCCATCTGGCGAAATAAATAATTATGATTTATTAAAAAAAATCAATCAGTTAAAAAAAAAAGTAATACTTTCAACTGGAATGTCTACTTTGAAAGAAATTAAAAAAGCCTTAAAATACTTAAATAAATGTGAAGTTAAGGTTTTACACTGTGTATCTGAATATCCAACGCCACCTTATAAAGCTAATCTAAGCTTAATTAGAAAATTAAGGTCAGAACTTAAGGTCGAGGTGGGTCTTTCAGATCACTCTAGAAGTACCTTGATACCTGCTTTAGCAATATCTTTTGGAGCTACAATCATTGAAAAACACATAACGTTTAATAGAAATCAAAAATTTGGTGACCACAATATGTCAGTAACTCAAAAAGAACTTGCTGAAATGACTAATTATATAAGGGAAGCAGAGTTGGTAAGCGGTAATGGTAAAAAAAAATTATCTTATAAAGAAAAAAAATTAGCTAAAGTTGCTAGAAAAGGTGCATATTTGGGAAAAGATATTTTAAAAGGTGAAAAACTTGAAATGCGTCATGTGAAATTTCTAAGACCATCAAATAATTCAAAATATGAAATAATTTCAAGATTAATAGGAAAAAAATCAAAAAAAAATTTATCAATTCTATCTGATATTAAAAAAAATGATTTTAAATAAAAACTTAAAAAATATGGTTGTTGAACCAAATGAGACAATAAATAGAGTTATAAAATTTATTCAAAAAAGTGGTTTTAATGGTGTCTTTGTTAGCAATAAAGATAAAAAGATTATTGGTATAATTACAGACGCTGATATTCGTAAAATATTTTTACAAAATAAACTTTCTAACAAATTAAAAGCTAGAGACGTGATGAATAAAAATTTTTTATCTATCTCACAACAAGAAAATGAAGAGGATTATTTCAAAATATTGATTAATTCAGAAAAAGTTATTATTCCAATACTTCAAAATAAAAAGTTAATAAATTTTATTCATATTAATGATCTAAAATTTAAAAAAAAAATTATTAAATCAAAATCTGATAAAAAGAAAATTTTGGTAATAGGTGGCTTGGGATATATTGGATCAGTATTAGTTGGGTTATTACTTAAGAATAATTATAGGGTTAATATTTTAGATATCAATTTTTATGGAAGCTTTTTTAACAAAAAATTTAAAAAAAATAAAAATCTTAATTTCTTTATTGGGGACTGTTATAACAAAAAAATTATTTCTAAGGCCATCAAAGGATGTTCCGATGTTGTTCACTTGGGGGAAATAGTCGGAGATCCAGCCGTAAACCTCGATACGAAATTTTCAATACGTCATAATTATGAAAATACAAATTTTGTTATAACTGAGTGTATAAAAAATAATATAAACAAATTTATTTTTGCATCAAGTTGTAGCGTTTATGGGTCTTCAAAAGCTAAGTGTAATGAAAAATCAAAACTTAATCCAGTTTCACTATATGCTAAATGTAAAATTGAATCTGAAAAAGCAATTTTATCATTTAAATCAGGATCTTTCTGCCCTGTAGTTTTGAGACTTTCAACTGTATATGGAGACTCCCCTAGAAAAAGATTTGACCTTGTTGTCAACAGGTTTACTATAATGTCAATTATAGGTAAGCACATAGGATTATATGGAGGATCTTCATGGAGACCCTTTATCTCTGTCAAGGATGTTTCTAGAGCTATTCTTAAAACTTTAAAAACAAAAAATGAAATAGTTAGAAATGAAATATTTAATGTTGGAGGAACTAAGGAAAATTATAAAATAATTGATATTATTAACATTTTAAAAAAATATATTAATTTGAGTTTCTCCTATGAAAAAAAGATAAATGATAGAAGAAATTACAAGGTGTCATTTAAAAAGATTGAAAAAAAGATGCTTTTTAAAACAAAAGATAAACTAGAAGATGTCATTAAGGATTTGGTCAAAAAGTACAAAAAACTTAATTTCAATCCTAATAATGATAATTTTTATAATGATAGTAAAATAAGAAAAATTTTAATGAAAAAGTAACTGTATATGCCAAAAAATTTATTTTATGCAATCATAACAGCCCGAAAAAATTCTAAACAAATTAAAAACAAAAATATACAAAAAATTGGAAAAAAGAATCTAGTTGAAAACACAATATCGATTATAAAAAAAGTAAATTTTTTTGATAAAATATTTTGCTCCTCTGACTCAAATAGGATACTAGATATTGCAAAAAAGAATAAAATCATTGATATTAAAAGACCTAAAAAACTTTCACTCGATAGCTCTAAAAGCATTACTTCAATTCATCACTTTGTAAAATATTTAAAAGAAAATAATTTTGAATTACCTAAGGTTGTTTTTCTTTTTCAACCCACATCTCCTTTTGTTAAAAAAAAAACAATTTTATCAATGAAAAGACTGGTGATAAAAAAAAAGGTTTCCTCTGTAATATCTTGCTACAAAATTCCTAACAAATTTCATTATCTTAACCAAAGATCTTTAAAAAATGGAAAAGTAAAATTCTTGTATGAAAAAATGAGGAATAAAAAAATTCTTAAACAGTCAAAACCAGCTGTATATTCTCACGGAAACTTATTTTCATTTAAATTAAAAGAATTTTTAAAACAAAATAGCTTAACACCAAAGCCTTTGTATTCCGTTTTATTAGATACATTTGAAGAAAGTATAGATATAGATACCAAGGAAGATTTAAGAATAGCAAGGGCTCTTTTTAAAAAATTCAAATTTAATTGATGAAAAAAAACATTAAGAAAATACTTGTTTTGGGTTTAAATAATATAGGAAAAAAAATCGCTCAGAAACTTAAAAAAAAATATTTTATTTTGATAATAAAAAATAAAATTAATTTAAAAAAAGTAAAAAAGTTTAGACCAGATGTTATTTTATCTTTGGGCTATAGATATAAGGTTGATGATAATATAATAAATTATCCTTTGTATGGCAGTTTCAATTTGCATAAATCTTTATTACCCCTTAACCGAGGTGCAAATCCTGTCTTTTGGATTATTTTAAATAAATCAATTGCAGGTATATCAATTCATAAAATGTCAAATAAAATTGACCAGGGACCTATTTGTGAGCAAAAAAAAATATTTTACAATTTTTCTTTTACTTCTGGGGATTTATACAGAAAAATGGAAGAAGAACAATATATACTATTTTTCAAATTTTGGTCAAAACTTTTAGAATCTAAACTTAAGTTTAAAAAACAAAAAAAAATTAAGAATAAATCAAAAACTAAAAAAGAATTTATAAATATAATAAGATCTTATAATTCAAAAAATAAAAGATTTACGGAAATTTTAAATTTTTTGAAAGCATCAACATTTCCACCATTTCAAAATGTTAGAATAAAAGATAAAAATAAAATTTACAATATTGAAATAAAAATTACTCAAATTAAGAAAATAAATAAAAAATTTAAACTTTTAAAATCTTATTTCTAAATTTTATAATTGATAAGATTTTTTAATTCTGAAATATCATCAATTAAAAAATCTGTTTTTACTTTTTTAAACAAATTAATGTTTATTTTTCTTAATTTTTTAAGACTTGAGGGTTTAAGTTTTTTGCGTTGTAGTTTTGACATAGCAAGATTAATACCAGATAATAAAATACCAACTGTATGAACTTTTGCCTTTTTACCTTCTTTAATACCAGATAGACTATCATCTACTTTAATCACTTCACTAGGTGTGGAAATATTTAATTTTTTCATGACTTTTAATGTCATATCTGGATGTGGTCTTCCTCTTTTAACCTCAGAGGACGACACCGAATAATCTGGTCTAAAACCTTTTAATCGCATCTTTTTCAAGATCAAATTTAAGATATTTTTTGGATACCCCGTCGTAAGACCAATTTTAATATTTTTAATTCTCAGAAAATTTACTAATTTAGTAAACCCTTGGATATAACTTGTTCTTCTTAATACTTCTATTTCAAGTTTTTTGTCAAAAATTTTTATTATTGTATCTATGTCTCTTTTTGTCGGATTTTTATTAAATTTTACTTTCCATTGTGAATTAATGATTTTGTGTTTTAAAATTTTTTTTAAATGATCGATTTTTCTAATTCCCATATCTATTTTTATTATATCGTTAGTAATTTTGATACCATATTTAGACAATGCCGACTTAAAGGCGTAAATAGTAGCTAGACTTCCATGATCAATGATTGTTCCTGATATATCAAAAATTATAAGTCTAATTTTTTTTTTTTGGTTTCATTTAATTTATAAAATTATATAAAGTAAATTCTAATGGAAAACTTATTAAAATCAAAAGTAACATTCTGTCCAGGTCCAGGTGCTGTTTTAAAAGATTGGTATTTATTCCAAGAGGAGTTTTTTGGAAGGGGTGACAAGAGATATAAATCAATTAAATTCAAAACACTCCAATGGATCAAAAAGAAGTCTGGACAAGATATTATTATACCCGTTGCAGGTGCAGGATCTACTGCTGCGATTGTCGCTTTCAACTCATTCCTATCTGGAAACATATTGATTATAAATACTGGATACTATTCTAAAAGATGGTCAACTTATATTAAAAATAATATAAATTTTAAATCCTATAAAGTAGTTAATTATGACGATTTCATTAATGAGAAATTAAAAAAGAAAAAATATCATTGGGTTGTTTTCGTATACGTTGAAACTGCTCATTGTGTAAAATTCGATTTAGAAAGAGTTAAAAAAATCTCAAAAAAATTCAAATCAAAATTGATCTTAGATGCTACTGCTTCAATTGGTCTAGAAAAGAAACATGAGCTTGCTGACGTAATTTTTTTTAGTAGTTGCAAAGGTTTACTAGGACCGACTGGATTAGGATTCATTGCATACAAAAATAAAGTAAAATTTAAAAATATAAGTGATTTTTGGAATAATATTAAAACACATGCAAATTCAAAGTATACTTTAGGATATAATTGTATTGCCTCTCTTTATGGAGTGTCAAAAAAACACTCAGAATACATAAATAAAATTAAGTACGCAAAATCCATTATGAAAAATTATATTTACCAAAAAAACCCTATTCCATTAATTGGAGTCCCTCTTAAATATAAGTTAAAAAAAAAAATTTCTAATACTATATTATACGAACCAAGAGATAATCCTGGTTATGATTTAATTTTTTTTCTAGGAATTGTAAAATTCAATAAAAAAGAAATAGAAAAAATTTTAAAGAACAGAATTATCAAAAACTTAAACTACAGAATTGGCCCACGAAAGTAAATCTGTTAAACAAAATTGAAGTTTATCTGGTCTTGACAAAGTATGATGGAAAAATTTTCGTCCTTCAGAGGTAGGGCCAATTAATCTTATACTTTTATCTATTTTGTTGTACCTGTTAATAGGAGATTGATCTCTATTAATTCTTAAACCAATTCTAATTTTTCTATTATTGATATTCTGCTCATTATAAGTCACTATATTATTTTTATACATAGAATTTATTAATAAATCATTTTTATAATCTTTTTTATAAAGATCTGCCAAACCATAAAAAATGGTGTTTATTTTTATTTTTTTATTTTTTTGATTTAAATAAATTTCCTTCCCTTTTTTTAAGAAATTAAATTCACTTTTTCTTAATAATTCAATTTTTTTTTCTTTTATCAATTTTCTTATAATAATAATACTATCGACAGATGGACCATCACAAAGTTTATTATGTATGGACATAATGTTGGTCAAAAAATAATTTAAAATTTTCAAGTTATCGCAGTTATCAAAAAGTTTAGTGAATTGCTGTCTAATATCTCGCCATACTCCGTCACACGCATTTTTATAAGCACTGTCAATGTTTCCTTTTTGGGCTTCCTTAATATCCCATTTCAAAAACTTTAAGTAATCCTTTTTAAAATTAATAGAATTCGATGTTATTAAAGGATTTGTAAATAGATCGTAAAATGTATATTTTTTTTCAAGAATTGGTTTTAAAATTTCTTTCTTTGAAAACCAATTTCCATTATAAAACTTATTCTTTAGATTATTTTTTTTTATAAGTTTAACTAAAAAATAATTTAAATCATCATACAAATATGATAAATCAAAAACTGTTTTTGATTTAAGATCTTGAAAAATCTTTTTTTTTAAAAATTTCACTTTTTCTTTAAATATTTCATCATCTAAAAAATGACTAAAGTATAATGTGCAAAATTCTAATTTGATTAATGGATTAATAAATTTTTCAAAATTTAATTCTTTTTTATATTGATATTTATTAATCGTCTTTTTTAAAATTTGTATTAACTCATCTTTTAAAAATATTGGTTTATGTTCATGTCTTTCTGGATCAGATATTTTTTGATTGAAAGGTCTAGCAAAAGGAAATAGTGAAGAACGTGAAATAGAATATACTTTTGTTTTTTTTCTTTGTAGCATAGAAATAATGTCTATTGATGAAACTCCGGTTCCATATACGACAACATTTGTATTATTAAATCTATCCCAAAAATTTTTGTTTGGTAATAGTTCTAAAAAATTGTGATAAAATTTACAATTTGAATCTGCTGTTAATTTTTCTATTTTTCTGCTTAAAGAAGTAATTTTTTTTGAAGAATTATAATTACCTGTAGCTATCAATAAGTTATCACAAATGATATTTTTATTTTTTGTAATAATTATATTCTTTTTTTTAAGTTTTCTAATTCCTAAAACTTTTTCGTATATTAATTGAATATCAACGTTCGTATTTTTTTCTAAAATTTTCAATATATCAAAAAATTTATCCTTAAGTGAATAACCAAATACTGACCTAGATGGCCAAGATTCTTTATTGATAGATTTAATTTTTTTATTTTTCACCCATTCCATGAAGTTATATTCATATTTTTTAAATTTTTTCGGAAATTTAAAAAAAGGATATGATCCTAATGAAATTTGATGCGCGATTCGATTTAATAAAATGTTTTTATCTAGATTGATACTATGGGTATTTCCATATCCAAAATCTCCTTTGCTATCAAATAATAGTAATTTGAATTTTTTTTTTTTATTTTTTTTTAAAACTGTTTTTAAAAAAATTTCTATAGCATATACTGAGTTAGGACCTCCTCCAATAATAGCTATCTTTTTTGCAATCATATTGTATAAATTAAAAATGATTTTAGATGATCGTAATTATTATAACTACTTATCAATAAAGAGCAATATTTTAAACCCACTAAATAAATTTATGAGTTTTGATGAAATTGTGGAAGTCTGTAAAAATTTAAAATTTAATAATAAATTTTTTCCTATACCTTTTTTTATCTCATGTGATCTAGAAGAAATTAAAAAAATCAAAGGATCTAATTTAGATATTTTTTATAAGAACAAAAGATTAGATAAATTGAAAATTCTAAGTATTCAAAAGTTTGATAAAAATAAAATTTCTTTTTATCTTTTTAATAAAAAGAGAAATCATCCTTATAATGAATTCATTAAGAATTCTAAAGAATATGTCATAGAGACAGCTCCTTTTGCCATAAACAGTAAAAAGTTAGAAAAAAACTACAAATTAGTAGGTTTTGCAACCAGAAATATTCCACATAAAGGCCATGAAAAAATATTAATTAATTTTATCAAAAAAAGAAAAAAAATTATGGTAATTATTAATTCAGATATATCAAATAACAAAAAAATAAACCCAAATAATACATTTAAAGCTTATAAAAAATTTATAAATAAAAATAAAATAAAAGATAAAATTAGTTTAGAAAAAATTTCACTTCCAAGTTTGCTATTAGGATTTAGGCAAGCTGCATTACACAGTATAATAGCAAAAAATTTTGGGTGCAGAAGTTTTATTATTGGGAGAGACCACTCGGGATATAAAAAATTCTATAAAGAATTTGAGTCATTTAATTTTTGTAAAAAAAATGAAAAAAAAATAGGAGTAAAAATTTTACCTAGTGGAAGCCCTTTATATTGTAATAATTGTAATAAGATCGTTTTTAGAGATGAATGTAAATGTAAAAATAAACGTTTTAATATAAGCTCAACTTTGGTAAGAAAATTAAAAGATAAAAAACTAAAAAAATTAATTTCAAATTTTTAATTGTGAAAAATAAAAAAAAAGTTTACGTTGCATTATCGGCCGATGTCTTACACAAAGGTCATATAAATATTATTAAAAAAGCTTCTAGATATGGTTTCTTAATTATTGGTCTCTTGACAGATAAAGCAATAGCATCATACAAAAGAGTGCCACATCTAAACTACAAAGATAGAGAAACAATAATAAAAAATTTGAAATATGTTGATATGGTAGTTCCACAAACGACTTTAGATCATACAAAAAATCTGAATCTCTACAAACCGGATTATGTTTTTCACGGGGATGATTGGAAAAGTGGTCCACTTAGCCAAACAAGAAGACAAGTAATTAAAGTACTTAAAAAATGGAAGGGAAAATTAATTGAACCAAAATATACGAAAAATATTTCATCTCAAAAAATTAAGGATGAAATGAATAAGATTGGTACTACACCTGACATTAGAAGAGCAAAATTGAAAAGGCTAATTGATGCAAAAGAAATTGTAAGAGTTCTTGAGTGTCATAATCCAATAGCAGGCTTAATTGTTGAAAATTTGAATTATAGTAAACATGAAAAATGGGATGAATTTGATGTCATGTGGTCTTCAAGCTTGACGGATTCGGTATCAAGAGGAATGCCAGATAATCAATCTGTAGATTATTCAACTAGAATATCTGGTGTAAATGAAATTTTTAACGTTACTACTAAGCCTTTAATTTTTGACATTGATAATGGGGGTCAGATAGAACATTTAAAATTTATTGTAAAAAAATTAGAAAGCTCAGGAGTCTCCGCTATTATTATAGAAGATAAGATTGGTTTAAAAAAAAATTCACTTTTTTCAGATCAATCAAACGTACGTCAAGAAAGTATAGCCAAATTTTCTCAAAAAATTAAGGTAGCAAAGAATGCATCGATAACAGAAGATTTTTTGGTAATAGCGAGAATTGAAAGTCTTATATTGGGCAAGAGTATTAATGATGCTTTAAAAAGAGCGATTGAATATAGTAAAGCAGGATCAGACTTAATAATGATCCATTCCAAAGAAAATAACCCAAAAAAAATTTTTGAGTTTTCTCGTAAGTTTTTAAAAACAAAATATGCAAAACCTTTGGTAGCAGTTCCCTCAACATACTCCAAGACGCCCGAAAAAGACCTTATTAGAAATGGCTTTAAAATTGTGATTTATGCTAACCATTTATTAAGATCTTCTTATTTCGCAATGTATCAAAATGCAGAAAAAATTTTAAGATCAAAAAGAAGCTTTGAAGCAGAAAAACAAATGACATCAATTAAAGATATTATAAGTTTAATTAAATAAAATGATTAAATCAGAAGTTTTGTTAAAATTTTTCCTTAAACAGAAAATTTCTTTTTTTACTGGGGTTCCTGATAGCGTATTGAAGAATTTTACTGAAGTTTTGAGTGAAAACAAAAAAATTTCACATTTAATAGGGGTAAACGAAGGATCATGTATATCAATAGCAGCAGGTTATTACTTGAAATCAAAAAAATTAGGAGTTGTATATATGCAGAATTCAGGTTTGGGAAATGCAGTAAATCCTTTAATTTCAATTTTGGATAAAAATGTTTATTCCATTCCTTTAATAATGATAATTGGATGGCGTGGCGCCCCCGATACTAAAGATGAACCTCAACATCGAGCACAAGGAAAGATAACAAAAAAACTTTTGAATTTAATGAATATAAAATATTGTGAAGTTAATAATCAAAAAGATTTTTACAAAATTAAAAGTTTAATTCAATTTTCGAAAAAAAATAAAATACCCTCAGCAATCTTAATAAAAAGGAATTCAATATTTAAAATTAAAAAAAAAATACAAGTAAATAAAAATAAGCATAAAATTTCTAGAGAAGTATTTTTAAAAAATTTACTTAAAATTTTGAATTTTAGAGATAAAATAGTCTCTACAACAGGTTATACTTCTAGAGAATTAAATCATTTAAGAAAAAAAGAAAATTTATTAAAAGGAAAAGATTTTTATATGGTTGGTGGAATGGGGCACGCAGCATCCTTATCGTTGGGGTTTTCATTAAAAAATAAGGATAGAGTTTTATGTGTTGATGGAGATGGTTCATTATTGATGCATATGGGATCACTGCTTACGGTGGTAAATAATTCCAAAAAAAATTTTAAATATATTTTGCTTAATAATAACTGTCATGAATCTGTTGGAGGTCAAAGAACATATTCCGAGGCAATAGATTTTAAAAAATTTTCTCAAAGTGTTGGATTTGAAAAATATTTCATAATTAGAAATATACAGGCCCTTAAAAAAAATCTGAAAAAATATATAAATTTTAAAAAAAAAGTTTTTATAGAAGTTAAAATTGCTCAAGAAGTAATAAAAAATTTAGGTAGACCAGAAAAACTAAAAGAAATCAAAAAAGAATTTATGAATTGAAATGGATAATAAAAAAATACGTGAAAGAACTGAAGAAGAGATAGATTTAAGAAAAAAAGTACTATTAGAATTATTGGAATTACTGAATAAAAAAAAAATTTTTAGTTTTATTTGGGGAGGTGTTTTATTAGGTTTTATTAGGGATAAAAATTTTATAAAATGGGACTGGGATGTAGAGATTGGTTTTTATTCAAAAGATTTCAAAAAAAATTGGTCGATAATTTTAAAGTTAATGGAGGAGAATAACTTTACAGTTGATTATTCTAATTTTGAAGAATTAAAAATAAATGTAAGTAAGTATACTTCAAAAGAAACTACGACATTTTCCTTAATGGGTTGGAGATATGATTTATTCACTGGTCACTATATTAGAAATAAATTAAATGTTCCAAAAAAATATTTTGAAAAAATGGAAAAAGTTAAGCTCTTTGGTGCAGAATTTTTTTGCCCAAGCCCTGTTACTGAATACTTAAGTTATATTTATGGAAACTGGAAAGTTCCTTTGAAAACAGTCAATAAAAACGAATATCTTTCAAACAAAAATCTAAGAAAAAATAATTGGTTTTTGTATTGTAAAATAGACAAATTTTTATTTAACCTTTTTAATTAATGAATAAGAAGGTCAAAAAAATTTTAATAATAGATAGAAATAGACTTGATGGAATTTTTAGGTCAGCGTATACCGCAAAACTGCTTAAAAAGAGGAAAAATTATGAATCTATAATCCTTACCGAAAATAAAAAACAATCTCAGTCTGTAAAAACATTTAAAAAATTAGGTTTTAATGAGTTTATTTTTTTATCAAATCAAAATAAAAGTTTTGCTAATTTAAGCTTGGTTTTTTTAGCTCTATTATCGTCTGTTTTTTTATTTTTAAAAATATGTTTTAAAAAAAGCTATATTTTAACTAATTACAGATTTAGTGGTATAAAGATTGGTGATATGCTTGTTGATCATTTAGCAAGATATGACTCTAATTTTTTTGATAAAGAGTTTTTTAACATCAATACCTTCAAATCTATTTATAATGTATTGTTTAATATTTTATTTATTAAAAGATGTATAAAAATAAATAATGTTAAATTGCTGTTATCTACTTCTTACAGTTATGCATCTATATCTAGTATTGGTATTAGAGTTGGTCTAATTTTGAATGCAAAAGTGTTAATGATTACAGGAAGTAGTTATAAGATATTTAAGAAATATGAAGAAAGTTTAAAAGGATTTGGAAAATTTGAGAAAAAAGATTTTTTAGAATTTTTTAAAAATTCAAAAAATAAAATTAAATCAAAAAAATATTTTAAAAGTAGAGTAAACGCAAGTTCATTAAAAAAAAATGTAAAAGACATTACAAAAATTAATAAGCATGATTGGGATGTATATAGATCATTTTATAAAAAAATAAATTATTCTAAAAGAGACTTCTACAAATTGCTTGGTTTGAAAGATATCAATAAACCAATTTGCACCTTTGCACTACATGCATTTAGAGATGCAAATCATGTTTTTGGAGATCTAATATTTGAGAGTTTTTATGATGAATTTTTAGAGACAATTGATTTTCTTAAGAAATATAATAATTTTTATTGGTTAATTAAAATTCATCCATCTGCTGAAAAATATGGTGAGAAAGGTTTGGTAGAAAAAGTTTTAAATAGAAATAATGTAAAAAACTTAAAAATATTACCCAATTATATAAGTACAAAAACGGTATTAAACTTATCAGATAAATTAGTTACTTCCAGAGGAACAATAGCCCTAGAGTTTGCAGCCTTAGGAAAAAAATCAATTATAACTGCTGAAACTTACTACAAAAAATTCGGTATTACTTTAAATCCTGTTTCTAAAGAAGATTATTTTAAAAAACTTATAGATAATAACTTCCCAAGAAAAATGAACTATGAAAAATCTATGATTGCAAAAAGAATTTTATATTTCATGAAAATTAAGTTAGTAAAAGATAACATCTATAATTTTACTAATCCAGCAGTAGAGATTGGTGATAAAGAATTCTTAAAAAGATTGGAGAAAAAAATTCCTAGTCTTTATAAAAATAAGAATAGCTTTTTTAAATTATATGATAAGATGATTAGTAGAATTTAGAAACAGTTCATTTTGAAAAAACTGTTTTTTTAATTTGCCATTTCTTATTTTTTTTCGACCACAAGTTTTTTCTTTTTTCTCTAAAAGCATCAATTATTTCATCTAATTGTTTTTTTGATATACCTAAATATTCTAAGGTTATTTGTAAAGATTTATTGGGATACTCGCCATCAAATTTTTTAACTAATTGTATGCCCTCTTGTCGATTTATATGTCCTTCTCTAATTTCATGTGCAGCATCAGCGGTTGCTCTACCAATGCCAAATTTTATATATGACATATAATAATGTAGTGGATTAGTTGCATCATCTAGGCTGGCATACTTATTAAATGTTCCCTCACTTCTTCCATATGGATTTGGATTTAAGTTACAATTATGCGCAACATAATAAAAATTTTCTTGAGGTATCCATTTGTTGTAATATCCAAACCATGTAAAATTTATGTTATTCTTTGATAACTCCCTATAGTCTGGCAAACTGTAATATTTTAGACTAGGATTTTTTAAAAAGTTTTTTTTGATAATCTTATCTTTTATGCCTTGGCTAATTAGTTCATTAATAGTTGAGCCTTTATGATACAAATTTACAAAATCCTGAAAAGGTTGTTGTGATTTGTTTTTATTTTTATGTGTACCTCCATATTCTATTTCACCATTTTCTCCAGCCATGACCAATTTGATATTATTTTGAATAGCAACGTGTAAGGGGTATGACATTTGACCTCTCCCGAATGCCTCAAAATGATTTCCTAAATAAATAAGTCCTAATAAAGATATTCTTCTTTGCAATTCACGATCTGGGGTAAAAATCCATCCACCAATTCCAGATGAATAAAAGTTTTGAATATTTTGAAAACCAATGTCAGTATATAAAAGTGGAGACCAGGTAATGTATAATGGGTTCATATTGTACTCATATTTAAGTTTATGTGCTACCATTGCACTATCTTTGCCGCCACTTCCTGGAACTATAACATCATAGTCCCCATTATTTTTTCTATATTTGTTGAGAAGTTTTTCGAATTCTTTTTTTCTTTTTGACCAATCTATTGTTTTTTCTTTTTCTTTATTCCATTTACAAGAACTACAAATTCCATTTGTATCAAACACCATTCTTGGTCTTTGATTCGACATTACACATAGTTTGCAAAAAATTATTTTTTTTGGAAGTTTAGGAATTTGTTTTTCTAATTTACTTTTTTTTACAATTTTATAGAAGTTTAGTTTATATTTTAACGGTTTGAGAAATACCGACATGATAATATCTTATAGACTTATACATTTTTTTTCGAAATAAGAAAGTCAATTGAATTATAAAGAAGATTTTGACCCAATACTCCACTCTTTTCTGGATGAAACTGAAATAATAAAGTTTTATTCTTTTGAAATATACTTGGTATAATTTTTGACTTATAATTACTGAGGTATAAACAGTCCTTTTTGCTAAAATTTTTAATTCTATTAGAGTGCAAAAAGTAAAAGTTTTTCTTATTTATCTTGAAAATATCTTTTTTTTCAAATGGAATTAGTTCTCTCCACCCTACATTGGGAAGTTTAATAGCTTCTTTATTATCTGAAATTTTGCTTACTGAACCTGAAAATAATTTCAACCCAGAGGAAATTTTTCCTTCATTTATTTTGTCAAACATTATTTGCATACCGCTACAAATGCCTATTAGCATTTTATTATCGTAAAAATATTTAATTGTATTTAATAATTTTTTTTTTTTTATCTGTTCAATACAAAAGGATGAGTTACAGTCACCTGAAATTATTAAGAGATCAGATTTCATAATTTCTTTGGTATTATCAGATACAAAAAATTTAAAAGAAAATTTTTTTAGAAAATTTTTAAGACTAAATATATTCCCTGCTTTGAGGTTTAAGATACAAATATTAATTTTTTTTTTATCTTTTTTTTGGATAGAAATTTCACTTTTTTTTGAAAGCTTTTTAAAATCAAAATTTTTTAGGTTTGGAATTTTTTTTAAATTTTCTTTATTGCTTATAAAATCTTTATTTCCGATTTTATTTTTTAAAAGATTTTGTTTTTCTGAATTTTTTTTCAAAAAATTGTAATGAAATAAAGATCCAATCATTAAACCATCAATTTCGAAATTTTTTTCAATTTTTCTTATTTCTTCAAAACTGTTGATGCCACCCCCATAAATTATAGGTGTTTTTTTATATTTTGAAATAATTTCCAATACTTTGTAATTTGCACCACTCAGAGTCCCGTCTTCAATTATAGATGAAATATTTATCTCACCTATTCCAAGATCATATAATTCTTTAACTTTATCCTCTAGAATATAATTTACAGGTTCTTTTCCGAACTCTGAAAACAATAAAAATTTTTCATTTTTCTCTATCACTTCCAGGTTTGCACTAACTGCTTGGGATCCATAGATGTTTGTAATTTGTTTAATTATTTTAGGGTTTTTATATAATACAGAATTAAGTGATACCTTGTCCGCTCCTGCTTGAAAAGCTTTATCAATGTCATCCATACTTCTCAATCCTCCCGAAACAGTAATGGGAACCGAAGTAAGCCCACAGAAATTTTCTAAAATTTTAAAATCATGTTCATTCCCGTATAAGCTGGAAACAACATCAATTATGAAAAATTCGTCTGCAATAGTTTTATTATAAAAATTTATGTAAGTTTTAGGGTCTCCTAAAACCCTCAAGCCTTCAAAACCTATACCTTTAACAAGATTATTGTTCTTAATTTCAATTTTTGGGATAATTCTCATTTTGATATGTTTAACAATAAAATTTTTTTCAGTGCATAAATCAAGCCAATTGAGCTATTAGTACTGGTCAGCTACATGCGTTACCGCACTTCCACACCCAGCCTATCAACGTG
>MDTB01171596.1_pt1 | contig 30481 bp, 31 predicted proteins | sample 811161 | NCBI WGS metagenome assembly MDTB01 (sample SAMN05326650, study PRJNA326480) | marine metagenome | isolation source: seawater | place: Mediterranean Sea | collected 2009 | reverse complement strand
ATGATACTGTATTTTGCTGAAAGCGATAAGTGAATGACCAAAGAATTTTCGATCCATTCAGAATTTGAGCCTGCTGGTGATCAGCCGACGGCGATTGCTGGGCTGGTAGAGGGCCTGAACGATGGTCTGGCGCATCAAACCCTGCTTGGGGTTACAGGTTCGGGTAAGACATTCACCATCGCCAATGTGATTCAGCAAGTGCAGCGGCCAACGATTTTGTTGGCACCGAATAAAACCCTGGCGGCTCAGTTATATGGCGAAATGAAAACCTTTTTTCCAGATAATTCCGTCGAGTATTTCGTCTCTTACTATGATTATTATCAGCCGGAGGCCTATGTGCCCTCCAGCGATACCTTTATCGAGAAAGATGCCTCGGTCAATGATCACATCGAACAAATGCGATTGTCCGCCACCAAAGCATTATTCGAACGCAATGATACGGTCATTGTGGGGACTGTTTCCGCGATCTATGGTTTGGGTGATCCACGTTCATATCTCAATATGGTCATGCATCTGGATCGTGGTGATGTTACTGATCAGCGTAAAATCCTGCGGCGTCTGGCCGAGTTGCAATACACCAGGAATGATGTCGAACTCAAGCGCGGTACCTTTCGCGTGCGCGGGGAAGTGATCGATGTGCATCCGGCTGAATCGGAACGGGAAGCAATCCGGGTGGAATTATTTGATGAAGAGATCGAGCAGCTGAGCTATTTTGATCCACTCACGGGTGAAGTATTACGTAAAGTGCCACGCTTGACCATCTACCCCAAATCTCATTACGTGACGCCGCGCGAGGTTATTTTGAATGCTTGTGATGAGATCAAAGAGGAATTAACAGAGCGGCTCGAACAATTGCGCGGGGTTGATAAATTAGTCGAAGCGCAACGCCTCGAGCAACGCACGCGCTATGATTTGGAAATGATGCATGAGTTGGGCTATTGCTCGGGGATTGAAAATTACTCACGTTACCTGAGTGGACGCGGGGCCGGTCAGGCACCCCCCTGTCTGCTAGATTATCTACCAGATAATGCGCTCATGGTGATGGACGAGAGTCACGTCTCTGTGCCGCAGTTTGGTGGTATGTATAAAGGTGACCGTTCGCGTAAAGAGACTCTGGTTGAGTATGGCTTTCGCTTGCCTTCTGCTTTAGATAATCGCCCGCTCAAATTTGAGGAATTTGAAGCGCTCTCGCCACAGGTGATTTATGTCTCGGCCACCCCGGGTAATTACGAGGGGGAAAAATCGGGACTGACGGTGGAGCAAGTCGTCCGCCCAACCGGTTTGGTGGATCCAGAAGTGGAAGTGCGTCCGGTGACCACACAAGTGGATGATGTGTTGTCTGAAATCAATCTACGTGCGGCTAAGCAAGAACGGGTGCTGATCACCACATTAACTAAACGTATGGCCGAAGATCTGACCGAGTATCTGGATGAGCATGGTGTGCGCGTGCGCTATCTTCATTCTGATATTGATACAGTTGAACGCGTCGAGATCATTCAAGATTTACGTAAGGGACTATTTGATGTGCTGATCGGTATTAACTTACTGCGCGAGGGTTTGGATATCCCCGAGGTATCGTTAGTGGCGATTTTGGATGCGGATAAGGAAGGCTTTTTGCGTTCTGATCGATCACTAATTCAGACGATCGGTCGGGCCGCCCGTAATTTACACGGCAAAGCGATTTTGTACGCCGATAAAATGACCGGCTCGATGGAGCGTGCCATTCAGGAGACTGAGCGCCGTCGGGAAAAACAAGTCGCGCACAATAAGCAACACGGTATCGTGCCGCGCAGTGTTAAAAAAGCGGTCGGTAATATTATGGAAGGGGCTCAGTCCAAGTATGACCAGCAACGCCATCAACAAATTAAAGCGGTGGCTGAACAACATGGCGAATATGGCACTCTGACAGCTGAGATGGCAGTCAAGAAAATTCATCAACTGGAGCAGAAAATGTATGAATATGCACGCAATCTCGAGTTTGAGGATGCGGCGCGTTTGCGGGATGAAATACAGCAGCTCAAGAGCGTTGCATTTGAGACGCCACTGACTGAGGCCAGCTAAGCGGCACGGATAAATATCCGCTGCACCTGTATCTTTAATAGTGTCTGTGGTATTTTTCGCAATCCTGTATTCGCGGGAGTAATCGCAGGCGCGTAGCTCAGTTGGTTAGAGCACCACCTTGACATGGTGGGGGTCGTTGGTTCGAATCCAATCGCGCCTACCAAACTTGCATTAGTGTGTTGTCTGAGTAGCCACACCTAGAGCAGGCTAAAACATATCATGTGACCTCTCGTATGGGCCACCACTGGAGAACGTAATGCCTCAAATCACGCTGCCAGACGGCAATATCAAATCTTTCGATCATCCAGTCACTGTTGCCGAAGTGGCTCAATCAATTGGTCCAGGCTTAGCCAAAGCGACTTTAGCTGGACGCGTAAATGGTGAGCTGGTCGATGCCTGTGTAACCATTCAAGATGATGCTGAGCTAGCCATTATTACCAGTAAAGATCAGGCTGGAATTGACATCATCCGCCACTCGTTTGCCCATTTAATCGGCCATGCTGTGAAGCAATTATTCCCATCCGCCAAAATGGCGATTGGGCCAGTGATTGAAAACGGCTTTTATTACGATATCGAGTATGAACGCAGTTTGTCGCCGGAGGATTTAGCGGCCATCGAGCAAAGAATTGAGCAACTCATCCAGAAGGATTACGACGTGATTCGGCAGGTGGTATCCAGAGATGAGGCTGTCGCGGCATTCCAGGCGCGCGGCGAAGATTATAAGGTGGAAATTGCCAGCGAGATTCCTGACGGCGAAGTCATCGCGCTCTATCATCATGAAGAATACACCGATATGTGTCGTGGTCCGCACGTACCCAACACGCGTCATTTGCGTGCCTTTAAGTTAACTAAGTTGGCCGGTGCATATTGGCGTGGCGATGCCAACAACACCATGTTGCAACGCATCTACGGTACTGCGTGGGCAGACAAAAAGTCACTCAAGCGCTATTTGACGGCGATAGAAGAAGCTGAAAAGCGTGATCACCGCCGCTTGGGTAAGCAAATGGATATGTTCCATTTTCAGGAAGAGGCTCCCGGAATGGTGTTCTGGCATGCACGTGGTTGGCAGCTCTATCGTACTGTGGAGAGTTACATCCGCGGGAAATTATCCACCCGAGGCTATAACGAAGTACATACTCCCCAAGTGCTGGATCGTTCGCTATGGGAAAAGTCCGGTCACTGGGACAAATTTGGCGATATGATTTTTTCTACCCAATCAGAAAACCGGGAATTTGCAGTGAAACCGATGAACTGCCCCTGTCACGTGCAATTATTTAATCAAGGTTTAAAAAGCTATCGTGATTTGCCCTACAAAATTGCTGAGTTTGGTACGGTTCATCGTAATGAACCCTCCGGTACTTTGCATGGCTTAATGCGCGCGCGGCGTTTTGTGCAAGATGATGCCCATATCTTTTGCACCAAGAGTCAATTACAGGAAGAAGTCACCAAGCTGATTGACCTGACGTTTGAAGTGTATGCGGATTTTGGTTTTGACACGATTGAACTGGCCCTGTCGACCCGACCGGAACAGCGCGTGGGTGAAGAGACGTTATGGGATCAGGCTGAAGACAGTCTTAAACAGTCCTTACAGGATAAAGGCTTAGACTATGTGCTGCAGCCAGGTGAGGGCGCGTTTTACGGCCCCAAAATCGAATTCACCCTACGCGACAGTCTGGGTAGACGCTGGCAGTGTGGCACAATCCAGCTGGATTTCTCGATGCCAGGCCGTCTGGATGCCAGCTACATCAGTGAGGATGGTTCCAAACAGGTGCCGGTCATGATACACCGCGCCATTCTGGGTTCGTTGGAGCGCTTCATTGGAATTTTGATTGAACATCATGCCGGTAATCTGCCACTTTGGCTGGCACCCGTACAGGCGATTATGCTGAATATCACCGATGCGCAGGCTGAATATGCCAAAAATATCCAAAAATTGCTGCAAAATGAAGGATTTCGAGTCAATATCGACTTGAGAAATGAGAAGATTGGCTATAAGATTCGCGAGCACACAATTCAACGCATTCCTTATCTTCTCGTGGCAGGTGATCGAGAAGTAGAATCGCAAACAGTCGCTGTTCGTACCCGTCAAGGTGAAGATCGAGGCTCAATCACAATTGAAGCCTTGCTCGAATTATTGACTGCAGAATTGGATGTCAGCAATCAAGAGTAACTATAGGAGCCAGATATTAGCGCGAGTAAAGATGTTCGCCTGAACGAAGAAATTTTTGATCCAGAAGTCAGACTGATCGATGCCACTGGCGACAACGTCGGCGTGGTTAAAATTGAAGAGGCCTTACGCATGGCCGGTGAAGCGGATTTGGATCTGGTAGAGATTTCTCCCAATGCACAACCGCCTGTGTGCCGTGTAATGGATTATGGCAAATTTAAGTTCGAGCAAAGTAAACGCGCGCACTTGGCCAAGAAGAAGCAGAAACAGATTCAAGTTAAGGAAATCAAATTCCGACCAGGCACAGAGGAAGGCGATTATCAGGTTAAGCTCAGAAAACTGATTGAGTTTCTTGAAGACGGTGACAAGACCAAGATAACAATACGTTATCGCGGGCGCGAGATGCAGCATCAGCAATTGGGTGCGCAATTACTCAATCGACTGGAAGCTGATTTGGAAGACTATGGGGATGTCGAACAACGTCCTAAAATGGAAGGTCGTCAACTAGTGATGGTGCTGGCGCCCACGAAGAAGAAAAAATAATAGCAGTTACACAACACAAGATAGTGGAAAGATAATGCCCAAATTAAAAACTAACAGAGGCGCAGCCAAACGATTCAAGAAGACAGCCACCGGCCGTTTCAAATGCTCGCAGTCGCATCTGCGTCATATCTTGACTAAGAAAAGCACCAAGCGTAAGCGTCATTTACGTAGTGTCGACATAGTTGATAAAGTCGATACACCAATGATCCGTCGCATGATGCCGTATGCTTAACGGCCACTACCGCTAGAGCAGCAGTAGTGCAAGCAGAACGCATAAAATAAGAATAGCAGTTAAAGGAAACAATAATGTCTAGAGTTAAACGTGGAGTCACAGCACGTGCCCGTCATAAGAAAGTGCTTGCCAAAGCCAAAGGGTATTATGGCGCACGCAAGAATGTCTATCGCGTAGCCAATCAGGCTGTCACCAAAGCAGGCCAGTACGCCTATCGTGACCGTCGCCAGAGAAAGCGCCAATTCCGCACATTGTGGATTGCGCGTATCAATGCAGGCGCCAGACAGTTTGGTATCTCATACAGTCGTATGATTGATGGTTTGAATAAAGCCTCAATCGAGGTCGATCGCAAAGTGTTGGCAGATCTTGCCGTGCATGATATTGCCGCTTTTGGTCAATTAGCTGAGCGCGCTAAAGCACAGTTATAATCGGCCCCAAAAGAAGTTATGTAGCACAAGGGAAAGATAATTATCTTTCCCTTTTTTATTGCCGCAGCGAGCGCCCACTTGCAGCTCAGAGATGGACATAATTATTGCGTCTGATCTTGCTGCATAGATTGCGATATGACACAGTCCTATCCGGCGCCATACATAATTACAAACATCGTTTTTACAGGTAATAACATTGAGCGAACTTGAGCAACTATTAGCCACGGCCAGTCAAGCCATCAGCGTCTGTGATGGACTCAAGGATATTGAAGCATTACGCGTGCAATATCTGGGTAAAAAAGGCTTGGTGACCGAACAACTCAAGCGCCTCGGTCAGTTGTCGGCGGCCGAGCGGCCGGCTGCAGGTCAGCGCATCAATGAAGTTAAACAAGCCATTCAGGCCCAGCTGGAAACTAAAACAGCGCAGCTGCAGACGGCTGCCATCGACGCCAAACTCAAATCCGAAACCATTGATGTCACTCTGTCCGGGCGTACCGATGTGGTTGGTACTTTGCATCCGGTCACGATTACCCTACGGCGCATCGAAAAGCTGTTCCAGCGGCATGGTTTCTCGGTGGTTGATGGCCCCGAAATCGAAGATGATTTTCATAACTTTGAAGCGTTGAACATTCCACCGCATCATCCGGCGCGCGCCATGCATGATACGTTCTATTTTGCTGACGGTTTATTGCTGCGGACGCATACTTCTTCGGTGCAGATACGCACCATGCAAAATGAGCAGCCACCGATCCGAATTATCGCACCCGGCCGGGTCTATCGTTGTGACTCGGATATTACTCACAGTCCGATGTTCCATCAGGTAGAAGGCTTGTTGGTCGATAAAAATGTTAACTTCGCCCAACTCAAGGGACTGGTGATCGAATTTCTGCATGCTTTTTTTCACAACGACCAACTCGGCATCCGTTTTCGTCCCTCTTATTTTCCATTTACAGAGCCTTCGGCAGAGGTGGATATTGAATGGTTGGATGATGACGGTCAGGCACATTGGTTAGAAGTGATGGGTTGCGGCATGGTCCACCCGAATGTCTTTTCGCAGGTTGGCATAGATCACCAGCACTACAATGGCTTTGCTTTTGGTCTGGGGGTCGAACGCCTGGCGATGCTGTATTACGGTGTCCGTGATTTACGTATGTTCTATGAAAATGATATGCGTTTCTTACAACAGTTCAGGGCATAAGATAGACCTATGAAAGTCAGCGAACAATGGTTAAGAGAGTGGGTGCAACCGGCCGCAAGTGCGCTCCAACTGGGTGAGCGACTCACGATGGCAGGCCTGGAGCTGGATGGTCTCCAGCCAGTTGCGCCTGACCTGACCGGTGTGGTGGTTGCACGTATTGAATCAACCGCGCCTCATCCCGATGCGGATAAATTACAAATATGCCAAGTCAGAGTCGGCAGCGATGAGCTGCGCCAGATTGTCTGTGGCGCAAAAAATGCGCGCGCAGGCCTGACGGTAGCTTTGGCGACTGAAGGCACAGTATTACCTGGCGGTATGACCATCAAAGCTGCTCAGCTGCGCGGCGTGGATTCCTTTGGCATGTTGTGTGGCGCCAGTGAATTGGGCATGCAGGATGAGATTGATGGTTTGTGGGAGCTGGATGACAGTCTGCCGCTGGGTCAACCGATCACTCAGGCCTTGCACTTAGATGATGTGGTGTTGGATATTGATTTAACCCCTAATCGCTCCGATTGCTTGAGCGTAGCTGGCATTGCACGTGAGGTGAGTGCCTTGTATGACATCGCTGTGACAGCCCCCGAGATAAGCGAGTTAGCGCCAGTACATGCAGAGGTTTTTCCAGTCAATGTGAGTGTCCCTCAACACTGTCCGCGCTATTGCGGGCGTGTCATTAACAACGTTAATGCACAGGCAAAAACACCCGTATGGATGCAAGAAGCGCTGCGCCGTAGCGGCATCAACTGCATCAGTATTCTGGTCGATATATGTAACTTCGTGATGCTGGAGCTGGGGCAGCCCATGCATGCATTTGATCTTGACCAACTGAATAGCCAAATTAATGTCCGCATGGCGCACCAAGGCGAGCGCTGTGTGCTGTTGGATGGTAAGGAAATTACGCTATCGGATGAACATCTGGTGATTGCGGATGATGCCCAAATCCTCGCTTTAGCCGGCATCATGGGTGGGCAAAGCTCAGCGGTTACAACGACCACGCAAAATATTTTCTTGGAAAGTGCTTATTTTGATTTGCTGGCGATTGCGGGTAAGGCACGTCAATTCGGTCTGCATACCGAATCTTCCCATCGTTTTGAGCGTGGGGTCGATCCACAGCTGCCACTGCACGCCATGCATCGTGCCAGCGCGCTGCTAGTGAAGTATGCGCAGGGCGCGGTCGGACCGGTGATCGAGCAGCTCAGCACAGCACATATGCCAGTCATGCCCAGCATCGATTTGGCCTTCAGCAGCGTCCAACGCGTGCTGGGCATTGAGCTTGCGCCAGATGATATAGCGACCATGTTTGAGAATCTCGGTTGCGCAGTCGTGACCACCGCAGCAGGGCTGCAGGTCAGTCCCCCCAGCTATCGCTTTGATCTGGCCATTGAGGAAGACTTAATCGAGGAGATTGCGCGTCTGTCTGGGTATGACCAATTTCCCACCCAGCCGCTGGCGGCACACAATGTGCTGGCGCCACAGGCCAGCCAATCCGATGCACTTTATGATTTGCATCAAAATCTAGTCAGCATGGGCTATACCGAAGCGGTCACATTCAGTTTTATGCCCCAAGAATGGTGCCAGTTATTTGCTGAGGAACCCGCTAAAGCGCTGGCTAATCCGATTTCGAGTGAGCTCTCTCATATGCGCACCAGCCTCTGGCCGGGCTTATGCAGTGCCGCTGGCTATAACCTCAAACGCCAACAAACGGCCGTTAGATTGTATGAAATAGGGCGCAAATATCGAGACCGTGAGCGTCTAGAGCAAACTCAGGTGCTCGCCGGTGTGGTGGTAGGTGATAACCAGCCCAGACAGTGGGGTGTGCCCACTCAGCAGAGCGACTTCTATGATGTCAAAGGACATCTGCAACAGCTATTCCAATCACTGGGTAGTGCGCCTGAGCTGGTTTTCAAGGCGGCGCAAATCATGGGTCTGCATCCAGGTAAATCAGCCAATATTTGCTATCGGGATCAGGTCATTGGGTGTCTTGGTGTACTGCATCCTCACACAGCCAAGGCACTTGACATGGCAGAGCGTGAAGTGATTGTATTTGAGCTGGCCATCACCTCAGACTGGCTGCAAAAAACGCATCAGCAGTTCCAGTTATGGTCAAAGTTTCCACAGGTTCGACGTGATATCACTGTGCTAGTGAGTCAGGAGGTCGAGGTGCAAGCGCTAATTGATTGTATCCAAATGCTCGCAATCGACGCGTTGCAAGATATCGTTATCTTCTCGGTTTATCAGGGTGAAGGTGTCTCTGAGGGCCTAAAAAGTGTCTCTTTGGGCTTGATTTTGCAAGATATTTCCAGCACCCTGAAGGATCAGCAGGTTGATACCATTACGTCCAATATAATCACTCAGTTAAGTCAAACTTATAACGCTGAGTTAAGAAGCTCTTGATATGGCACTTACGAAAGCAAACATGGCCGAAAACCTATATGAAGAACTCGGCTTAAATAAACGTGAAGCTAAGGAACTGGTAGAAGTTTTCTTCGAGGAAGTTCGTATTGCCTTAGAAGATGGTGAAGAGGTTAAGCTGTCAGGCTTTGGTAATTTTACCCTGCGCAATAAAAATCAACGACCTGGGCGTAATCCTAAAACAGGTGAAGAAATACCAATCACCGCACGTCGAGTAGTCACTTTTCGCCCCGGCCAGAAATTAAAATCAAGGGTGGAAGAACATGCTGGAAGCTAGCAATAATAGCGAGTTGCCAGTCATCCCTAGCAAACGTTATTTTACCATTGGTGAAGTCAGCGAATTGTGTGACGTAAAGCCCCATGTGCTGCGGTACTGGGAGCAAGAGTTTCCTACCCTCAAGCCGGTCAAAAGACGTGGCAATCGACGTTATTATCAGCGTCATGACGTGGTCCTGATTCGCCAAATTCGCAGCTTGCTGTATGAACAGGGTTACACCATAGGGGGTGCTCGCCAGAACCTCGCGGGTCAGCACGAGCCACAAGCGCAAGCCGCAGCAAGTGCACCAGCAGACCACACGGCCGATCAACAATCACTGGCGCATTTGCAACAAACACGCCAAGAACTGGAAGAGCTGTTTGCCTTCCTCGAAAAAGGTCACTAGGAAAACACATCAGAATATGTCCGGGGTGTAGCGCAGCCTGGTAGCGCATCGGCATGGGGTGCCGAGGGTCGGAGGTTCGAATCCTCTCACCCCGACCATTTGAATCTTCTTACACAACCTTAATTAGACTTTTCTATCGATAAATTTCAGTGTGCCCAGCACATAGCGCATGGCCTTGCACCATACCAAGGTAAGTGCGGCGATGATGGTTAATTGCAGAGCAATCGGAAAATCATCAAATACCAGCAAGAGTAATAACAGTGGATACAGTGAGTACGCCTGATAGTTGAGATCAGTCACGGCCAATAACAGCCAGACCATAAATAAAGTATGCAGGGCGAGGATTAAGGCGACCTGTGGCAGATGGTTTTGGTAAAACGCGAAGCTCATCAATGTCATGGCGATCACCACAATCGTTGTGATCAATAGCTGGTTGATGGTGTGAAAAACACTGCGCTTGCGTTGTTTAGCTGGGGACACGTCTTGGTGACCAATGCGTTGCTGGACCGACATAATTTCATGGTCAATTAAATTGGGATACATGCAGTATATTAAATATGACAATATAGTCATATTAGTAATCCTACGCAGTGCTGCGCGTACTGGTTGCATCTGGCTGAGCAACCCATCCGGTCATGTCTTAGGGTACACTAGCGCTTGCCATGCACTGCTAGACAGTGACCTCAAAAATGACTGTTAAGAAAGAATATGAATTTTGATCTTGAGTTAATCCTTGTCCTTGCCAGTGCCATCACCGGCATTATTGTCCTGCTGGACAAGACCGTCTGGGCCGCACGGCGCGCCAAGCGCGATCAATCCGAACCCTGGTATATCGATCAGGCGAAATCATTTTTTCCTGTGCTGATCGCTGTGTTGATCCTGCGGTCATTCATTGTCGAGCCCTTTAGGATTCCCTCAGGCTCGATGATGCCGACTCTGTTACATGGTGATTTCATTCTGGTAAACAAGTTTTCCTATGGTGTGCGCCTGCCCGTGTTACATACTCAACTCATCGCGAATGGTCAGCCGCAGCGTGGTGATGTCATTGTGTTCAGGTATCCACAACAACCCAATCTAGACTACATCAAGCGTGTAGTGGGTCTGCCAGGTGATATTGTTGAATATAAGAATAAAAAACTGTTTATCAACAATCAGCGCATGCCGCAGGTGAAACTGGGTGTATTCACCGGTCAGGGGCGTGATGCCGCAATGACAGGTGCGCTGCAGAAACTGGAGAAGCTGCCTGCGATTGATCATCAAATATTACTGGACCAACGGCGCCACTCGATTAATGGGCGCTGGCAGGTGCCACCCGGCGAATATTTTGTCATGGGTGATAATCGTGATAACAGTAATGACAGCCGTTATTGGGGCACCGTGCCCGAGCAAAATTTAGTGGGCCAAGCATTTTTTATCTGGATGAGCTGGGATATTGCCGGGGGTCAGTTTAACTTCAGCCGTATTGGAAGCACGATTGAATAACTTGCTTTCATTGCCTGAGGACATTACCTCCTCGAAGGTATTTGCCGCCGCACTCACACATCGCAGTGCGGGCAAAGATAATAATGAGCGTTTGGAGTTTCTGGGTGATGCCGTGCTGGGTTTAGTGATCGCACAGCTGTTATTTGAAAAATTTCCGCACGCCACAGAAGGTGATCTAAGTCGTCTGCGTGCTCATTTAGTATGCAAACGGGCTTTGGCTGAAATTGCCAAACAAGCCGGTTTAAGTGATGTGCTTAAACTTGGCTCAGGCGAGCGCCGCACGGGAGGTCATTACCGTTCATCAATATTGGCTGATAGTCTAGAAGCGATCATTGCGGCGGTCTATCAGATCAGAGGATTTCAATTTGCGGCCGATTTTGTGGCTCAACTATACACTGAGCAGTTGCAACAATTGCCTGAATTCAATGAATTGAAAGACCCTAAAACCCGCCTACAAGAATATCTGCAGGCCCAGCAGATTGAGGTGCCGAATTATTCATTGAGCAAAGAATGGGGTGAGGGTAATGACAAGCACTTTCAGGTGGAATGCGCAGTGCTGGCCTTGAATCAATCCGCCCAGGGCGAAGGCAAGAGTAAGAAAAAAGCTGAGCAGGCGGCGGCGTTGGCCTTGTTAACCCAGTTACGCACCGAATAGGATGCAGACGCGCTGCGGCTATATCGCCATTATTGGCCGACCCAATGCCGGTAAATCGACCTTATTCAATCGCTTAGTGGGGCAAAAAGTGTCCTCTGTGAGCTACAAGCCGCAGACTACACGGCATCGTATTTTGGGGGTGCGCACGGATCAGGACGCTCAATTTGTCTATGTGGATACGCCCGGCATCCATTTGGGCGGGAAGAAATTACTCAATCGCGTGCTGAACAAAAATGCGCTTAACGCGCTACATGATGTGCATCTTATCTATATGCTAATTGACCGCGGTGGCTGGACGCGTGAAGAAGAACATATTCTCAGGCAGCTGCGCGAGGTTGAATGTCCGGTGATACTGGTCATTAATAAAATTGATAAGCTGGCTAAGCGGGAAGAACTGTTTGAGTTGTTAACCCTCAGCTCAGAAAAATATGATTATGCTGAGATTGTACCAGTGTCGGCACTCAAGCGCGATAATATCCAGAGCCTAGTCGAGGTGAGTAAACAATATCTGCCTGAATCAGCATTTTATTATTCGGATGAATACTTGACTGACCGCAGTAGTAACTTTATCTGTGCTGAATTGATTCGTGAAGCCGCATTTGTCTATTTGGACAAAGAGCTGCCCTATGCCACCCATGTGGAAATTGAAAAGTATGATGTCAGTACCGACCCAATTAATATTGCTGCGGTCATCTGGGTGGAAAAAGAAAGCCAAAAATCTATCCTCATCGGTAAGCAAGGTGACATGCTAAAAAAAATTGGCACCCGTGCGCGCAAAGCCATGCAGCGTCAGTTAGATATTAAAGCGCATCTGGAAATCTGGGTGAAACTGAATAAAGACTGGCAAGACAATCCGCAGGTGGTCGGCAAATATGAACAGTGAGGGTTAATGCATGCGGGTAGAATTAGAACCAGCTTACATTCTGCATACACGTCCTTATCGTGAAACCAGCCTGTTAGTGTATGCGCTGACCCAGGAGCATGGGCTCATGCATATGGTGTGTCGGGGTGCGCGCAAGAAAGGCAGTCATCAATTGCAGCCGTTTATCAAAATGCAGCTCTCGTGGACGGGCAAAGGCGAATTAGTCACGCTGACCAAATATGAATTGGAGAAGTCCAGTTATCGCAATGATTTTCGTACCCACATCCAGTGTTTTTATGTGCATGAATTAATTCTCGCACTGCTACCCAAAATGAGTCCTGCACCTGAACTGTTCGAGTGCTATGAGCAAACCCTGGCGGAGATGACAGCCGCACCGCTCAATGAGGCGGTATTAAGATTTTTTGAGATACACCTGTTAACTATTATCGGCCATCCTTTGCAGCTGGAATATGATTGCCATACCGAACAGGCAGTGTTGCCCGAGGCCGAGTATCTTTATCAGCCTGATAGCGGGCCAACGCTGATCACCGCAGGTAGTACTGGGTCGGCTCAGCCCGGTGGCTGGAACCGGGTGAGTGGGCATATCCTACGCCAGTTACACCAACAAGAGCTGGCTCAACAAGACTGGCCACAGGCAAAATCTTTTTTGCGAGGTTTGATAAAATACTATCTGGACGGTAAACCTATTATGACCAGACAATTATTAGGAGCTAAATAAGTGCAGCAGAAACAGGTAAGACTGGGGGTGAACCTTGATCATGTGACCACCCTAAGACAAGTGCGTGGTACGGCATATCCTGATTTGATCCAAGCGATTCAAATTTCCGAGGCAGCCGGCGCCGATGGCATCACCATGCATCTGCGGGAGGACCGCCGCCATATACAGGATGCAGACGTATACGCCGCACGTGAAGTGATTAAAAGTAGTATGAATCTAGAAATGGCTGCCACCAATGAGATGCAAAAAATTGCCATCGAAGTGCAGCCAGATTATTGCTGCATTGTGCCCGAGCGACGCGAAGAGCTCACTACCGAAGGCGGGCTGGACGTGATGGCGCATCGTCCGCGCCTGCAGGATCTCACTCAGGCACTGCAAGAAGCCGGCATACTGGTCTCACTGTTTATCGAACCTAATCCCTTGGTGATTGATGCCGTGGCAGACATTGGGGTACCGATTATTGAATTACACACTGGGCGCTATGCTGAGGTATCAGGTGAGCAACTCCAGCATGAGCTGAATCGTCTCGAAGACGCCGCCGCCCATGCGCATCAGCTGGGTCTGGTGGTTAACGCGGGTCATGGTCTGCATCTGGGTAATGTCAGATCAATTGCACAAATCAATAATATGAATGAGTTAAATATTGGACATTCACTGATTGCTGATGCACTATTCAACGGTTTGGCGCAATCAATCAAAGATATGCGCGCCGCGATCTTGGGCGAACCATTATGATGCCCACTGGCACCGGCATTGATATTGTCGAAGTCGAGCGTATCAAGACGATTCTCGCGCAAAAGAATGGTCCTCGCTTTATGCAAAAAATCTTACATGCGAGTGAAATTAGCGAGTGTCAAAGCTACTCAAACCAAGCGGCCTATGTGGCCAAACGTTTTGCGGTGAAAGAAGCGATGGCTAAAGCACTAGGCACGGGGATAGGCACGCAGTTGGCATTTACTGACATGTATGTCGAACATGACGCACTGGGTAAACCTGAGCTTAAATTCACTCAAGACTGCACGCAACGCCTGAATTTGCAGGACAAACACGTGCTCTTGAGTATCGCGGATGAAGCTGCCTATGCGGTCGCGCATGTCATGCTATTCGCCAAATAATAGTCTGACTTGAACACATTTATGCACACTATAATTAGGAATATAATTAAAAATAACAGCCGAAATCACTATGACTAAGCAATATAAAACAATGGCTGACTGTGTCGGGAATACCCCGCTGGTCAAGCTGCAATATATGAATCCTAATCCCAGCAATACAATTTTATTAAAGCTGGAAGGGAATAACCCAGCCGGCTCGGTGAAAGACAGACCCGCCTTGAATATGATCAAGGCTGCGCAGGCACGCGGTGACATCAAGCCGGGCGATACCTTAATCGAACCCACCAGTGGTAATACGGGCATTGCGCTGGCGATGGCCGCAGCTGTGCAGGGCTATAAAATGATTTTAGTCATGCCTGAGACCATGACCGTTGAACGCCGCTCGGCCATGACGGCCTATGGTGCCGAGTTGGTGCTGGTATCCGGTGAGCAGGGCATGGAGGGCGCACGAGATGTGGCCTTGCAAATGCAGGCCGACGGGAAGGGTAAAGTGCTCGATCAATTCGCCAATCCTGATAATATCGCGGCTCACTATGAAACGACCGGGCCAGAGGTATGGGCGCAGACGGGTGGTGAGATCACCCACTTTATGTGCTCGCTGGGCACCACCGGTACGATCATGGGTGTGTCTAAATATTTACGCCAGAAAAAACCTGATATTCAGATGATCGGAATCTATCCAGCGGAGGGCTCACAAATACCCGGTATTCGTAAATGGGCAAAAGAATATGAGCCGGTTATTTTCGATCACTCCGTGGCTGACCAATTACTCTATGTGTCACGTGCTGATGCGGATCACATGGCAGTGCGCCTGGGGCGTGAAGAAGGTATCTTTGCGGGCATTTCTTCCGGCGCGACCTTATTCGAAGCACTCAAGCTGTCTGAACATGTCAGTAATGCCACCATTGTAGTGATTATCTGTGATCGTGGTGATCGTTATATATCGACAGGTATTTATGGTTAACTCAATATTAACTCTGGATATTCATATTATTGCTGGCGTGAGTTAAAGCATAGTATTAGTTATATAAAATAATAATATACGATTAATAACAATAGACCAGTGATAAACATCACAGACACAATCTAACTAAGCATGACATTCTTCCTAAAAAAGGAGGAGTGTCATGCTACAGCACATCACCTGCTCTACCAGTCGATCCCAAACTTGGTGGTTATTGGCGAGATCGTCTTCCGCGCGGCTTGGTCTCTTTCTAGTCTGTCTTTTTTCTTCTGCCCAGATATATGCGAACACGCTTGTCGCGACGCTACCCGGCGACTTCAGTGTAGGCAACACCGGTGCAGCTCAATACAGTATTCCGATCGAAATTCCTGAAGGCACCGCTGGCGTACAGCCGCAACTTACGATTAATTACAACAGTCAATCCGGCAATGGCTTGCTGGGTGTTGGCTGGTCGCTAGCGGCAGCTTCAAGAGTGGCTTTACAAGTTCAGCGTTTACTAAATCAGTGTCTAGCAGAATAGAAGGAATGACAAAAAATAATTCACTTGCAACAGACTGATCACTCACTGATGGTCTGTCCACGCATCATACGCCAGAGTTGCTGTCTCGTTTTGGCATCTGCTTGGCGGTACACTTGATAACTGACGTGCTGATCAGGCCTGACATCAGGCGCAAGCCCGATGCCCCACAGTCCACTGACTTTATTTGGCAGCATGGAATAGCGAATATCAATAATGTGATGCGCTCGTTCGGGGTGTTGTGCCAAATAGCCATTAGAAAACCAGCGAAAGCGCTCAATATCTTCAGCTTGCTGTGACTGTATGTCTAACCAGGCGAAGTCACGCTTAATATCCAGTTGCTGAATGGATTCACCTGGATAAATTACGCTGTGCCAACCACTGTGAACGGCGTCGACGTAATAGTGCTGTTCGGTTTGATAAATTGTTTTCCAGAGCAGGATATTGCCTAGACTGGGTTTGGCTTCGAGCGTCGTTGGTGTATGCCCACGGCTTGCTGCCAACGCCCAAGCGGCTGTCTGTACCCGTGCGTGCTGGAGCGCGCCCAGACTCAGATAAGCAACGGCCCATACCAGTGCCAGATGCGCCATGCGTGGTTGGCGTCTGAGTACCCCAGCAATGATGAGCACAATGATTGGCAGAGTAAATATTGGATCAATCACCGAGATCGTGTTCCAGGCGATACGCACATCGCTGAAGGGCCATAACAATAATGTGCCATAGGTCGTGCAGGTATCCAGGACCGCATGCGTGGCATACCCCAAACTGCAAAACAGCCAATACTGTTTGAACGATAACGGTACACGACGCCTTAGCAAGGCAAATAACACCAATGCCACAAGCGTGCCACCGATGGGAATGAAAAATAACGAGTGAGTGAACTGACGATGGAATTCTAGAAAAAGTAATGGGTCATGGTCGGAGCGAATAAAGATATCAAGATCGGGCGCCATCCCACCTAGCAGACCCAGCAGGGCCGCTGATTTAGCATGTTTTTGGTTGCTTAGCGCGAGCGCTGCTGAGGCGCCAACGACGCCTTGGGTGATTGGATCCATAAACTAAAAGTATACCAGCAGTGACTATGCCGAAGCGGTCAATGACACTGTCTGTTGGCAGTTGTACTGGTTTGGATGCACGACAGATACGAATAACTCTCATTTTTATACCCGAGCAGTGACATTCATCACAGACTTAATACGAAATACTAGGCATGCTGAGTACCAATTCTATTCCGAATGCAAATTATGGCTAAACAGAATGTAAGCTCGATTGCTGCTAGCGTGATTGATCTTAAAACAGTGGTCACCCATGAACCCATGCGGCGTGCTGACAGTAAGGCACAACTGGATGAGTTACAAAGTCAGTTGTTAGCCTATCAGCAGACTATTTTCAAACATCAACATCGTATTGTTATAGTCTTTGAAGGTGCAGATGCTGCCGGTAAGGGTGGCACAATTGCGCGCCTGACGCACAAGCTAGATCCGCGTGGTGTGTATGTTTATCCCATTGGTGCACCCAGTTCAAAGGAGCTCACAGGTCATTACTTGCAGCGCTTTTGGCCGCTGTTTCCGCGCGGTGGACAAATCACTATTTTTGATCGCTCATGGTATGGGCGAGTATTAGTTGAGCGGGTCGACCAGCTGGTCAGTGAGACCACTTGGCGGCGTGCTTATGATGAAATTAACCAGCTGGAAAAATGGTTGGTTGATGATGGCACGATTATCGTCAAATTTTTTATGCACCTGAGTCAGGAGCAGCAAAAAATTCGCTTGATTGAGCGCGTTCAAAAACCGGATAAACGCTGGAAGTTAACTCAGGCAGATCTTGATGCCTATGAACAATTTGACGATTACACGGATGCCTGGAGTGATATGCTGGCCTATACCAACACACCTAATGCACCATGGTTGCTCATTCCTGCAGATAACAAGCATGCGGCCAGAGTTAATGTCCTGACGTCATTATTGGCAATCTTGGCTGAGCGAGTCCCAAAATCCAGTCAGCGCATCAATCCTGCTTTAGCAAAAAGTGTCCGAAAATTATTCGGTAATGATGTGCTTGAATAATAAATTAATGGATTTATTGACGAAGCTTTAATGTGATATTAATCACAGACAAGCATAGTCTTAGCTGGCACGCTAAAACCATCTTAGCTGACTTGGTGGGCTGTTGATGTTTAATCGAATTCTTGTTGCTGGTTTCTTAGGCGTATTTGTCGCTACGTCTATTTATTTATGGCAAACCTCAGAGTCGCAATCGAGGGGGGTAAATAGTCAATCATCATCGCAGGCAAGGTCTGAATCGAGCATGACCAGTTCACTCAATAGTGGGCTCAAAGAGCCTGCTGATTTGGCTACACTCAAAAACAACAAGCACACACCCGGTCTGGTATTTGATACTGCGCCACTCAATGACTCACCGAGCACTGACCCGTTGGAGGATATCCCTTTGCCTGATCTACCCTCTTTAGAACAGCAAGAGCGTGCGGCGCAAGCGATCATTGCCGAGATGGATCGTTTGCTCGAACAAGAGGGGCTGTTTGATACACCGTTAGATGACGAGGAGGCGCAAGCCCTGCTGGAGCAGCAAGCGGTATTACAACAACGCCTGGATGCACTGACTCAGCAATTTGACGAGTAAGTCGAAGTGATATGCTTAGTATCGATGATAACAAGTGGTCTGTGTACCTGAATTGTCATTGAACTAAGATCAACTAATCATATCTCAACTATTGTTAATCATAATATCAAAGAGAGTGAATATGTCCTTCGTAATCAAGCCCATGCTAGCGCATTCGTCAATCCTAAAGTTTCTTGTTTTCTCAGTATTAGTGGCACTGATGTCATTCAGTTATGCCGAAATGACCAATCCATCCAAACCAAGATTTGTTGCCGTATTTTTTGAGGCAGATTGGTGTTCCAGCTGTAAGGCATTAGCACCCAAACTCAGTCAGGCACGTGAACAAGCGCAAGTGGATGATCAGGATATCCTATTCATCAGTCTTGATTTGACCAATGAGCACAGCAGTCACCAAGCCGGGTTATTAGCGGCATCATTGGGCTTGCAAGCGTTGTATGAAAACAATAATGGTAAAACAGGCTATATCGCTATCGTTGAGGCCAGTAGCGGTATGCTGATTTCTAAACTGACCAAGAACAATAGCGTCGCAGAAATCACCACGGCGATTGATATCAGCGGTTAAATTATTTTCAGTCCAGTTGATTGAGTGGGTTGCACAAAGCGTGTAACCCCGATGAATTAACACATACGCTTGGCAGCCTGCTGAGTGATCGCTTAACCCTATTTTTTTTGCAGACCGATGAGTTGCTTCATCAATATTCTACTTGGATGCAGGGCTTGCAGAATCGAGCGACTCAAGGGCGCAGGCTCGTCATTCATCACACAGGCCAGTGCCTCTGCGCACAAGGGTATCCACGCTAGACCACGTGAACCAAAACCGCTAGCGATATACAAGCCCGGATAATAGTCTGGGCGCGGATATTGGACGCGAGTGTTACCCTCCGACGCGGCTTGGAAGTCGCGTTGAAATTGCTGCTCCTTGGCGATGGGACCAAGCACAGGCAATCGGTCTGGGCCGACAGCACGCACAGCTGCACGACCACCGACACCAGCACTAGAGGTGTTCATTGTTGGGATGATTTTTTTGAGTCGGGTCAAATTTTCTCGATGTTCACGTTCCCTCAGCCGAGTACTGTTATCAGCACTAATGAATGAGGCGCCTAATACATACTGCTGATCGACGGCCGGAGTCAGGTAAACATCCGAGCAAATTATTTTTCTGGGATGCACATTACTCTGAGCGCAGGGGATATGGGTCAGCTGACCGCGTTTAGCGTGTAAGCGACACCATTGGGATTGTTCAAACTCAGTGACGGCGTTGGCATTGGCCAAAATAACATGCTCAGTAATGGGCAGAGTTCTGTTGTCAGTAATGACCTGCCAGCCCCGAGCATGTGACTGCAGAGCAGTCACCTTTTCTCTACCGATAAATTTTATCTGTTCAGGATATTGAGCCTGCAGCGCGAGGCACAATTGTTTGGGTACAATCCAGCCAGCCAACGGAATGTACCAGCCACCCGCACTGAGTTGGCAATGACTCAATGCACTTGCCTGTTGTTGATCAATGACTTGGATCAACTCTGCAGGAATATTCTCCTGCGCAACAATGTGTTGCATACGCTGGGCTTGCATTGCATCGCGCGCAATCTGAATGGCCCCACAGGCATGCCACAATGGTGCATTCTGCTGCGCATCGAGGGCATTAAAAAACTGACGCGAGAATAAAAAGCCCTGCAGTGTCAGTTGCGATTGAATATCATGATCGACACTCAAGCGCGGCATAAGAATCGCATTCTGATTGCCTGAACCCGCCATCGCCGGAGCTGGCTCACGATCGACTATTGTGCATTGCCAGCCACGTTCAGCCAAAGCGCCAGCAAGACAAAATCCAGCCATACCACCGCCAATAATAACAACCTCTTTAGTGGCTGTTTTTACAGCTGCTGGTTGCAGCCAGCTCTTCTGTGTGTAGTGAAAGTGCTGCGGTTTATCAGGCTTGTGACAAACACCAGTGAGCATATGTTTCTTGTCTGCAAAGCCTGCTTGTTTGTGGAGCTCGAAACCTGCTGTTTGAAAATGTTGCTTAACCTTAGCCGCGACACTATAAGTGGCTAGGGTGCCACCAGGTGTTGTCAAACGATACACCTCGTCTGCGATAGCCTGTGACCAGAGCGCGGGATTTTTACTTGGGGCGAAGCCATCCAGGTACCATGCATCGGCCTCGAAATCGCATTGTTTCAACTGACTCAAGGCATCTCCAAAAATCAGGGTCAGCGTGATACGTTGCTCAGCCAATTGCAGTCGATGGAAGCCTTGAAGTGCGAGCGGATATTGATTGAGTAAGTCTGTGGCCAGACGCTGATCGACGGCCATTGTTTGATAGATCTTCTGCAGTTGTGCGGGCTGCACGGGATGTTTCTCGAAGCTGATATAATGCAGCCGGGTTGACTGATCGGCGTGCTGTAGCCACTCAGTGCATGTGGTCAGAAAATTAATGCCACAACCAAAACCGAGCTCAGCAATACTAAAATCGTTGTTTTGCCAACGCTGATGCAGACCATTGCCCTGTATAAATACATGCCGACATTCCTCGATCGCGCCAGCCTGAGAAAAGTAGCAATCACTGTACTCATCAGAATAGGGCGCAGCAGTGGGATTAAAGTTTAGTTGTGCGTGCCGAACTGTTAGCATTGCATGTGATAATAATAAGCATAATCCCGAATGAGTATACTCGTATTTGATGTTGAATCTGTGCCTGATTTCGAGTCAGGTCGTAAAGTCCATAATTTGAGTGCTGACCTGTCCGACAAAGACGTGGTCAAAGCCATGCAGCATTTGCAATTTCAGAAGTCAGGCAGTGAATTCATGCCTTTACATCTGCAACGTATCGTTGCCATCTCGGTGGTATTTGAAAAAGGTGATCAGCTTAAAGTTTGGTCACTGGGTGATATCGATGCGACAGAAAAAGAAATCATTCAGCGTTTCTATGAGGGTCTGGAACAGCATATTCCTACTTTGGTGACATGGAATGGCAATGGCTTTGATTTGCCAGTGCTGAACTATCGCGCGCTGTTGCACGGTGTGCAGGCCCCGACCTACTGGGAGACGGGTGACGATAATCAATCGTTTCGTTTTAATAATTACATCAGCCGTTTTCATTCCCGCCATACGGACTTGATGGACGTGCTGGGTAACTATCAACCCCGAGGTGGCGCTAAGTTGGACGAGATTGCCACCATGCTCGGTTATCCTGGTAAGTACGGCATGAGCGGCGCAGATGTATGGGATAAGTACCAACAGGGTGCCCTGAATGAAATCCGCCAATACTGTGAGACCGACGTGCTTAATACTTATCTGGTCTATCTCCACTTCGAATTGATCCGCGGACGCAGTTCGCCTGATTTGCTCACGCAGAAAGTTATACGGCTAAAGAACATGTTACGTGAGTCTGAGCAGGCCCACTTACAGGATTTTTTGCGCGTCTGGGAAGACAGTTAGCGGGTCACACTACTGGTCGAGCAGCAGCGAGGTGAGCACCTGCTTGTAGGTCTCTTTTAACTGCATCAGTTGTTCGATATTAGTATGCTCATCGATCTGATGGATGCTGGCATTGGTCACGCCCAGCTCGACAACTTCTGCCCCAGTCGGTGCAATGAAACGACCGTCAGAGGTGCCGCCTCCAGTAGATAATTGTGTATCAATACTGGTCACTTGTTTGATCGCTGTCTTGCAAGCATCGACCAGTCGACCTTCAGGCGTGATGAAGGGTTGACCAGATAAGCGCCAATCAATTTCGACGCGGTAGTTTTCCAGCACGCTGGCTACGCGCGCTTGAATTTGCTCGGCAGTGATTTCAGTTGAGAAACGGATATTAAACCAAGCCTCAGCACTCCCTGGGATAACATTATCGGCCCCTGTGCCCGCACGGACATTGGATACCTGAAAGGTGGTCGCCGGGAAGTGCTCATTACCCTGATCCCACTCCAGAGCTGACAGTGTGGTGAGGATCTCTGACAGGTGATGGATGGGATTGATGGCTAGATGTGGATAGGCCACGTGTCCCTGCTTACCTTGCACAGTGAGATGCGCGCCTAACGAGCCGCGCCGACCATTTTTGATCACATCTCCCATGGTCTTGCTACTGGAGGGCTCGCCCACCAGACAGTAATCAATGTGAATATTATTGGCCTGTAAATGTTCAATGACTTTGATGGTGCCGTTTTTAGCTGGGCCCTCTTCATCGCTGGTGAGAAGAAATCCTATCGAGCCATTATGCTTAGGGTGCTCTTGGATAAATTCTTCACAGGCGACAGTCATCGCGGCAATGGCTGTTTTCATGTCAGCAGAACCGCGCCCATGTAGTTGACCATTTTCGATGTGCCCTGCGAATGGTGGGTACGTCCAGTGCTCAGTTGGGCCTGTGGGTACCACATCGGTGTGGCCCGCAAACACGAATAATGGCGCTTGCTTACCACGCACAATCCAAGCATTGGAGACGTTCTCAAAGGCCAGCATTTGACAGCTGAATCCGCTGCCAGCCAGACGCTCGGCAAGTAGATCCAGGCAGCCATGATCATCAGGCGTGACGGATGGCTTTTGGATAAGTTGTTGGCTAAGTTCTATGGTTGTATTCACAGCAGTTGACTATATGTTTCTTCACTAAAACCCACCATAACACTATCCGCATAAGTGAGCACGGGGCGCTTAATTAGCGCGGGCTGTGCAAGCATCAATTGCACTGCACGCACCGAGTCTAAGTTTAACTTATCCTGTTGGCTAAGCTGGCGCCAGGTTGTGCTGCGCCGGTTGAGTAATGTTTGCCAATCCAGCTGTTGTAGCCAGTGCTCAAGGTGCGCTTGTTCGAGCCCATGTTGGCGAAAATCATGCATCACATAGGCGAGATCATGTGCCTTTAACCAGCGACCTGCCGCTTGGACTGTGGTGCAGTTTTTGAGGCCATACAGCGTGATCATACGAGCAGGCTTAATCGATGGCTCTGAGGAGCTCGTTGATACCGACTTTACTGCGCGTCTTTTCATCGACTTGCTTAACAATCACAGCACAATACAGACTATAGCTACGATCTTTGGAGGGTAGGTTGCCGGATACGACAACGGAACCTGCAGGGATACGGCCGAAGCTGACTTCGCCAGTTTCACGATTGAATATTTTGGTGCTTTTACCAATATACACACCCATCGAGATCACCGCGCCTTCCTCTACAATAACGCCCTCGACGACTTCAGAGCGCGCCCCAATAAAACAGTTATCTTCTATTATCGTGGGTGCTGCTTGCAGAGGCTCGAGTACGCCACCGATACCGACACCGCCGGACAGGTGAACATTTTTACCGATTTGGGCGCAGGAGCCGACTGTAGACCAAGTGTCTACCATGGTGCCGGAATCGACATAGGCACCGATGTTGACGAAACTGGGCATGAGTACCACGTCGGGTGCAATATATGAACCCCGGCGGGCCATGGCTGGAGGCACAACACGCACACCCATAGCGGCCAGTTCCTGTTCTGACTGGTGAGCAAACTTGGGCGGTACTTTATCGAAATATTGTGTGCAACCGGCCTGCATAGGTGTGTTTTCCTCTATGCGAAAGGATAATAAGACCGCTTTTTTTAACCATTCATTAACGACCCAGTCACCCTCTCGCTGCTCAGCAACACGCTGTTGGCCAGAATCGAGCTGAGCCATTGCATCAATTACGGCGACTTTGATTTCATCACTGACATTGCTGGGCGTGATATTTGCGCGGTCTTCAAAGGCACCTTCAATAATGTCCTGAATACTCATAATTATTTTCCTTAACGTTGGCGATTAATAGTTATTTGGTGGTCGTTCTGTGCAGACAGTTCTGGGTTATGAATTCACTTTACAGACTCTGCCAAGCGCGGGGCTGGGCTGTTTATCAGGCACTGCCGCGCTGAGGTAGACGCGTGTCCTGAAATATTTTCCGTGCGACACCATTTTTTGTGCTGAGAGTATAACTCAGTGTGTAGCCTGCATCACCTCAGTTGACAGGATTGACGGCCTGCCTGCATCAGCCTGTATCAGATTGAATAACTGCTCTGATTATTGTCAGCAGGGGTTAATTCTTCCTGCAGATAATTAATCAGGGCGTCCTTTTGTTGTGATTGGGTGATCTTAAGTCCAGCCATATCAGTGATATGAAAAATGTCATGTACTTTTTCACCCAAGGTACTCACGCGTGCGCCTATGACTCTGACATCAGCTTGCACTAATGCTTGCGCAATGTCTGCCAGTAAACCGGGGTGATCAGGGCTATGGATGTGCAGGCTGGTGTAATCTAAGTGCTCAGCATTTTTAATCGTGACCTGCGGAGCTGCCTGGAAATGCAGCATGCGCGTGGGAATAAACTGAGCAATCGGATTATCGCTGAGGACATTGTCTTGCAATATTTGTTTAATACCGGTCTGAATTAATTCATATTGTTGTGCATCATTAATACCCACCCCCTGCTGGTTGACGACATTAAAGGTATTATAAGTGATGCCGGTCTTGGAGGTGATGATGCGTGCATCGAGAATGCTTAGATTAAATTGGTGTAATTGATCGGTGATACTAGCAAACAGATGATCACGATCGGGCGCGTAAATAAATATTTCGGTGCAGCCACGCCGAACTAATTCTCGAATATGCACATCAACTTGCAGATCAGCCTTATTGCTTAAGCCAATATGTGTATGCCATGCGATTTCGTCATCGGTATGGCGCAGGAAATAATCATCATGATGGCCTTGCCAAAATTGCACACACTGTTGTTCACTGTAGCCACGCTGCAATAGCTGGCTGAGTGCGGATGATTTGAGGTCGGCTATAATCGTGACATTATCCCGCGGGAAACCTGCCCGCAGTTGAAAGGCGGTATATTTATATAAATCGGCTAACAGGGTTGAACGCCAGCTATTCCATAAGGCCGGATTAGTTCCTTTGATGTCCGCTATGGTCAATAAATAAAGATAATTCAGACGGATTACATTGGCGACCTGGTCAGCAAAATCTTGCACCACGCTGGGATCATTGAGATCTTTATGTTGTGCAGTCACCGACATAATAAGATGGTTTTCTACCAGCCAGCTCACTAGCCCTGCATCAAATTGACTGAGACCGTGAGCGAGGCAAAAATCCATCGCTTCTTGCGAGCCTTCCGTGGAATGATCACCATCGCGCCCTTTAGCAACATCATGAAATAGGGCCGCCAGATAGAGGATTTCTAATTTTGGTAGGGAGTAAAAAATTGCGCTGATATCGTCTTCGGTGCGCTTTTTATCACCTAAGCGGCGTGCCTGTTTCAGCACGGTCAAGATATGATGGTCAACTGTGTAGACATGATAGAGGTCATACTGCATATGGCCGACAATTCGCGCAAAGGCTGGCCAGTAGGCGGCTAATACACCAAGGCTGTGCATCCGATTTAACGCGTCAGCCACACGTCGAGGTTGGCGTAATATCTCGATAAAGAGTGCTTTATGGGCGGGTGTGTTACGAAACTCATGATCGATTAAATCGAGATTAGCACGGATCAGACGGATGCTCTGACTACTGATTTTTGTCAGGGTTGGATCGCGCTGTAAGACAAGGAATATTTCGAGCAGAATTTCTGGATGGGTCTGTAGCGTCGATGCTGATTTGATAGACAATATCTCGCCTGACCGATAATAGTGTGCACCGACGTCGCTATGGTCTGTGGCACTCGGCTGATCTAGATAATTCTCTTCGAAGTGAGCGGATAGTAATTCCACCAGTAGTGAGCACTCACTCAAATGGCGATAGTAATTCTGCATAAACTGTTCGACTGCCAGGTTGGCATTTGAGTCGCTAAAGCCTGAGCGTCTTGCCAATTCAACCTGATGATCGAATAGCAGGCGTTCATCTCGTCGGCGCGTGATCAAGAAAAGTGTGAAACGGATTTTCCAAAAAAATTCCAGAGCATGACTTAATAAATCGTATTCCTGCTCTTGCAAGAAACCATGCGAGATAAGGTCGTTCAGCGTGCGGTTGTTGAAATGTCGTTTAGTGATCCAGTCGATGAACTGAATATCACGCAGCCCCCCTGGGCCCTCTTTAATATTAGGCTCAAGCTGATACAAGGTATCGCCGTACTTGGCATGGCGTGCTAATTTTTCTTGCTGTTTAGCCAGGTAAAAGTCTTTACTGTTCCAAAGTCGTTCATTTGCAGTGGCTGCTTTAAGTTCATTATAGAGACTGATGTTGCCACAGATAGCGCGCGCCTCGAGCAGGCTGGTAATGACAGTGATATCTTTTTTTGATTCTTCGACGGCTTCTGCAATAGTCCGCACTGAGTGGCCTACATCCAGGCCACTGTCCCACAGGAAGGTCAAAAACTCGCTGAGCTTCTGTTCACTGCTCGAGTCAGTTTTGTCATCCAACAGGATCATTAAGTCAATATCAGACTGCAAGTGTAATTCTGAACGGCCATAGCCACCGACCGCAATTAAGGCAATATTCTGGGTATGCAAACCATGCGTATGCCAGGCATGCCAGAGCACATGATCAATGGTAACGGCGTACCCATGCACACACTCAGTTACGGCTTGGCCCTGGGTGAATGCCTCGATGACTGCTTGTTCGATGTTTTGGACTAAGGCCTTATGGCTTCTTGGATCGGCTTTTAATTGCGCCCACTGTTTCGCTTCAGTCGGCCACCATTCATAGTGGGCAATGAAACTCGGTGCTTGAATTAAATTAGGCATCGTAGCTGAAAGTTTCCTCGGGCCGTCGCGTCAGCACTTCATAACCACTGTCGGTAACCAAGATAGTATGTTCCCACTGGGCGGACAGGCTGTGATCTTTGGTCACTACTGTCCACTGATCAGGTAACAACCGGACATGTCGTTTGCCCGCATTGACCATCGGTTCTATGGTGAAGGTCATGCCGGGTACCAGGGTCTCACCACTATTGGGTTGGCCGTAGTGCAAGACCTGAGGTTCTTCATGAAAAGCTTTGCCAATACCGTGGCCACAGTATTCTCGCACCACCGAGCAATGGTTTTGTTCCACGAAAGATTGTATCTGATGACCAATATCACCCAGAGTAATTCCTGGTCTAACCGCCTCGATACCAATTTTCATGGCTTGATAGGTCAGGTCAACCAGCCGAACGGCTTTAATGGTCGGTTTGCCGATATGAAACATCTTGCTGGTATCACCATGGAAACCATCCTTGATGACGGTAATATCAATATTTAGGATGTCATTCGCTTTCAGCACCCGTTCGCCAGGTATGCCATGACAGACCTGATGATTGAGTGTTGTGCATATCGAGCGTGGAAAGCCACGATAATTGAGCGGCGCAGGAATGGCGCCCTGAGTATTGACAATATACTCATGACAAATGTCATTCAGCGCCTGCGTGGTGATGCCGGCCTGCACGTGAGGTTCGATCATTTGCAGGACCTCAGACGCCAAACGACTGGCCACACGCATCTTGTCGATTTCTTCAGCTGATTTAATGTGAATTGCCATAATAATTAGGTGGTTATAGTAAGCGTCATTGTGTTTGTTCGCGAGGTGCCTCAGATGTCGCCCAATTACTTGCTCCTCATGTGGGCACCGCCGCACATCCCTGGGGCTTCCACAGCGCCTCGGATAGTGCTGCTTGCAACTAATGCATGAAGTCTATCAGACTATTTAATAGGGCGATAAAATTGTTGATTGGACAAGATTGTGCTATAAATCGCCCGCGCCTAGCGCAAATACTAAATTTACACGTATCTCGACACATTCAACGGGGTGCCAGGCTGGGATACCCACCTGGTTGTTGAATGGGAGCTACGGACGTCTAAAACCCTCATTAAGGAGTAAACCTATCATGACTGACGTAACTATGCGCCAGATGCTTGAGGCTGGTGTCCATTTTGGCCACCAAACTCGCTACTGGAATCCGAAAATGGCCCCCTATATCTTTGGGGAGCGAAATAAAATTCATATCATTAACCTGGAAAAGTCTTTGCCCATGTTTGGTGAAGCCTTGAACTACCTGGGTAAAATGGTCGCCAACGGAGGCAAAGTGCTGTTTGTAGGCACTAAGCGTTCTGCACGTGAGGCAATCAAAACCGAGGCTGAGCGTTGTGCCATGCCTTATGTCAATAATCGTTGGCTAGGTGGCATGCTCACCAACTTCCACACGGTTAAACAATCGATTAAACGTCTCAAAGAATTAGAAGAAATGCTCGAGGGCAACGGCGCCGAGCGACTAGGCAAGCGTGAAATCTTACAAATACGCCGCGAAGTTGAAAAACTTAATCGCAGTCTAGGCGGTATCAAGGACATGAACATTTTGCCAGATGCCTTATTCATCATCGATGTGGGTTACGAGGAAATTGCCGTCAAGGAAGCTGTCAAACTGGGTATACCGGTGGTGGCCGTGGTGGACTCAAATAATCCTCTCACGGGTGTTGACTATGTGGTACCCGGCAATGATGACGCTATCCGCGCTATCCAACTGTACACCTCGGTGGTGGCTGATGAAGTTATCCAGGCCAAAGCCAGCTCGCAAACACTGAGTGGGGATGAAAACGAGTTTGTCGAGGTGAAAGATGCTGACAATAAGAAGGCCAAGGCGGCGAAACTAGCTAAAACCGTAAAGAGCAAAGCACCAGTTAAAAAGAAGGCGGCTGCCAAAGCGAAACCCGCCACAGATGAAGCCCCAGTCGAAGCAACCCCAGCTGAAGCAACCCCAGTTGAAAAAAGCACTCCAGCCGCTGCAGAAACACCAGAACAGCCGGCTGAAAGTTCAGACTAGTTTTTTTATTTAATCAGGTGACTACTATGCAAATTACAGCGGCAATGGTTAAAGAACTGCGTGAGCGAACTGGCGCAGGGATGATGGAATGTAAGAAGGCCTTAAGCGAATCTGACGGTGATATGGATGCTGCGATTGAGTTGATGCGTAAATCGGGTCAAGCCAAAGCAGATAAAAAAGCCTCCAGAGTGGCTGCCGAGGGCACTATCGTGATGGTGATCAGTGACGATAAGAAGCAGGGCGTTATTCTGGAAGTGAACTGTGAAACTGATTTTGTTGGTAAGGACGAGAACTTTTTGAAGTTTAGTCATGCAGTAGCCAAGATTATACTTGAGCAGGCGCCAGCCGATGTTGACAGTTTGATGGCTATTGAGAGTGGCGGCGATACTCTGGAAGATACGCGCCAAGTGCTAGTCAGCAAGATTGGTGAAAACATTCAGGTACGTCGGTTCGAATCGATCAGCTCGAATGGTATGTTGGGGTATTACTCGCATGGCAGCCGGATCGGTGTCATGGTTGAAATGGACAATGGTACGGATGAATTATGCAAAGATATCGCGATGCATATTGCAGCCAGTAAACCGGCGTGTGTTGATGAGTCCAATGTGCCCGCTCAGTTGTTGCAACAAGAGAAAGATATTTTCACAGCACAGGCTGAGGATAGTGGTAAGCCCGCAGAAATTATCGAGAAGATGGTGCAAGGTCGGCTAAAGAAATTCTTAGGCGAAATCACATTATTGGGTCAACCCTTTGTCAAGGACCCTGATAAATCAGTCGAAAAATTACTGGCTGAAAATTCTGCCAAGGTCATTTCTTTTCACCGTTACGAAGTTGGTGAAGGCATTGAAAAGAAATCAGAAAACTTTGCAGAAGAAGTCATGGCTCAGGTCAATCAAAGCAGCTAATCAATACTACGGGGACTCATAAGTCCCCGTTTTTTTGTCTGCAAGATCGAAGCCTCATAAACTCAACGTGAACATTTGAAAAGCTAGGTTAAAGCATGGTTGAAAAATTGAAATATAAACGTATTTTGCTGAAATTGAGTGGTGAGGCGTTAATGGGTCAATTT
>MDTB01171903.1_pt1 | contig 30490 bp, 26 predicted proteins | sample 811161 | NCBI WGS metagenome assembly MDTB01 (sample SAMN05326650, study PRJNA326480) | marine metagenome | isolation source: seawater | place: Mediterranean Sea | collected 2009 | reverse complement strand
CTTTTCTTCATTTACTAAGTTTATGATTTGTTTCACCCTATTGTCATCAAGTTTATCAAAAATATCATCTAATAATAATATTGGGTTTGAATTTAATTTAGACAAGTAATCAAACTGAGCAAGTTTTAGTGCAATCAAAAATGTTTTCTGCTGACCTTGACTAGCATATTTCTTGACAGAAAAGCTATTTATCGAAAATGTAAGATCGTCTTTATGAATACCCTTTGTTGTAAACTGAAATCTTAAATCCTTTTCAAGATTATTTTTCAGTAATTTATAAAGACTTTGGCTTTCTGAAATATCAGTTTTATGAATAATTTCAACATTTTCCTTATTATCACTTAGTTGCTTGTATCTAATTTTAAAAATTGGAATAAAATCAGTAAGAAATTCTGTTCTTCTTTTAAATATCTTTTGAGCATTTAACGATAAATGATTATCATATATATCTATGGTTTTCTTAATATTTTCAGAATCATTATAAAACATTTTTAGTAATGCATTTCTTTGTTTTAGAGTTTTATTATATTCTATCAATGTATTCAAATATTCCTTGTTTGTCTGACAAATTATTCCATCAATAAATTTTCTTCTAGTCTCACTTCCTTCAATAATTAAATTTCTATCATCTGGAGAAATAATTACAAGTGGAATAGCTCCAATATGATCACTAAACTTTTTGTAAAGCTTATTATTTCTTTTAATTATTTTTTTTTCTCCTTTTTTTAGAGAAACCAAAATTTTTTCTTCCTTATTATTTATTCTGTATGTACCAGAAATAAAAAAAAATGTTTCTCCGTGTTTTATGTTTTGAGAGGGGATAGGATTAAAATAGCTTTTTGTATATGAAAGATGATAAATTGAATCTAAAATGTTTGTCTTACCAACTCCATTCAAACCTACAAAACAAACAATTTTTGTATCAAAAGTAAACTTGATACTTTCAAAATTTTTATAGTTTGTTAACGATAACTCTTCTAAAAACATAAAGGGTGACTAATATATGAGAAAATGATCAGTGTTCCACTAATTCCAAAAATAACAAATAAAATCCCCATTTTTTAATAATAAAAATTTTATTTTTACGCCCTAAAATAATATTATGGCTACATATAAGAAGAGGGGTTTTAAAAACAAAGACTCATCAAGTAAGGCTGAAGCTTTAGAAAACAAGTCAACAACTGCTAATGTTTTTAATACTTTAGATGAAGGTTCATCAAAAACTCAACAATGGGTAGAAAGAAATCAGAATAAAATTCTTGGTCTAGTTGCCATAATATCAATTGTTGTTATTGGCGTTTTTGCTTATTCAAAACTTATAAAAGAACCTAAGGAAAGCAATGCTTTTAATAAAATGTATTTTGCACAGAAGAAATTTGATGAAGCTGTACTAATTAATAATGATTCAATTTACAATATTGCACTAAATGGATATGATTTAAATATGGGTATGCTACAAATAATTGATGAATTTGGTGGAACTGATGCAGCAAATTTAGCTCATTATTACTCTGGAATTATGTATTTAAAGATGAATGATTACCCAAACTCGATCAAATATCTCTCAGATTTCAGTTCTGACGATATTCTTTTGAGCTCTACAGCAACAGGTTCAATTGGTGATGCATTTGCTGAATTAAATCAGTTTGATGATGCTTTTGATTATTACGTAAAAGCATCAAAAAGTAATAATAATTATTCATCACCCATGTATTTATTTAAAGCTGGAACTGCTGCAATGAGATTAAATAAATTTAATAAAGCAGAAGAATATTTTTCCATTATTAAGCAAGATTACCCAAATAGTACTCAAGCTAAAAATATTGATGCTTTTATTTCTAAAGCTGTTGCATCTAATCAATAAATGAATTCTAAGGAACAACAAGACTTTACAAAAGTTGACGCAAAAAATTACCCAAATTTGGAAAATTATAAATTCGGTATAGTTGTTTCTGAATGGAATATTGATATTACTAAAAATTTACTTAAAGGTGCTGAGGATAAATTAATTGAATTAGGAGTTAACAGAAAAAATATCATTATTTCATGGGTTCCAGGAAGTTTTGAACTTGTTCATGGATCCAAAGAGTTATCAAAAAAAAATCTTGATGCAGTTATTGCTATAGGATGTGTTATTAAGGGTGAAACTGACCACTACGATTTTATCTGTAGCTCTGTTTCAAACGGCCTAATGCAACTAAACATTTCAGGTTCAACTCCTGTAATTTTCTGTGTTTTAACTGATCATAAAAAATCACAATCCATTGCCAGGTCTGGAGGCGAACATGGAAATAAAGGTACTGAAGCAGCTGTTGCAGCAATAAAAATGGCATCCTTTAAGTAAGATATTTTACTATATTTAGTTAAATTCATAATTTTATAAAGTGGGCCTTTTTAAATTGAAAAAAAATAAACGTTATAGTTATTCAGGAAGATTTTCTGAAGATACTTCATATGTTGGTAAACATTCTGTTCCAAAGAAAATTAAATCAAAATTTGATGAATTTAGGACAACAGTTGGAGATAATAATAGCTTTAGGAAAAAATTTAGGAATGCTGTTGAGGATTATAAGAGAGGGTCAGAAAAGTCAGTAAGAACTCGACTGATCATTATCACTTTAATTTTACTCTCTTTAATAATGGTGTTTTTTTTGATTTAATATTATTAGTGAATGAAAGATATAATCAATATTCTTCCTGAAAATGTTGCTAATCAGATTGCAGCTGGTGAGGTTGTTCAAAGACCAGCCTCGGTAGTAAAAGAATTACTTGAAAATTCTATTGACGCAAAGGCTACCGAAATAAAAGTTCTTGTTAAAGATGCTGGAAAAACAATCATTCAAATTATTGATAACGGAATAGGTATGTCCAAAAGAGATGCTTCAATATGTTTTGATAGACATACAACTTCAAAAATATCAAATGCAAAGGATTTATTTAATATTAGAACAAAAGGATTTAGAGGAGAGGCATTAGCTAGTATAGCTGCGATTTCTCATGTCAATTTAATTTCAAAACAGCATGGAATTGAGTTAGCAACAGAAATTGCAGTACATGGAAGTGAGGTTAAAAGCATTAAGTCGACGGTAAGTGATGCGGGTACTAAAATTTCAGTAAAGAATATTTTTTTTAATATACCAGCCAGAAGAAATTTTCTAAAGTCTAATAATGTTGAATTTAGACATGTTGTTAACGAATTTATTAGGGTATCCTTGGCCCATCCTGAAATTAAATTCATTTTTTACAATGATGATGATGAAATATATAATTTACCTATTTCAAATTTCAAAAAAAGAATCGTTAGTTTATTTGGCTCAAAAACTTCAGAAAAATTAGTTCCGGTTTCTGAGAATACTGAAATTTTAAAAATTGATGGATTTATATTTAAACCCAAATATTCAAAAAAAACTAGAGGAGAACAGTTTTTCTTTGTTAACAACAGATTTGTAAAAAGTTCATATTTAAATCATGCAATTAATTCAGCATTTGAAGGATTAATTGATCCAAAATATAATCCTTCTTACTTTATAAATTTAGAAGTTGACCCAAGTTCAATAGATATAAATATTCATCCGACTAAAACTGAAATCAAATTTGAGGATGAGCATTCAATTTATGCAATTTTAAGGGCCTCAGTAAAGCACAGTCTCGGTCAATATAGTATTACTCCAGTATTGGATTTTAACAGAGACAAATCATTAGATATCCCGTATGATTTTGAAAAGAAAAGTAAATCTGCGTCTGTGGGAATTGATATTAATACCAATTATAACCCTTTTGAAAAAAGTGAAGTAATCCAAAAATTTGTCTCTATTGAGTCCTTTAATAAAAAAATGGAATCTTTAGAGTTTTCATCAGAAACCAATGAAATGAAGGAATTTAATTTTGATCAATTGGACCCAATTTCAAATGCAAATAATTCGATTCAGATAAATAAAAAATTTATTGTTAATAAGATTAAATCAGGTTTAATAATTATTAATCAAGAGAGAGCACATCAAAGAATCTTGTATGAGAAATTTTTAAAGTCAGTAACTTTAAACAAAATTAATTCTCAAAAATTACTTCATCCAATTGAAATTGAGTTTTCAAAAGTTGACATGCAAATTTTAAGCTCTAAAAAAGATATTCTCAATCAGTTTGGCTTAGACTTTGATTTAAAGAAAGATAAAATAATTATTAATGCAATACCCTCATTTATAGATTCTGTGAATTTGACTGAATCTTTTAATAAACTAATATTTAATGTTCAGAATGATGTTCCAGATGAAAGTTTTAGTGAATCTGATTTCATCGCTAAGATTATTTCAAAATCTTTGTCTATAAAAAACGGTAAATCTTTAAAATTAAATGAACAGCAATATATCATTAATTCACTTTTTGCATGTAAAGAAACCATGATATGTCCATTTAATAAGAGAACTTTTGTCAAAATAGATTTTTCCCAAATTGAAAATATGTTTTAGTAAATGAATAGGATTTCACCCACTGTAAAACAACTTCTGATAATCAATATAATATTTTATTTTGGTTCTAGTTTATCATTGAATACAGATTTCTTTTATTCATTATTCAGTTTACATTTTCCTGAAAACCCTGAATATAAGTTTTGGCAACTACTTACACACATGTTTATGCATGGGGGTATTTTACATCTCGCGTTCAATATGTTTGCTCTATGGATGTTTGGATCTGCAATAGAGTCAATTTTCGGATCCAGAAGATTTTTATTTTTTTATTTAACATGTGGTTTAGGCGCAGCTATTGCTCAAATATGTTTTCTTTACTACTCATTCTATTCTAATCTAGATTTGTTACTTAGTTCAGGATATGATCAACAAACTGTTTTGAATCTTCTAATGGAAGGGAAGTATAATACAGGTTGGGGAAATATTTTAGGACCAGAAGGTCTTATGAGTTTTAACACTTCATTTTTATCAACTATGGTTGGTGCATCAGGAGCAATAATGGGTGTTCTTGTAGCTTTTGGAATGTTTTTTCCAGAAAGCAAGCTAATGTTAATTTTCTTTCCAGTGCCTGTTAAAGCAAAATATTTTATTCCAGGTATAATTATTTTAGATTTATTTTCGGCTATTACTGGTCAGGCTATTTTTAGCCCAAGTAATACAGCTTTCATTGCCCACTTAGGAGGAGCATTTACGGGATTTTTAATCATGTATTATTGGAAAAAGAATCAGTTTAACCAAAACAGATGGTTTTGATGAGTTTTTTAGAAAAGATTAAAGTAGATATTAGTAAACTTGATTTTTTTCAAAAAATAATAGTAGTTAATATTTTTGTTTTTGTTGTATATAGGCTCACATTCTTGTTTAAATTTCAGAATGATTTTATTTCTTATTTTTCTTTAGAACCTGATTTTCTAACAAAACCATGGTCAATTTTAACATATGCTTTTATTCACCAAGGACTTTTTGAGTTGATTTTTATGATAATTTTATTGTTATTTTCATCCAATTCTATTGCCAATTTATTAGGAAAAAAAATTACAATTAATTTATTTTTTTTAGGAATATTTTTTGGAGGCGTTGCCTATTTATTATCAGGATCAAAAGGCTCATTAATAGGATCCTCTGCTGGAATTTCATCACTACTATTTTTCTTGCTTTTACTATCTCCAAATTTGGGAGTTAGAATATTTAGATTTACAATAGAATTTAAATATATTATGGCTTTTATATTATTTACAGATTTTTTAAAATTAATATCACCAGGTCAATTTGGTGTTTATTCTCATATCGGGGGATATATTGTTGGGATTTATTATTATTACTCTTTATATGGTTTTCCAAAAAAAGCAAGAGTTCAAAACCACAATAAAAGAAAAAATAATTTTAGAAATAAACAGAATAAAATTGACATGATTTTAGATAAAATAAGTAAAAGTGGCTATGATAGCCTGAGTGATGATGAAAAGGAATATCTTTTTAATCAAGGAGGGAATAAATGAAAAAACTTAGTTTTTCTGAAAAATTCCTTTTTTTAATCAATACCCTAGTAGCGTTTTCATTCTTAATTTCTTTATGTTTACCTCATATTAAGCCAACACTGTTTTCATATTTTGCGATATTCAGTTTATTTACCCCTATAATAATAAGCTTGAATATTCTTTTTATGTTTTTCTGGATTGCTAAGCTAAAGAAACAATTCATGTTGTCTCTAATAGTTCTTCTTTTGGGAAATGATAGCTTAAAAAGTTTTATTAACTTTTCAAATAACTCAAAATCCATAGGAGATAATGAATTTTCAATAATAAGTTACAATGTTAGGCTATTTAATATTTATAATTGGATAGAGAAAGATAACGTCACAACAAAAATCAAAGACTTTCTTAAAAATAAAAATGCTGATATTATATGCTTACAAGAATATCAAAATGTGGAATTTGATCTCGAAAATTATCCCCATAAGTATGAAAATTTGAGAGGTGATAATTTAAAATATGGTCAAGCAATATTTTCAAAATATCCTATTATCAGTAAAGGATCAATTGATTTCAATAGCCTTTCAAATAATGCTATTTTTTCCGATATAAAAATTAATAATGATACTATCAGAATTTATAATATTCATCTTGAATCTTTTTCTTTTGAAAAAGAAATTGAATTAAATACAAACAATGAAAAAATAATGAATGATGTATCCAAAACTTTTGTCATTCAACAGAACCAAGTTGAATTAATCAAAAAAAACATTAAAAAAAGCCCATATAGAGTTGTTGTTTCAGGCGACTTTAACAATACTGCATTCTCTTATATATATAAAGAACTTTCCAGTAATTTAAATGATAGTTTTAAAGAAAAGGGAAACGGTTTTGGAATTACATTTAATTATAACTTCATCCCTTTAAGAATTGATTTCATTCTAAGTGACAAGGTTTTAAAAACAAATTACTTTACAACTCATAATATTAACTTGTCAGATCATGAGCCAATTTTTTCCCAATTCACGTATTAGTTATTAAAATAATTTAAACTGTTTAGGCCTTCATTAAAGACTAAATCAATGACACTTAAATTTGAAATAAACCCATGTTCAGTCTCAAAGACCTGAGTATATGGTTGTATTATATTTGTTTTCACTTTGCTGTTTCTAATACTTAAATTCCTAAAATCAGAATTTGAATTATAATTATCCTGAAAGCTGGAAGTGAATTTAAATTTTAAATCTTTTTCAAGTATCTTAAATATAATTCTTATTGATTTTATGGTTATATCTATTAAAAATTCTTCTTTTTTTTCATAAATTTCAATAAAATGGTCTTCAAAAAATTCAAAATAAGGAGAACTTCTATAAGCTATTTGAATTGACTTTAAATGATCTTTTTGCCAATTATTATTATTATTACATATTCTTATATCTTTAAGCTTTTCTTTTTTTGAACTTGAAAAACTAACAGGGATTATCAAATTTAGCTTTCCGTTTGATCCATAAATTGACGCTCTGTTTCTAAATGTCTGCTTTTGATAAAAATCATTTATCTCAAAAATTAAATTTTTAGATTTTAAGAGATGTGAAAAAAATTCAATATTTGGAAAATAGGTAGGATGTATTAGGGTTGTCATTCCAATTTCTTTCTTCTGAAATAAGAAATTATATTCCACAACAAAATTATTGCTATAAAATGTAAAATATAAGATTTTGGTTGACCATCTCCATGAACAGTTGTAAACATTCTATCCCATCTTATTTTATTAAATCCCTTTGCATTGTAGTCTATACTTAACCACTTGAATACAGGTTTTCCAACGACATGGTCAAATGGTACAAAACCCCAAGATCTTGAGTCTTGAGAATTACTTCTGTTATCACCCATCAACCAATAATAATCTTGCTTGAATGTATATTGATTTGCTTTGACACCATTGATATAAATATTATCATCCTGCATGTAAAGGTCATTATCTTCATAAATTTTAATAAGCCTTTCATAGATCGGAATATTGTCTTTATTTATTTCAATTGTAGCACCTTCTTTTGGAATATAAACAGGACCAAAAAAATCATTATTCCAATTATAAGATGGGTTTTGAGGAAAAACTGATGGATCTTTTACACCCTTTGTGAGCGTATCTTTTTTAATCCACTGAACGTTAGTGTCTTTTTTAAGTTTCTCAAGGGATGCATCACTGATACCCATAAATTTATAAGTGTAGTTGCTATTTATAGGTCCAAATCTATCAGTTATATCATAATTATTAATCATAACTTTTTGATTGAACTTATTCTTTTTAGGTTGAACCAAATATGAAAATTGCAACTTGGCCCTTTGTGGTAATTGATTTTTTTCTCCATTTATATAAACATATCCATTAATTACCTCTAGAGTGTCTCCAGCTATACCCACAGCTCTCTTTACATAATTTGTTTTTTTATCAATTGGTTTATAATAATATTTGTCAGTGTAATACATGTTTTTAAAAGTATCAACAGGCCAATTGAAACATACAATTTCATTTCTTTTAATTTTTTGAAAACCAGGAAGTCTTGTGTATGGAAGTTCTGCTAAAAATGGTAACTGTTTTTTATTAAGATATGATCTGGTCTTAATAATTGGAATAGTATCATGTACCATTGGAGCCGCAATTGTTGTCATAGGTACTCTTGCTCCGTAGTGAAACTTACTTACAAATAAAAAATCTCCAACTAAAAGTGATTTTTCTAGAGAAGAAGTAGGTATGGTATAGGGTTGCATAAAGTATGTGTGCACAAATGTAGCAGCGATTACAGCAAAAATTATTGAGCTAGTCCACTCTCCATTTGAGCTTTTGGGATTAATATCTCTATCTTCAACATATTCTATAGTTTTAAAATAGTTCAGGTAATAATTATAAAAACCAAATGTACAAATAGACAAAAAAGTATCAGTGTATGAATTTTTCCTAAAACTCCTTGAAAGTTCAACCCAAATAACTGGAATTATAATTGTGTTCAATACCGGCATCATAATAATAAAAATCCACCACCAAGGTCTATTTATTATTTTTAGTAACACAAATACATTGTAAATAGGAATGAATGAATAAAATGATTTATTTCCAGAAATTCTATATAATTTCCATGTTCCTATTCCATGAATAAAATTTATAATCAAAAAAATCAATATTATTTCAATCATAACTCAATATTTAAAGAAATTCCAAAATTAGATTTATTATCGACTTCGTTAAATTCGATATTAGGTCTTAAAGATAAATTATCATCCAGGTTGTATTGCAATAGATGTGCATCTACATTCGCATCAATAATGTTTAATATGTATAAACCAACTGTAACTAAAATAGATAGTTCTTTGTTTCTTTTTAAAGTACTTTGTGCTCTAATTAAACCATCATTAGAGATTGAAGGGTAAGCTCCACTTCCGTAAAATTCATCATCTGTGAATCCTGCTAATCTTCTTTTGTAAGCATTACGATATCTTTTGTAATCATTATCATTTTGATTATAGAAATATAAACTTGTTGCAAGTGCTCCATAAACAATAGGTATTTTCCAATATTTTTTATTGTACGCCTGACCTAACCCAGGAAGTACGGCAGAATAAAATGTTGCTTTTGATGGTCTCAATGCCATTTCTAAATCTTTTTCATAATCCTCATTTTGACCATAACTAAAAAAAGAAACAAAAAATAGAATGATATATATATAAAGTTTATTCATTGATTTTTTTAATTAATCTTAAAAAATCAGATTTTGATTTAAAATTTAAAATGATTTTTCCAGTTTTATTTTTATTAAAAACAAAATCAACTTTAGTTTGAAGTTTTTTTTCAGCTTTAATTTTTTGTTTTAAAAAATCATCGGCAAGATTATCTTTTACATTTTTTTTGGCAGGATTTTTAAATGAGCTAATGAGTTTTTCAGTATTTCTAACAGATAAATTCTTTGAAATTATTCTTTCATAAATTGAAAGCTGTAGTTTTTCATCATTAATGTTTATCATTGCCCTACCATGTCCCATTGATATGAAACCATCTTTTATACCACTCTGTATTATTGGATTAAGCTTGAGTAATCTTAAATAATTAGTTATTGTTGATCTTTTTTTTCCAATTTTTTTACTCAATTCTCCCTGTGTAATTTTGATTTCCTCGATTAGTCGTTTGTAAGAAATAGCTATTTCAATAGAATCTAAGTCTTGTCTGTGTATATTTTCAACTAATGCCATTTCAAGTGATTGTTGATCGTTAGCCTTTCTAATGTAGCATGGTATCTTATCAATCTTAATCTTTTTAAATGCTCTTAATCTTCTCTCGCCTGAAATTAATTGAAACTTGTTTTTAGATATTTTTTTTATTGTAATGGGCTGAATAAGTCCAATATTTTTAATCGAAGTAACCAATTCTTCTAGTTTTTCTTTGTCGAACGCCGATCTTGGCTGAAATGGATTTAGTGCAATTTTCGAAATATCAATTTCTGTACTATAATTCTTATTTATTTTAGAAATTGAGCCAAGATTATTTTTTGAATCTTCCAAAATCGATGTTAATCCTCTGCCCAAAACTTGTTTCTTTGTTGCTTTAGCCATTATGATTTTTTGAAATAAGTTCTTTTGCTAAATTTAAGTAATTATCAGCTCCTTTACTGCTAACATCATAATCAATGATACTTTTACCATAACTTGTTGCCTCACCGAGCCTTACATTTCTGTGTATAACTGTTTTAAATACCATCTCATCGAAATGATTTTTCACTTCTTTTTTAACCTGATTTGAAAGATTTAAGCGAGTATCATACATAGTTAAGAGAAGTCCTTCTATCAACAGGTTTTCATTGTGAATTTTTTGTATGCTTTTTACAGTATTTAAGAGTTTACCTAAACCTTCAAGTGCTAAATATTCACACTGTATTGGAATCAACACTGAATCAGAAACAGACAATGCATTAATTGTTAATAATCCAAGAGAAGGAGGGCAGTCAATAATTATAAAATCATAATTTGCTGCAACTTCCATGATTGCATTCTTTAATAAATACTCTCTCTCTATCATATTGACTGATTCAATCTCTATCCCTACTAAATCAATGTGGGCGGGAATAACATCAAGGAACTCTAGTCTAGTTTTATAGATACACTCATTAGTTGAACACTCATTTTCCAATAAATTATAAATTGTTTTACTTCCAATATTTACCTCAACTCCAATCGATGAGCTGGCATTTGCTTGGGGATCAAAATCAATTAGTAAGACTTTTTTTTCTAAAGCTGCAAGTGCAGAAGATAAATTAACCGAAGTAGTTGTTTTTCCAACTCCGCCTTTTTGATTAGAAATAGCAATAATCTTGCTCATTTTTAATGAAATAATGAATTTTAAATTTACAATTAATAAAACGTAATAAGAACAATTTCTTGTTAAAGAAATTTTAAAATGTTAACATTAAAATTAAACTTGGTTATTGATTAGTGATTCAAGTATAGTTATAGCTGATTCACCTATATTAGAACCGGGACCAAAAATGCATTTAACCCCATTATCAAACAAAAAGTCGTAATCTTTTTTTGGAATCACTCCTCCAACAACTATCATTTTATCATCACAGTCGTACTTTTTTAATTCTTTTGTCAGATTAGGAACTAAGGTTTTATGACCACCAGCAAGTGATGATATCCCGATAATATGTACGTCATTTTCAACCGCCTGTTTGGCAACCTCTTCTGGAGTTTGAAATAATGGCCCTATATCTACATCAAATCCAATATCTGCGAAACTAGTTGCTATAACTTTTGCCCCTCTATCATGTCCATCTTGTCCAATCTTTGCTATTAAAATTCTAGGCCTTCTACCGTCAATATCAGCAAATTTATTTGAAAGATCTACTGCATTTAAATAAGAGCTATTATCCTTCATATTTGATTTATATACACCTGTAAAACTTTTAATATCAGACTTATAACGTCCAAATTCTTTTTCCAGAGCAGAGCTTATTTCACCGAGTGTCGCTCTAGCTCTAGCTGCTTTAATTGATAAAGCTAATAAATTTTTATTTTTCTCCTTTGCGGCTAAACTTAGCTCATTCAAAATTTCAATTACTTTAGTTTCATTTCGGTTCTTTCTTACTTCTTTTAATTTTTTTAGTTGATTATTTTTGACTTCATGATTATCAATTTCTAAAAAATTCATAATTTCCTCTTCATCAAGTTTAAATTTGTTCACCCCTACAATTATGATGTCTTTATTATCAATTTTAGCTTGTTTTCGTGTTGCCGCCTGTTCGATCCTCATTTTCGGAATTCCCTTTTCAATTGCTTTTGTCATCCCTCCAGCATCATTAATTTCATTAATGTGAATCATTACTCTTTCTATAAGTTGATGGGTCAAACTTTCAACATAATAACTTCCTCCCCAAGGATCAACTGTATTACAAACATCAATTTCTTCCTGAATTATAAGTTGAGTATCCCTGGCAATTTTTGATGAAAATTTTGTTGGTAACCCGATAGCTTCATCTAATGAATTTGTATGAAGACTTTGTGTTCCACCAAAAACCGCTGATAATGCTTCAATTGTTGTTCTAGTTATATTATTAAACGGCTCTTGCTCAGATAAACTCCAACCGCTTGTTTGGCAATGAGCGCGAAGACAATATGATTTATAATTTTGAGGATTAAATGGCTTCATTAATTTTGCCCAAAGAAATCGAGCAGCTCTCAATTTAGCTATTTCCATAAAGTGATTCATTCCAATTCCCCAAAAAAAAGAGAATCTATTAGCAAATTCGTCAACTTTTAGACCAGCGTTAATTCCGGTTTTGACGTATTCAATTCCGTTTGCTAATGTGTAGGCAAGTTCCAGATCAGCACTTGCACCAGCTTCTTGCATATGGTAACCAGAAATACTTATGCTGTTAAATTTTGGCATATTTTTACTAGTAAATTCAAAGATATCCGCTATAATTCTTATTGATTCCTCCGGGGGATATATAAAGGTATTTCTTACCATATATTCCTTTAAGATATCATTTTGTATTGTACCCGAAAGTTTAGAAATATCGACTCCTTGCTCTTCAGCTGCAACAATATAAAACGCCATAACAGGTAGTACAGCCCCATTCATTGTCATTGACACACTCATTTTATCAAGAGGTATACCATCAAATAAAATTTTCATATCCTCAACAGTATCAATTGCAACCCCAGCTTTGCCAATATCTCCAATCACCCTAGGATTATCAGAGTCATACCCTCTGTGTGTTGGTAAATCAAATGCAACAGAAAGTCCTTTTTGACCCGCCTTTAAATTTTCTCTGTAAAATTGATTACTCTCTTTAGCAGTTGAAAAGCCAGCGTACTGTCTTACAGTCCAAGGTTTATTGGTATACATGGATGAGTATGGTCCTCTAACAAATGGTGGTAGGCCAGGTATTGAATGATTATGATTGTGATTTGACAAATCATTTGAGTCGTAATAATTTTTAATGCTGATTTTCTCATCAGTCTCAAAAAAACTTTGATCTTTATTAATCCCTTTTATGGGATTATAGTCAGCTAAATCAAGTTTATTTAAATCTTTTCTAAGCATTTGTAAATTTATTTTGACCAACTAAAACTTTATCTCCTGATTCATATTGCTCTTTTTGTATATCGTGATTTATCAAAATCTCTTGAAAAATCTTTTTATTTTTTTGATCATGAAAGTATCCTCCATTATTTTCAATTTTCTTTATTAGTTTAAGAGATTTTTCTGCCAATTTTTCTATTAAATATGTGATGTAATAACTACCACTGATTGCATTATTAACGCATTCAATTGAAGTTTCATTTTTAAGAATTAAAAGTTGATTATTAGTAATCCTTTGAGAAAATTCGTTTTCATCATTGAATTTTATATCATAAGGGATAGATTTTATAAAATCACAACCACCCAATATTGCTGACATACACTCAGATGTAGTTCTAATTAAATTGTTGTTATAATTTTTAGTTGTTTTATTTTTTGATGTTGGTTTTGCAGTAATAATACAATCATCTATTTGATTACCATATTTCTTTGAAATGATACTCCACAAAATTCTTGTTGCTTGAATTTTAGCAATTTCAAAAAAATAATTATTTCCTTGTATTAACTCAAATGATATTTTGTTAAACAGAGTATTTCCATATTTATTAACATAATCAATCCCAGCAGAGAGTGTAAATGCAATTTCTTGAACAATGTTTGCTCCAGATTTTTTAAAAAACTCTGAAGATAAATTTAATCTGAAGTTTTCTTGATAAGATTTATTTAAATTTGAAGGCTCTTTGCTGTCTAAGTTAGGTTCAATTAATAGTTTAAATTCAGAATTATAGTTTACAGGTCTATCGGTTTTTATATATATATTTCCATTAGACAAAAAAGAATTATCTATAAATTGGTCTTGGTAATTACTTATAATTAAATTTTTTATTTCGTTTTCATATAATAATTTAACATGTTCATTGAGGTTAGTGTTTTTATCGCACTTTATCTCGCTTATAATATTCCATTCTTTGGGAAATAATAATTGTTCAGGATCGATCAAGCATTTTTTATTAGATGAGTAATGAGGAGAAACGTTAATTCCCTCATTGGTTGTAGAAAATAATCTTTTATAGCGATCTCTTCCAAGATCTAAAATAATTTTATCTTTCCATGCTTTTTCTAAATTTTTTGATTCTTTCATTTAATCAGAAATTGTATCATATTCAATCAAAAATATTTCTTCATTATCTTTTTTCATTAATAACTTTTCTCTAGCATATTTTTCAAGACCTGAGTCTGATTGTATCAATTGTAATTCTATGTTATCATCCGCTATTTCTTTTTCATAGTAAGATTTTTGATCATCTAATTCATTTATGTTATTATTTAACTCATAGTGTATAATCAATGAATTGCTATCAAAAAAAATCATCCAAATAATGAATAAAGTTATAATAACACCGTATGTGCTTTTAATCAATTTTAAAAGTCTATTTTTCACTTAATATTTTTTTTATAATGTCAATCAGAAGATCAATTTTAGTATTGTTTTCTGTATTTAAAATTAAATCACATTCTTTTTTCATTGGTTCCACATGACAACTATGCATTTTATCCAGACGATTTTCAAATAATTTAATTACATCTTGATGATTTCTTCCTCTTTCACTTATATCCCTCTCAAGTCTTCTTTTTAATCTTATATCTCTTGAACAATCAAGAAAAACATTGTAATTAATTTGATTTTTTAAAGTTCTATTACTAAGAATTAATATTCCTTCAATTATTAAAATTTTTTTTGGTTTGAACAATGTTGAGGTTTTAAGTCTTAGGTGAGAGCTAAAAGAGTATTGAGGTACATTAATATTTTGGCCAGTTTTTAGAAGTTTAATGTGATTATTTAGTAAATCAAAGTCTATCGAATCAGGTGTGTCATAATTTAACTTATCTCTGTCGCTAAAATTTAAATTATTATTCTCTTTATAATATGAATCTGAAGATAAAAAGCCAACAGCTGATTGGTCAAAGAAATTACTTATTTTATTAATAATTGTAGTTTTACCACTACCTGTTCCTCCCGTGATTCCTATAATAAACATGCTATTCAATTATTTTAATAATACCCAGGTTTTCAACTCCAACATATATATTTTTATCATTGTCTAATTCAATAGACCTAACCCTTCCAATCTTATCTAACAATCTATTTTCTTTTATAACTTTTCCATTATCAATGACACATTGATGGAGATAAGCAAATTTTAAAGATCCGATCAGTATACTTTTATTCAATGTCGGATAATTTGGATTATCAATATATACCATTCCGCTTGGCGCAATTGAAGGAACCCAATAATGAATTGGATCAATCATACCTTTCATGGAGGTTTTATCAGTGAATTTTGTTCCGATGTAATTAATTCCATAACTAGCTAATGGCCATCCATAATTATTACCAGACTTTATTATATTAATTTCATCTCCTCCTCTTGGTCCATGTTCATGTATCCATATCTTATCTTCATTCTTATCATAGAACATGCCTTGTGGATTTCGGTGTCCATAGCTGAATATTGCTTTTTTTGAATTTTTTTCATCCACGAATGGGTTGTCAATCGGAATTCTTCCGTCATCGTGTAATCTATATATTTTACCACCATCTCTTCTAATATCTTGAGGATTAAGATCTCTATTTCCACGATCACCAATGCTGAAGAAAATATAATTTTCTTTATCAAAAACTATTCTACTTCCATAATGTAAAGTTCTTTTACTATTTGGGGTAGCCTTATATATAATTTCTTGATTTTCTGCTGAATCTTTGTTTAATTTAAATCTTAAAATAGTAGTGTTTGTTCCAGGATTTTTATCATTAGAAGATGAATAGGAAATATAAATCCAGTTATTCTCTGAGTAATTTGGGTGCAGCTCAATATCTAAAAGACCTCCCTGATTTTTTGAGATTATTTCAGGAAGATTTTTGATCTTATTTCTTACACCATTTTTAAAATGGATTAATTCACCCTTTCTTTCTGTTATTAATATCGAATTATCTGGTAAAAAAACAAAAGCCCATGGAACCTCTAGCTTATCAACTACTAATTCATATTTTAACTCATTAGAATATATATTATTTATAAAATAAAAAACAACGAATAATTGAACAAATATATTCATATAATGAAATTACAAAAAACTAGTTATTAAATGCTAAAATGAATACCTCAAATAAACAATAATTACATATTTTTGTTAATCAAATAAAATGTTGATGAGTGAAAAAATAAATTGTCTTATTATCGGATCAGGTCCTGCCGGATATACTGCAGCAATATATGCTGCTAGAGCAAATATGAATCCAGTTTTGTATCAAGGAATACAACCTGGAGGTCAGTTGACCACCACTACTGATGTAGAAAATTTTCCCGGCTACCCTGATGGGATATCAGGTCCCGAAATGATGATTGAATTACAAAAGCAAGCTGAAAGATTTGGTACCGATATAAGAAATGGATGGATAACTAAGGTTGATTTTAATAATCAACTAAAATTATGGGTTAATAACGAACACGAGTTAGAATGTAAAACTGTAATTATTTCTACAGGCGCTTCAGCAAAATATTTAGGTTTGGAATCAGAAAAAAAATACTTAGAGTCTGGAGGTGGAGTGTCAGCTTGCGCTGTATGTGACGGGTTTTTTTACAAGAATCAGGAAGTTGTAATTGTTGGTGGTGGTGATTCTGCATGTGAGGAGGCTCATTATCTCTCAAAATTATGTAGTAAGGTAACAATGCTTGTAAGAAAGGATGAATTTCGAGCTTCAAAAATTATGCAAGAAAGGGTAAAGAAAACGGAAAATATCGAAATTCTTTTTAACACATCAACAGTGGAGGTAAAGGGTGATGGTCAAGTTGTTACATCGATACTAACCAAAAATAATATTTCTGAGGAGTTGAAAGAAATACCAGCAACTGGTTTTTTTGTTGCGATAGGGCACAAGCCAAACACTGATATTTTTAAGCCTTTTCTAGATATGGATTCAACAGGCTATATTATAAATGAACTAGGTTCAACCAAAACTAATGTTGAGGGAGTTTTTGTTTCTGGTGATGCAGCAGATCATACCTACAGGCAAGCAATAACTGCAGCTGGAACGGGTTGTATGGCTGCATTAGATGCTGAGAGATTCTTAGCAGCTCTTTAAATTTTAAATCAGATAAGCTATGCAAATTTTTAAAAGAAACCCTTTTGGACATATACTCTTTTTAAAAAAGTGGCTTATAAGATTACTTGGCGCCTACAGTCACCGCAGATATCGGGGCTTTAATGAATTAAAAATAGAGGGGTCTGAAATTATCAGAAATTTAAAAGATTCTAATGTACTTTTTATTTCAAATCATCAGACATATTTTGCTGATGTTGTAGCAATGTTTCATGTATTTAATGCTAGTTTAAAAGGCAGAGTTGATTCCATTAAAAATATTAGCTACTTATGGAACCCAAAACTTAATATATATTTTATAGCTGCAAAAGAAACTATGAATGCTGGATTAATTCCAAAGATCTTAGCTTATGCGGGTTCAGTGAGCATAGAAAGGACGTGGAGAAGTAATGGAGAAGATGTAAACAGAAAAGTGAAATTTAGCGATATTTCAAATATTGGAAAAGCATTAAATGATGGTTGGGTTATTACCTTTCCTCAAGGTACTATAACTCCTTTCAAACCTGTAAGAAAAGGCACCGCATATTTGATAAAAAAATTTAAACCAGTCGTTGTTCCCATTGTTATTGATGGATTCCGCAGATCTTTTGATAAAAAAGGTTTAAGAGTTAAGAAAAAAAATATCCTTCAAACTATGATTATAAAGGATCCAATCGAAATTGATTATGAGAACGAGTCGACAGAACAAATTATTGAAAAAATAGCTTATTCCATTGAACAACATGAAAAATTTTTGAAGGTTGTTCCACAAAATGAATTAAATGGGGAAAGGGAATTAAATAAAAAAAGAGAGTTTTGAATTTTTAAAAGCACCTTTTTTATTTTTTTATAATTCTCCTAATTTCAATCATTTCTCTAGAAAATATTTTGACTAAGTAAACCCCAGAAACTAGTTGAGTTACGTTTACTCTATTTAAGTTTTCTTTTTGTTTTACCAAAAGATTTTTACCTAATAAATCATAAATTTCAATCTTAGATATTTCATTATTTGAATAAATATTGATGTAATTGTTTACAGGGTTTGGGTATATTTTAAAAATAGTTTGAACAATCTCATTATTATTCAAGTTTTCCGAAATACCCATAATTTTGAAATTATCAAAATAGAATCCATCTCTACGTAATCCACCATCCGTATATAGTTTAAATCTTGCTAAAATTTCTTCACCCAAATAATCTGTTAAAGAAATGCTTTCATTTATCCAATCAGATTGATTGCCATCATACAGTGGCTCATCTACGGCATAATCATGAGTTTCAATTCCTTTGGTTGTATATTTTCCACATTGTGGAATCCATGAGTTTCCATTATCAGTTGAAATTTCCAATTGTACATAATCATATCCAGATTCTATATTCCACTTAGCATCAAAATTGATCTCTGCATACATAAGACCGGAAAGGTCAACAGTATTTAATAATTCAATTATTTCTTGTGAGTCATTGCTGTAATTCGAATATGGTGAGTCTGTTATGCTAGTCTCAGGTGAAAAATATTCCTCGTATGTATTTGACCAATCAGAATCATTACTCCAGTAATTGGTGTAATTATCGCTTTCATCTTCTATAATTATTTGAGGTTCTCCGAATATTTTATTAATCAATATTTCTTCTTCGTATAAACCATTATTTACAATGTATTTGTAAACAATACTATCTCCCTCATTGATTGATTCATTTAAATTAACTTGGAAACTACTTGAAATAATTTCACCAATTGATAGTGAGTTTAAATTAATTTCTGATGATACTGAATCAATATTTGATGAAATCGGAATTAAAGAAATAGAAAAATTTCCATTATCAATAATACCAAGCCTTTGAATACTAAAATTTGACTGAAAATTTGTGTCAGCTATGAAATTTGGTGTGTTGTCTTCTAAATTTGCGTAATTTCCTATCATTTTAGCAGCAGTCAGATTCAAATGTATCATACCTTTACATAGGTCCTCAATAGTTGATGCCTGAGGCCAAAATGAACTCCCAATTTCTGGGGTCATTGCAAATATTTTTTCTCTGGTTTCATTATCTTCAGTGATTAGCATACCGTACATAAAATCATCACTATCACCTGCAGCGGGATACAAGTCTGCACTTATTATATTGTCATAATTATTCTCGCTAACAAGTTCAGAGGATATAAACTCATAAATCTCATTATCTTCAGTTGGTTGATTGTAATCATACCCATATGGATATAAAAGTAAATTTCCGTAGGTGTGATTGTTTAGTGCTAGTTTGAAATTTTTCGATTCAACTAAGTATCTAATAGCTCTATTTTCAGCTTCTGAAAAAGGTTCATCCCCAGCATAGGTACTACCATTTGGATTATTTGACGTACCAGAGGTATTCCAGACTTCGTTACCATTCTCGTCAATGTAAGAATAATTTCTATTATTATCCACTCCGTGATTATCCCTTCTGTTTTTTCTCCACATTCCACCGCCACTTGGTTCGCTAGTCTCGTTGTAAATGTATCCGTCAGGATTAACACAAGGAACAAAATACAACTCCGAGTTATCTATAATCTGTTTAATACTATCATTTGAATCGTAATTCTCAAGTAAATACCACATAAAAAAAATCAATTGTTGCATAGATCCGGGTTCTCTGGCGTGGTGAAGAGCAGTGTATAAAATTTGAGGTTCATCTTCATCTACATTTGGATTGTCAGATATTTTAACCATTTGCAAAAATCTTCCTTCATAAGTTTCATGAATATGAGGTGTTCCATTATAATTATTATCTTTCAAATCAGTCCTTTGAGAAATTAAAGTTGGATATTGAGTATACATGTCATCAATTTCACTTATCATTTCATCATAAGTGTAAAAACCACCAAAATCGTCTCCGTCTTTTATATCATAGTTTTCGGGAGTGTTATAATCATCATTTCCAAAATCACAAAACTCATCTGATTTAATATTAGATTTAGACTTGTTTCTACTTTGATAAAAGTTAACTATATCATCGATTAATATATCATATGTTAGACCTAAAGAGGTAATTTTTTCTAAATCGTCCCCCGAAAAATCAGAAATAAAAAAATGATTTTTTTTATGTAAACCATGGTCAATACAAACTCCACCATTGGAAAGCTTCAATAAATCCTCCTGATTTGAATAATTAATTTTGATTTTATAGAATTTATCTGAATGCTGTGTATAACCAAGTCCTGTAATTAGAATTAAAAAAAGAAAAAACAAATTTTTTTTCACTAATTTTTTACTTTAATTAAGGCAAATATTGTTCCGAAAAGTTAGGAATTTTCTATTATCCAATTTTTGGCATTCAAAAAGGCCAATACCCATGGGCTTAATATGTCATCTCTGTTATCCTCGTAGTATGCCCAATTCCACTTAAATATTGATCTTTCTATATGAGGCATGGTTACAAGATGTCTGCCATCATCACTGCTTAGCATGGCTGTATTATAATCTGAGCCATTTGGGTTGGATGGATAATCTGGATATCCGTACTCCGCAACTATATTATAATTTTCTTTTGGGTAGGGAAGTTTAAACTTTCCCTCACCATGGCTTATCCATACACCTAAATTTAATTGTTCAAGCGAGCCTAACATAATTGAATTATTAGTGTTTATTTTCACTGATGTGAAATTACTTTCATGTTTTCTTGAATCATTAAAAGTCATTTTTCCATGATTTTCATGGCTTGGATATATTAAATCAAGCTCCATGAATAGTTGACATCCATTACATATACCAATGGATAAAGTATCCTTTCTTGAAAAAAAGTTTTCAAGTGCGTTTTTTGCGCTATCATTGTACTTAAATGATCCTGCCCATCCTTTGGCAGAACCAAGAACATCAGAGTTAGAAAAACCTCCAACAGCACCCAAAAATTTAATGTCCTGTAATGTTTCTTTCCCAGATATCAGGTCGGTCATATGAATATCTTTAATATCAAATCCTGCAATATGTAGAGCATTAGCTAATTCTCTTTCACTATTACTCCCTTTTTCTCTTAATATTGCTGCTTTTGGTTTTTTTCCAGAGGTTAATTTTATTAAGCTGCCGTTAAAATTTTTAGGAAACTTAAATTTGAGTGGTTGATTCTTGTAATTTTCAAATCTTGCATCAGCTAGGCTGTTAGAGGTTTGCATTCTGTCAAGTAGAGTTGATGTATGAAACCAATAATCTCTGTATTTTTCTAAATCAAATAAAAATTCATTTTCTTGATTTTTTATTTTCAACTTATTTTCTTTAATAACTTTACCAATCTTGTGGGCAGCTATCCCACTATTGATTAATTCTTTTTCTATTTTATCATCTTTACCCTGAATAATTATTCCACAATTTTCTGAAAACAGTATTTTGACGGTATCATTTTCATTTAATGATGACAAATCTATGTTTGCACCGATGTTTTTACTAGATAAACACATTTCCATTACAGATGTAATAAACCCACCAGAACCAATATCATGACCAGCTGTAATAAGATTATTTTTTATCATTTTTTGTATTGTTTCAAAAACATTGACAAAATATTTTGAATCGTTTATAGTTGGAGTGTTATTTCCAATATTGCCAATTATTTGAGAAAAGGCAGAGCCACCTAATTTAAAATCATCTGAGGATAGGTTTATGTAAAAAATAGATCCTTTGTCAAGCTTAAATACGGGTTCAATAATATTTGAAATATTATTACAATGAGCAGTTGCTGATACAATTACAGTCCCGGGGGATTTGACCTCTATATTTTCATATTTTTGATTCATTGATAAAGAATCCTTTCCTGTAGGAATATTAATACCTAACTCAATTGCAAATTTTGAAACTGATTCAACGGCTTTATAAAGTCTAGCATCTTCCCCCTCATTCTTACATGGCCACATCCAATTAGCAGATAAGGAGACTCCTTTTAAGCCGTTTTCAATAGGAGCCCAAATTATATTAGTTAATGCTTCAGCTATACTATTTTTACTTCCAGCATTAGGATCAATTAATGCTGATAACGGAGAATGTCCAATGGATGTTGCTACACCATTTTTAGTAGAATAGTCTAATGCCATTACTCCACAATTATTAAGAGGCAACTGAAGTTCACCAACACATTGTTGTTTTGCAACTTTTCCCCCAACACATCTGTCAACTTTATTTGTTAACCAATCTTTACATCCTACAGATTCTAAGCTAAATATTCGCTCGATGTAATTATGAATAAGTCCATTAGAATATTTAATATCATTATATTTTTTGGAAATACTTTTATCTTTCAAAATGGTTTGGGGAGAGCTTCCAAAAAATGACCCAAGTCAAGGTCAACGCAACTAAGATTTGATTTTTTGGAGTGTATGTTGAATCTATTATCATCTGTAACTCGACCAACAATGTATACAGGGGCTCTTTCTCTCTCACATATACGTATAAATTCATCAATATTTTCTTTTTTTATAATTAATCCCATTCTCTCTTGAGATTCATTTCCAATTATTTCTTTATTTGAAAGTGTTGGGTCTCCAATGGGTAAATTATCCAATTTGATAAATCCTCCAGTTTCCTCTACCAGCTCAGTTAAGCAATTTAAATGACCGCCAGCACCATGATCATGAATGGAGACTATACAATTTTTGTCATTTTCTAAAGCACCTCTGATAGCATTTGCTACTCTTTTTTGCATTTCGGGATTAGACCTTTGAATAGCATTTAATTCGATTCCAGTTGAAAACTCTCCAGTATCTGCCGAAGAAACAGCTGCTCCACCCATACCAATTCTGTAATTATCACCACCCATAATCACAATCAAATCATCTTTTTCAGGTTTATTTTTGATAGAGTGCTCTTTGTTGGCAAAACCAATTCCACCAGCTAACATTATTACTTTGTCATAAGATTGTATTTCACCGTCATTATCATTTTCAAAAGTAAGTAGAGACCCAGAAATGAGTGGTTGTCCAAACTTATTTCCAAAGTCTGAAGCCCCATTAGAGGCCTTAATCAATATTTCAACCGGAGTTTGATATAACCATTTTCTTTCTTCAATATTATTTTCCCATTCTTTATTATTTATTCTAGAATATGGTGTCATGTAAACTGCTGTTCCAGCTAATGGTATTGAGCCTCTTCCACCAGCTAATCTATCTCTAATTTCACCACCAGAACCTGTTGCTGCCCCATTAAATGGTTCAACCGTTGTAGGAAAATTATGAGTTTCTGCTTTTAAGGAAATTACCGTTTCAATTTCTTTAGAAATGTAGAAGTTTGATTCATCGGATTTATAGGGTGCAAATTGAATAACTTTTGGTCCTTTTATAAACGCTACGTTATCCTTATATGCAGAAACTATATTATCCGGATTTTCTTTTGATGTTTTTTTAATCAATGAAAATAAGCTTTCTTCTTTCTCTTGTCCATCAATAATAAATTTTCCGTTGAAGATTTTATGTCTACAATGTTCAGAATTAACCTGTGAAAAGCCAAATATCTCAGAGTCGGTTAGTTCTCGATTTATTATTTTTGAAACATTATTGAGATAGGAAATTTCGTCCGGACTTAATGATAATCCTTCTTTTTGATTATATTTTTCAATATCATTAATATTTATAATTTTCTCTGGGCTGATATTTATCTTGAAGAGATCTTGGGAAAGAGAGTTGAACCTTTCATTTAACATGGGGTCAAAATCATTTGAATCATCACTTTTTAGATTATATTTTTCAATTCTTGCCACAGAAGTTAACCCCATATTATGACAAATTTCTACTGCATTTGTACTCCAAGGAGAAACCATGGCTGCTCTGGGCCCAATTAGATCACGGCTGACTTTAGCATCAGAAATAAAAGTAGCGTTGCCGAATAACCATTCCAGCTTTTTTATTTCATTTTCGGAAAAAGATTTTTTTGTTTGAACTGCAAAAACAGATTCATCTTTAGATTCAAAAAAAGATATCATTTGATATTAATATGAGTTCTAAAATTAATCGAAATTAATTTATTAATTATTAAAATAAATTGACGAAAATAAATAGTTATCCACCTCTTTTAAACAGACTATTTAAATAGATTGCATTTTAACCAGATTGCTGTAAATCCCGTCCATTTCCATCAAGTCTTTATGAACTCCTGATTCTATGATTTTGCCCTTATCTAAAACAATTATACTGTCAGCATTTTGTATGGTTGATAATCTATGTGCTATTACGATTGAAGTCTTATTTTTCATAAGATTATCCAATGCATTTTGAACAAGTTTTTCACTTTCGCTATCTAGGGCCGATGTGGCTTCGTCTAAAACTAAAATAGGAGGATTTTTTAAAACTGCCCGAGCTATACTTAATCTTTGTTTTTGACCTCCAGATAACTTATTTCCTGAATCCCCTATATTATTATCAATACCTTCAGGTAATTTATTTACAAACTCCCAAGCGTTAGCAATTTTTAAACAATTAATTAATTCATCATCCGAAGCATTCGGTTTGGCAATTAAAAGGTTGTTTTTTATTGAATCATTAAATAAAATTGAGTCTTGTGTTACCAATCCAATTAACTCTCTAAGAGATTCCTTTTTTAATTTTTTAATATTTTCTCCATCAATATTAATTGATCCGGAGTCTACATCGTAAAATCTACATATTAGATTAGCAATTGTTGACTTTCCACTACCAGATTGACCAACTAATGCAATATTTTCCCCTTTTGCTATAGTTAAATTAAAATTGTTCAAAACATTTTCATCATCATATGAAAATGACATATTTTTTATTTCAATTTTTTCGGTAAAAGAATTAATATTTTTAGCATTTGGATCTTCCTTAACTACCGTTTCATTATCAATTACGTGAAATATTCTTTCAGCAGCTGCAGACGCCTTTTTTACCTTATAAGTTGCTCTGCTAAGTGATTTTGCAGGAGTTAAAATATTATATGCAAGTCCAAGGTATACGATGAATGCACTGGCATCAAGTGAATTTTCATTAAGTACCATTATTCCACCAAACCACAACACTCCAGCTATTGATGAAATTCCTAAAAATTCACTAAGTGGACTTGCTAGGTTTTTTCTATTTAAAACACTATTTGAAAACTGATAAAATCTTTTGGTTGAATTTGTAAATTTTTCTAAAAACTTGTTCTCTGCGTTAAAAATCTTAAGGATTTTCATTCCTGAAAGAGTTTCATCAACTAGAGAAATAAATTGACCTTGTTCTTTTTGAACCTTAAGCGATTTTCTTCTGAGTGATTTTCCTACAACAGAAATTACAAACCCACAGAGTGGTATAAAAATAATTACAAATAAGCTTAGCTTTGGGCTAATCAAAAACATTGAAACAAGTGTAAATAAAACCATCAGTGGATCTTTTACAATTAATTCAAAGATTGAAAGAAATGAGTTGTCCAATTCTTGAACATCAGATGAAATTCTAGCTACAATATCTCCTCTTTTTTTCTCTGAATAGAACGAAAGTGATAATTTGATGATTTGACCATATATTTCATTTCTAATATTTCTAACAACACCATTTCTCAGAAATGTTATGAAGTACATTGCTAAATAATTAAAGATATTTTTAAGTAAAAAAGTAATTATGATTATTGAAACCATTAAGATTAGCACATCATCACTACCAGCAGCTTTTTTAGTCGTAACAAAATAGTTTAGATAATTTTCGACAAAATTTATAATCTCAGAAATACCTTCCCAAACAGGAGGTTGATTTAGTTGCTCTGTTTGATTAAAAAGAACTTTCAACATGGGGAATAATGAAATCATTGAAAGGGTTCCAAAGAAGGCATAAAAAACATTAGATATGATATTTAGTATGAAGTATTTTTTATAAACCCATGCATATCCAAATATTCTATTAAAGTAGTTTGTATTCATAAACCAATACTTTTAATAATTCTTTCAATATTATCATTCAAGATTTTATCAACTTTTTCAAATTCATTAATACTGCTTAAAGCTTCATTTATAGAAATATACATTTTAATTTTTGGCTCAGTACCGCTTGGCCTTAAAATTATTTTGTAACCATCAGCTGATTCAAATTCAATAACATTTGATTTAGGTAAACTAATTTTTTCAGAAACACCACTAATTAAATTTTTCTTTAATGAAATTGAATAATCACAAAAATATTTAACCCTAGATCCTAGAATATAATCAAGGGGTTTTTTTCTAAAACCATTAATTATTTTTTTTATTTCATTATTTCCTTTTTCTCCCCCTTTAACTATTGAAACTAATTTTTCTTTGTAAAAACCGTGTAGGCAATAAAGTTTTATTAACTCTTTGAAAACTGAAGAATTATTTTGTTTGTAGTAAGAAATCATTTCACAAGCTGCTAAGCTGGCGGTTAAAGCATCTTTATCCCTAACAGCATCACCAATCATTAAACCAAAGCTTTCTTCTCCGCCAATCAAAAATTTTTGATCAGGAAAATCTTCTATCATCTTAGCAATCCATTTAAATCCTGTTAGGCTTAATTTATAATCAATATTATAATATTTTGCGATATTTTTAATCATTGGAGTGGAGACTATTGTCGATGCTAAAAAATGATTTTTATTTAATGTTTTTTCTGATTTCTTTTTATCGAGAATGTAATTAAACATTAAAACCATCAGTTGATTTCCATTAATCAATGTTAAATTATTTTTTAAGTCTCTAATTGCTATACCTAGTCTGTCAGCATCGGGATCAGTACCGATGACTATATCAGCTTTTTCTTTATTGCCAAGCTTTAAGGCAAGATATAATGACTCAATTTCTTCAGGATTTGGAGATTTAACTGTGCTAAAATTACCATCTGTGATCATTTGAGATTTTACATAATTAACATTTTTATATCCTGCTTTTTTTAGTAATGTGGGAATTATTGTGGATGAGGTGCCGTGCAAAGCAGTGAAAACAATTCTAATATCATTTCTGTTTTTTATATCTTTATTGATTGCATTTTCTAAGCAGATATTAATAAACGGCTTATCGATTTCTTTATCTATTTTTTCTATTAATTCTGGTATGGAATTAAAATTCACATCTTTGAATTTTAATTTTTCAATTTCAGATATTAATAAGTTGTCAATTGGAGGGACTATTTGTCCTCCATCTTTCCAATATACTTTAAATCCATTATACTCAGGAGGGTTGTGCGAGGCTGTCAAAACAATTCCACATAAACAATTTAGTTTTCTTACAGCATACGAAAGCTCAGGTGTTGGTCTCAAAGCTGAAAACAGGTAGACCTTGATTTTATTAGCAGAAAATACCTCTGCAACAATTTTTGCTAAATCACTGCTATTATTTCTGCAATCATAAGCAATAACAACTGATTTATTTTTATGGTAATTATTATTTATAAAGTTTGAAATTCCCTGAGTATTTTTTCCTATTGTATATTTATTTATTCTGTTTGTCCCAACACCCATTAACCCTCTCATTCCTCCTGTTCCAAATTCTAAATTTTTATAGAATGCATCGGTTAATTTGACTTTATCATTTTTTAAATGATTTAGTTTATTTTGGGTATCTTCACAAAATGGGTGATTTAACCACTCTTCAATATTTTTTTTTACCGTATTATTCATTGAACAAATTCACTTCAAAATTAGACTTACAGAAGAGAATTTTTTGTAGATAAGTTGTTAAATTAATCACAAATTTACTTGCTTATGGATTATGTACTGAGGCTTTTGATTAATGCTTTTCAGCATTAGTTCTCCAATAAAACCCATTGAGAAGAACTGACTCCCAATAATCATAGTAACTAAACTGATATAAAATTCTGGTCTTTCAGTGATGAGTCTACCCCCAGGATTTAGGATTATTTTATCATAGCCAAGATAAGCCGCAAATAAAAATCCTGTAGTAATTAAAATAAGCCCTAGTGAACCAAACAAATGCATTGGTCGTTTACTAAAACTTGAAATAAACCAAATGGTTAAAAGATCAAGAAAACCATATAAAAACCTACTAGGTCCAAATTTTGTTTTTCCATACTTTCTAGCTCTGTGATTGACAATTTTTTCTCCAATTTTTTTATAACCTTCATTTTTTGCTAGAATGGGGATATACCTATGCATCTCTCCGTAAACATTTATACTTTTAATAACATCTTTTTTAAAAGCTTTTAATCCGCAGTTAAAATCATTTAGCTTAATTCCTGAGGTAGTTCTTGCTGCAAAATTGAAAATCTTTGATGGTATATTTTTAAATATCACTGAATCAAATCTTTTTTTCTTCCAACCTGAAACAAGATCAAAATTGTCGTTCATAATCATGTCATACAAGGCAGGAATTTCCTTCGGATCATCTTGAAGGTCAGCATCCATTGTAAAAACCACTTGCCCTTGAGATTTTAGAAACCCAACATGAAGTGCCTGAGATTTCCCATAATTTCTGTGAAATTTTATCCCTTTTATTGTATTCGATTTAGATGAAAGTTCTTCTATAATATCCCATGAGTTATCACTACTTCCATCATCGACAAAAATGATTTCATAAGAAAAGTTATAACTTTTCATAACATCTTTTAGAGAATCAGTTAATTCTACAAGCGATTCCTTTTCATTTAAGAGAGGTATAACTACAGAAATATTCATTAGATATTATGATTTTTTAAAGATTGCGGCGATTATCAGGCCGAAAATAGCATTTCTTAAAAGTGCATTAGCATAATTTTGGAAAATAGCCGTATAAGAAAAGGAATGATTATTTTGCATTTCATCCATGGTAGCAGAAATGACATCAGACGGGGTCCCAAAATTTTCCAGCATTTCTTTAGATGCTATCATTATTTCTTCATGGATTAGGTCTGCTGCTGCTGGGTCAATAAACTTAAAAAGTGCAATATTACCCATTGTGACTATTAAGTATCCAATCGCGATGCATAAAAAATATGCTATAAATGCCTCTTTGAAAGATATTATTTGATTTTGAAGCTTTCTTGCACTAAAAACAGAATATATGCTAAACGCTAGAGCTGGTATCATGTAGGCTAGCATTGTCGTGAAATCGGTAAATAATTTTACATCTACAATATAAATTACAGCCGTAACTACAAAGAGAAGTGTGCCTAGTTTAACACCAAGATCAATCGAATTTTTCTTTAAGTTAGTTTCCATACTTTTACAAATTTGTTTCAAATATACAAAACGATACCCCATAAAAATTAAATTAATTTTCTTCAATTATTGTTTAGTATTAAAAAATCAATAAATTTGCACCTCAAAATCACTTAAATGAAAAAAGGTATACATCCTGAAAACTACAGACTTGTTGCATTTAAAGACATGTCTAACAATGATATTTTTTTAGCTAAATCAACCGCACAAACAAGTGAAACTGTTTCTGTTGATGGTGTAGAGTATCCACTAGTAAAGTTAGAAATATCGAGAACTTCTCACCCTTATTATACAGGAAAAGCTAAGTTGGTGGACACTGCAGGTAGAATTGATAAGTTCAAGACTAAGTATGCTAAATTCAATAAAAAATAATATTGATTAAAGAAATTATTAAGCCTCTTAAATAAATTTGAGAGGCTTTTTTTTTACATTTATCTAAAATCATAAATTTTTTAAATGTCAAAAGTTATATTTAGAAATATTGAAAAAAAGGATTTAGATCAGGTTTTTGTTCTACTAAATCAGTTGAAACAAATTGATATTGATAGTATAGATAAAGATAAAGCTTGGAGTGATTTTATAAACAATACCGGTTCAAATTCTGTCGTTGGCTTATATAATGATAAAATCGTTGCATATGGAAGTGTTGTTGTTGAAAATAAGGTAAGGGGAGAGGTAGCTGGACATATTGAGGATATTGTTGTTGATTCAGAAGTTAGAGG
>MDTB01075097.1_pt1 | contig 30491 bp, 26 predicted proteins | sample 811161 | NCBI WGS metagenome assembly MDTB01 (sample SAMN05326650, study PRJNA326480) | marine metagenome | isolation source: seawater | place: Mediterranean Sea | collected 2009 | reverse complement strand
TTTTTGATAAGATAACTAGTTGCAACAATGGTTGCCATATTATCGGTGAATAATCAATAACTCGACGGTCAGATAAGAACTCACTTAAATACCGTCTCATGGACCAGTAATCTGTTGCATCCGGCGTTCCCAAATTGCCAATTAAAATACCAATTTTCGAGCGCGCAACTGGTGGATGATTATGACCTGCATAAGTTAATCTACCTTGACCAGCCAACACTAAATCCTCAGACGTCAAATCTTAACCTCACCTTTATTAATAAATAGATATGCTATTACATTTTTAGTGAATTAATACGAATATTAAATTTTTCAACATTATATCACTTGAATGACAGGTAAAGACTTTTATAGTTATTTACAACTTATATGTGCGTAACACTTCAGAAAAATGATGCGTAGCTGATCCAGGCTTGAGAGGTTTTGGCTGATTATCAGAAGGAACCCAACCAGTTAAACATAACAGTTGGAAAGTAGCTTCAACGCCATCTCCATCAACGGAATTGTGATTTCTTAAATAAATTTTTAAAAATTCATTTAAAGTACTTCTACGTAAAAATCCTTTTTTTCGATTAACCATAATACTAGTTTCCGCCATACCTCTCAGATCATAGAATAAATCTAATGGTGAGTTATAACTTACTTTTAAATCGGTTCTATCAGCAACCGGTAAAGCAAAACCTGCCCTGACTAATAAATTTCCCGCGTCTCTGATTTCTATCATTGGAGCAACACGAGGTGAAATCCCTTCTTCAATCTGGAATTCAGCTGCCTCGAAAGAAGCTCTTAACTCTCGAAGGGTCTCTCCTCCCAGAAAAAAGGCCAAAATTAACCCATCAGAATTTAGGGATTTACGAACCTGGATCAACTGACCGATTGGGTCGTCACAACGATGTAATGAAAGTGCATGTATCACCAGATCAAACTTTTTATTTTTGAAATCCAATTTCTCCGAATCATCGATTAGGACGGCACCTTTTAACCCAAGACCCTTTGCCCAAAGCAATGCTTTCCTGCCAATAATTGCACAATTGGTAAATGTTTTTTTTATATCCGACAGTTTCTCTACAGCTTGTTCAATTGCAAACTCATCAACAAAATTAACCGAACCTAATTTATCAGCTCGGTCTTGCTTTATTTTTAGAGCATTCAGATCAAAAATTCTTCTAATTGTTGACATTACAACATTCTCACACTTTACTAGCTGGTAAAATATTCCTGTATTTTGAAGTTTAAATTTCAATTTTACATCATCTTAAGAGATATCTCTAAATTGCAAAAGTTAAGAACCATGATTGTAAAAATTTTTCACTCTTTCCTACATCATAAACACAATAGAGCGATAGCCTAATCTAAATGTCTAAACTAATCAACGACCCGCTGGCAGTATCACTATTTAGCGAAATTTCCGCAATTGAACACCTTTTAAAGGTAAAACTTTCTAAGTCCCTGCCAATGGGAATGGAACTATCCCATTTCGCAATTCTTAATCATATATCAACCTTAGATGGAGAGAAAACACCAGCTCAACTTGCAAAAAGTTTTAATCTAACGAAAGGAGCAATAACTAATACATTAAATAAACTATCCAATATGGGCTATATACATATCAGACCCGATTGGAATGATGCAAGAAGTAAACTAGTGTCTATAAGTAATGCTGGAAAAAGTGCCAGAAACACCGCTGTAGCGTCAATTGAACCAATCTTGGGAGATTTGATAAAAGTTATGGGACCAGAAAAAACAAAATCAATTATCCCATTCCTACGAAACCTTCGTATTTTATTAAATAATGCAGAAAATTAATCAAATTTTAGTTTAATAAAGAGGAATTAAATTTGAAACTAAATAACGTTTTAATTCTAGGAAGTGCCCCAAATGCTGTCTTGGCAAAAACTTGGCCTAAACAGTCATTCAGTTCACTTGTAACGATAAATAATGCATGGCAAATTCGATCCGATTGGACTTACAATATATTTCCAAGTGATTTTCCTAAAAAGAAAAGACCCAAGCCCAATATTAGTCAGTATCTAGTCACAGCTAATGAGTATGTTTCAATTCAAAATGCTTATGGAGGTTTCGTTTACGCAGGTGGAACAATGGCAATAACAGCTGCTTATTGGGCGCTTTCTACTTTGAAACCAAAAAATTTGTTTTTCTTGGGTTGTGATATGGTTTATGGAACAGGTAAAACACATTTCTATGGTGTAGGAACACCTGATCCACTGAGAGAAGATATTTCTTTAAGATCACTCGAAGCTAAAACTTGCCGATTTGAATGTTTTGCAAGTTTGGTCGGATGTGGTGTTTTTAACTTATCTACTGAAGAGAATAGTCGCTTGGTTTATAGACGAAAAGAATTTTCGTCACTAAGTGCTTTTTCTAATGTCAAACCACGAAGTATTAACAAAAAAAATTTCAATCAAGCGCTACAGCTAGAAAAAAAACTTAATTACTTTATCCCTGATGGTAAATATTGGAAACATGAGCATAAATTTAAAAAAACAGAAATTGATAACTTAGACAGCATTTGGCTTAAATGTTTACATACTTAAAGTCAGCCCAATCATTTTATACTCGACACAACATAATTTATGTCTAAATCAGTGTTTGAAATAGACCATTTCCATAATAATTTGTTAAACGAAAAGCCTCTTTTATCAATAGTTTTTAACCCGGCTTTATCGTTTAAGTCTATAAGCTCATCAGGTGTTATAAACTTAGACCAACTATGTGTACCCCTTGGCAACCATCGCATTATATACTCAGCTCCAATGATAGCGTTAAGATAACTCTTAATATTTCGATTAATTGTTGAGCATATCATTAAACCATTAGGCTTCAAAAGTTCATGGCACGATATCAAAAAGTCGGCTGGACTAGTAACATGCTCGATCACTTCCATATTCAAGATTACATCAAATCTCTTTAGCTCACTCACTAAACTTTCAACTGAAGTATGCCGGTAATCAATACTTAATTTAGATTTCTTTGCATGCGCCTGCGCTACCGGTATGTTACGTTCCGCAGCGTCTGCGCCAAGAACTTTAGCACCTAGACGGGCCATTGGTTCACATAACAAACCTCCACCGCAACCAATATCCAAAATATTTAAGTCTTTAAATGGTTCCACAGCGTCTAAATTTAAATCAAAATGCCAAGAAATTTGCTCAGTAATGTATTGAAGTCTATACGGATTCAACATATGGAGTGGTCTAAATTTTCCCGAGGGGTCCCACCATTCCTCTGCCATCGCTTGAAATTTCAATATTTCATCATTATCAATTGTATTATTCGGCGGCATTAATGCTTCCCTTTATTTCTATCTGAAGATAATCTAGATCATTTGAAGGTTTATGCAACCATGAGAGAAACTTTTTTTAATCCTACAATGAACCTTAATGATATCTTATATGCACCTATTGAACCCTACAGACAAAACATTGTTGATGTTGGAGAGGGTCACAAAATATACCTTGAAGAATGTGGTAATCCCGATGGAAAACCAGTAATTGTGCTCCATGGAGGACCAGGCGGCGGCTGTAATCCAAATATGCGCCGTTATTTTGATCCAAATTTTTATCGTATCATACTTTTTGACCAACGCGGTTGTGGAAAATCAAAACCACATGCAAGTATAGAAAAAAATACGACATGGAACTTAATTTTTGATATTGAAACCATCAGAATTAATTTAGGAATAAGCAAATTAATTCTATTTGGTGGCAGTTGGGGTGCTGCCTTATCATTGATTTATGCCGAACAATTTCCTGATAATGTTGCAGGTATTATCTTACGTGGAGTTTTTACAATGACAAAGGCCGAGTTGGATTGGGTTTATACAAAGAATGGGGCAGCCAAATTTTTACCAGAAGCATGGAAAAATTTTGAAAATATTATTCCCTATTCTGAGAGAATTGACCTGATAGCGGCCTATAACAAACGATTATTTGGAAGCTCCCCATCTGAACAAGCTAAATACGCGCGAGCGTGGACTGTGTGGGAAAATTCATTAGCATCTTTTAAATCTTTTGGAATCGCTTACAGTCCCTCAATTGAATACGCTAAAGCATTTGCTAGGATAGAGAATCATTACTTTATAAATGGAGGCTTTTTAGAGAAAAATGGTCAAATACTTGATAATCTCCACTTGATCAAAGAAATTCCAACAATCATTATTCAAGGTCGGTTTGATATGATTTGTCCACCAGAGACAGCAGCAAAAGTTCATAAATTTCTTCCAAATTCAAAGCTAACGATTGTCAAAGAAGCAGGGCATGCTATGTCTGAACTTGGAATATCATCAGAACTTATAAAAGCAACAAACGAATTTAAATATTAAAATGATAAAGCCAAACGCGTACCTTGATCGATTGCGCGTTTGGCGTCCAATTCAACGGCTACATCTGCCCCACCTATAACATGAGCTGAAATATTTTTGTTCGATAAAGTTTCAAACAAACTTCTTTCGGGTTCTTGACCAGCACAAACTATAATTGTGTCAAAACTCAATGTTTCTCTCCCTTGCCGTTCTTCACCATAAGTTAAAGTCAAACCTTCTGAGGTAATTTTTTCATAGTTTACGCCCGAAATCATCCTAACATTCTTTTTTCTTAAACTCTCCCTGTGAATCCAACCAGTAGTTTTTCCCAAACGCCGACCAATTTTATCATTTTTTCGTTGAAACAAACTTACCTTGCGATCTGGCGGTGTCAGCTCTGGCACTAACGGTGAGACCCCGCCCCTAGCCAACTCAGGATCAACTACTCCCCATTCTTTTAGCCAAGTAGGTAAATCAAGTGTTGAACTTATATTGTCAGTAACTAAAAATTGGGCCACATCAAATCCAATACCTCCAGCACCTATAATCGCCACATTCGTACCCGCTACGTGCTCTCCACTAAGAATATCAATGTATGAGACTAATTTGCTTTTATCCGCAACTTCAAAATTTATGGTACGAGGAGTTACTCCAGTAGCAACAATGATTTCATCAAAATCCTTTAATTCATTAATTTCTACATTATAATTTAATTGCAAATTTATTCCCAAGCGCAAAATTTCATTATTATAATATTCTAAAAGACCCACAAATTCTTCTTTTCCAGGTATTTGACTTGCTAAGTTTAACTGTCCTCCAATCACATCTTTTTTTTCAAATAGCGAAACCTCAAAACCTCTATTATGAGCTGTTAGTGCAGCTGAAAGACCAGCCGGTCCAGAGCCGATAATTGCAATCTTTTTTACTTTTTTGGGAACACCTTGATAATTAAACGCCGCTTCATTACAAGCGCTTGGATTTACTAAACAACTTGTTAACTTCATAGAAAAGGTGTGGTCCAAGCAGGCCTGATTACAGGCTATACATGGAACTATTGTTTGCGATACGTCCGCATAAACTTTTGCCATAAAATTTGGATCAGCCAAAAAGGGACGCGCCATGGAAACCATATCTGCACATCCATCAGCTAAAACCGACTCCGCTATATCAGCTGTATTTATTCTATTTGACGTAACAATTGGTATTTTAAGTTGACCCATTAATTTTTTTGTTACCCAAGAGAAGGCTCGCCTTGGCACTGAAGTAGCGATTGTTGGAATTCTTGCTTCATGCCAACCTATACCAGTATTTATAATTGAAGCACCAGCCGCCTCAATCTCTTTTGCAAGCAATAATACTTCATCCCAAGTCGATCCGTTTGGAATCAAATCGATCATTGAGAGCCTGAACATGATAATGAAATTTTTACCGACTGCCTCACGCACTTGCTTTACTATTTCTATCGGAAATTTTATTCGATTAAAGTAATCTCCTCCCCAAGAGTCAGTCCTTTTATTTGTGTGCTTTACAATAAACTGATTTATTAAATAGCCTTCCGATCCCATAATTTCTACACCATCATATCCAGCAATCTGAGCTCGCTTGGCGGTATCAACAATATCTTTGATTTGTTTTAAAACACCTTCTCCACTTAATTCCGTTGGTATAAACGGTGAGATTGGAGATTTTATTGCGCTGGGTGCTACCGCACTGTCGGAGTAAGCGTAACGACCAGCATGGAGTATTTGCATCAATATTTTAGAACCATTACTTTGAACACTTTTTGTTACCTTTTTGTGATTTTCTATTTCCGTAGAATTTATTAAAGCGGCTGCTCCCGGCAAAACAGCTCCTTCTAAATTTGGAGCAATTCCACCAGTAACCATCAAACCCACTTTACCCTTTGCACGAACTGTATAAAACTCTGCAATCCTATCCCAATCACCAAGCTCCTCCAACCCTGTATGCATTGAACCCATCAAAACTCTGTTAGGCAATTGAGTAAAGCCTAGATCCAAAGGCTCTAAAAGATGCTTATATTTTTCCATATTTAAATTCCGTTCTTCATTTTAATTTATATTGGCTACCAAAGTATTCTTCGCAAATTCACCAATCAATTTTTTCAATCTTTTTTTAGAGTTTGAAGAGTCTAAAAAATTACTGGCAGTCATCGAAATAATCTTACCTTCAACGAAAAAAAAGACTCTCCAAAAATAATTTGACTGCTCCACATCAATATCAGAGCCTCTTTGTTCGATTAAAAAGAAAAGTAATTCTTTTTGGACATCAACTTGATGAACTTTAATCAAAGAATTTGTATTTGCTCGAGATAAAAAATTTATGCCAGGCTTTTTTGTCAAAAGCTCCTTTAAACTTCTGACATTTTGGATGTTTAAACTTTGAAAATCAATTACTGTAGCAGTTAGAATTGCCGAAACGGGGCGTCTTTTAGTTATAATCCCTGTAGAACTATTAACTTTCACACAATCAATTACAAATATAGTTATAGAACCTTTGGCTTTACTTACCAATCCTTGATCAACACAAAAACCATTTGGAGCTGAAATTATAATTTTTTTCTCATCGGAAAGTAGCGAAACCGCACTTGGAAGAGAAGAATTAACCGTTTCCACACAGCCACTGATGCTTATCGATAAAGTAAGAAATATTCCCCTACTAAAAATAAAATCTATGATATTCAAAACCCACCTAAAAAGAAAGTTCACATCTTGTAAAACTTTATATCCTGTTTATGAGAAATATTTGACGATTGCACTATAAATTTAACCTAACAATTTCATTTGATTAATATCTTATCATCTCCTTCATAATCAAAACGTTTAATATAGGCAATCAATGTAATTACTTTTGTATGGGCAAATAATATTTATTAAAGATAAAATTACAAATCTATTTATTGCAATTAGTGACCTCCCAAAGTATTTATACAACTTAATAAGGAGCAAAAAAATGAACTGGATATCTAATTTTGTTCGTCCTAAGATCAATGCTATGTTTTCCCGTCGGGAAACCCCTGAAAACCTGTGGACAAAATGCGATGCCTGTGGAACCATGCTATTTCATCGAGAGTTATTTGATGCTCTTAATGTATGCAATGGTTGCCAACATCACATGTACATTTCACCAAGACAGCGTTTTACGAATCTTTTTGACGGTGGCTTATTTACTGAAATTGAAATGATACAGCCATCAGAGGACCCCCTGAATTTCAAAGATAAAAAGAAGTATGCTGATAGAATAAAAGAGACAAGAAAAAAAACTGGTGAAAATGAAGCGATGCTTGTTGTAGAAGGAAATCTTGGTAGATCTAAGGTTGTCATTGCAGGACAAGACTTTAAGTTTATGGGCGGTTCAATGGGGCGGAGCGTTGGTAACGCAATAATAGCAGGAATAAGAAGAGCAATTAAAATCAAATCTCCATTCATCTTATTTTCTGCAGCGGGAGGAGCTAGGATGCAAGAAAGTATTCTCTCACTTATGCAGATGCCCCGAAGTACAGTGGCCGTCCAAATGCTCCGAGAGGCCGGTCTACCATATATAGTTATATTAACTAATCCCACAACTGGAGGCGTTACAGCGTCTTATGCAATGCTCGGCGATATTCAAATTGCTGAACCAAACGCTCTAATTTGCTTTGCGGGACCACGAGTAATTGAACAAACTATAAGAGAAAAACTTCCCGAAGGCTTTCAAAGAGCAGAATACCTCCTAGAGCATGGAATGCTAGATAGCGTGACACCTCGAAGTAAAATACGTGATGAATTGATAAAACTTACGCATATGCTCCAAAAAAAACCAAGAGCTATTACGGCAGATCTAAGCGCTCCCGAAAAATAACGCCCTTTAATTAAAAAAATATTCAAAAGGTCTAGGAACATTGACCGCCATAAATATAGTTTTAGAACGACTTTCCAGATTGCACCCAAAGACAATAGATCTGTCCTTAGATAGAGTAATAAACCTGTTGGAAAAATTGGAGAACCCACATCTCTCTATTCCTCCTGCCATACACGTCGCTGGGACCAACGGAAAGGGTTCTACGGTAGCGTTCCTGAAAGCAGGTTTAGAAGCTGGTAAAAAAACAGTTCACACTTATACCTCGCCTCATTTGGTAACTTTTAACGAAAGAATCAATTTACAGGGTAAAAAAATTAGCAATTCTCTTTTAGTTTCATACCTAGAAACATGCGAAAGATTTAATCAAGCAAACAATATAACCTTTTTCGAAATTACCACTTGCGCAGCTTTCCTAGCGTTTAGTAAGCACCAAGCAAATTACTCTTTGATCGAAGTAGGATTAGGAGGAAAACTGGACGCAACAAACGTGATCCAATCTCCCTTATTATCAATTATAACACCCGTGTCTTTGGACCATCAACATTTCCTGGGAGATACTATTTTAAAAATAGCAACTGAGAAAGCAGGTATTTTAAAAAAAAATGTTCCCGCTATAATTGGTAAACAAACACGTGAAGTAAATGAAAAGATTTGTTCTATAGCAACAAACTTAAACGCTCCAATTAGTTTATTTGGACGAGATTGGCATTCAAAAAAATATAAACATTATATGATTTACGAAGACAATGATGGTATTATCGAACTTCCAGCTCCAAAACTTCAGGGACTCCATCAATTCGAAAATGCTGGTATAGCTATTGCTGCCCTTAAACTTTTGAAGATAAAAAATGATCAAATATTAAAATCAGTACAAAATGTTATGTGGCCCGCTAGGTTACATAAATTAAAAACGGGACCTTTAGTTGAATTGCTTAAAGCTAAATCATTAGGAAACAATATTTGGATTGATGGTGGGCATAACCAAGCTGCCGCGATGGCAATAGCATCTTTTCTAAACCATCCGTTTAACGGAGAAACTCATGTAATATTGGGTATGATTTACTCCAAAGACATTGATAGTTATTTATCGGAGATTGCAAATTTAACTCACAGTATAACCTGCATAAGCATACCAAATGTCTCAGCATCTTTAGACAAAGAAGACATTTTTAAAAAGGCAAGGCATTTTAATACTAAAGTATTTACAGCAGAGAGCATAAGAAGCGCCGTATCTAAAATCGTAAGGAAAGATAAAAATAATGAGAATTTAAGAATACTAATTTGTGGTTCACTGTATTTATGTGGCCATATTCTTGGCAACCACAGCTAACCTTTTTAAAAAGCTACAGATTTAAAAGCTACTTGCTAGAATCTATCCAATTTTGTAAATCAGATTTTGGCGCAGCTCCTGTTTTCGTTGATATCATTTCCCCATTTTTAAATAAAAACAAAGCAGGAATTCCTCTAACGCCCAATTGACCTGGTGAGATTGGGTTATCGTCTACATTTACTTTTACAATTTTAACTTGCCCATCATATTCTTCCGACAGCTCTTCCAGTGAGGGACCAATTTGTTTACATGGACCACACCACTCAGCCCAAAAATCGACTACAACAGGAATATCTGATTTCACGACTTCCGCTTCAAATGTTTCATCTGTTACTTTAACTGTCGCCATTAACGACTCTCCTTTATAAAAATACAATATAACACACCTTAGAATCGACCTTCGGTCTCGTCAAGAACTTGGTTAATGAATAAGGAGTTTATAACATCATCAGTCTTTACAAGGGGAGTGGCCACCAAACTTGCTAGTTTTGTCCACAAAATTTTTGATGAAATTTTATGTCTTGGGTAAATTTGTTGTAATATTCGAAAATAAAGTTCAAGTTGCATTAAAGTCTTTGGATCAATCTCCTTAACAGAAGGCGGAATTGTCGAAACAATTTTAAAATCAACAATAATTACCTTCGATTTGGTTAACCTTAATAAGTCTATTCGACCTTTAATCTTTATTCTTTTTTCTGCACAATTTTCAAGTATTGATGATTTATTCAAAAACTTGAAACAGATACCTTCCTTAAATTATTTGGGTGCATTAATAAACTGCGCAAATGTGGTTGCTCAAACACTTTATTTGATTCTAGGAATGCTGCCTCAATCATGTCCTGATCAATTGACCCACCTTGGAATTTTTTGTGAATAAAATTCTTAATATAAACAATGTTTTTTAACAAGTGAAAAGCTAAAAGATGAAGAAAATTATGAACCAACGAACCCTAAATTGTTGACTTTTTAGAAGGGCCTTCCACGTAATAATGGTTTTTTCAGTTTAAATATTTTTAAAGGACTTGATTTATAAACTATTTCGGATACTGACAGATTAAGAACAGTATCGTTCTTCAAAGTTACTGGGTCAAATGACTGGTGACTTATACTCTTGTCTAACTCACCAAAATTAATTTATTTCCAATTATGCGTAAAAACTAATTTTTCTTGGTCTTTTATTTCAAATGAATGATTTTTTTTTGCAATCAGTTGTTTTAGAGCTTTTTTGGACCTGAAGTACCAATTTGATCTTGATGACCCCTCTTCTTCTTTGTTCTTCCGTAACCCACAGATAATTAACCAACTTCGTGCTCGCGTAATCGCCACATAAAATAATCGATTTTCTTCTTCTATTTCATTTCGTAATTTCTCTTCTTTCAAAAGCTCTATTTGATCAGGCAAAAGTGCTCCATTATCCCACAAACAGAGCCATCCCTCTTTTTGTAAAAATAATCTTTTATTTGATGGCCGCTTTGTAGAAAATGCGTCTGCAATAATCACAATTGGTGCCTCAAGACCTTTTGCGCCATGTATAGTCATTACACGAATATTTAAGCTATTGTTATTCAACGGTCGCTTAATGGCTACGTTAGTACTCGCTAACCAAACTATGAAACCGAATATGGATGGTGGTTCTGATTCCTCATAATTAAGTGCCTGAACCAAAAACTCATCTAAAATATCATTAACACTTCGGCCCAAACGAGCGCTCATCCGTAAACGCCCGTCATAACAGATCAAAAGCTTTTCTATCAATTCATAAGGAGTTAGGATTTTAGCATCCTCAACCAATGCATCTAAAATACGGCAAGCATCATGATTGGGAAAAACAAGTTTAAGTGAGTCAAAAAGTGACCCCTTTCGGTCATGTGCTATTTTAAATAATTCGTTCTCGGACAGACCCAGCAATGGCGATCGCAGAGTTTCTGCTAGACTTAAATCATCGTTTTGGTTTATCAAAAATTTCAATAAAGAAGTTATATCTTTAATGGCCAACTCATCTGATAATTTGAGTCTATCAGAACCGGCTACCGGTAAATCATGTTTAGTTAATTCTTTTAATATACTTTTGAAAAGAGGTCCTCGTCTTCTTACAAGTATGAGAAAATCACCTGGTAAAATCTTTCTTTGTATGTCTTTACTACTAGGATCAAATATTTTTTTTTCAGACTCCAGAATTTTTTTTATTTTTAATGTAATTTTTTTTGCCAAATGGTCGACTGCAGGTAGTCTAATAGCGTCTCTTTCAAAATTCCACCATGGCTTCGAAACGCCTCGTCCAGTACCTGTCACTAAAGGCCATAGCTCAACTTTTCCAGGCAAATCCTTGTAAAAGGCTACGTGGTCATTTACGTCTGAAACTCCCATACCACCATCATCAGCAATTATCTCATTGACGAATGATAAAATTGCTTTTGAAGATCGAAAAGAATTACTTAATTCAACGGTCTCAAGTTTATTGCCGCCAGAGGAAAGTTTTTCGGAAAAAAATCCTTTCATGAGATAGAAGAATTTAATATCCGCACCCTGAAAGGAATAAATGGATTGTTTATCGTCACCAACGGCATAGAATGTTCTCTCTCCCAACAGCGACCTCTCATCAGAAAAAAAATCATCCATTAAAGCGGCAAGCATTTCCCATTGACGAATTGAGGTGTCTTGAGCTTCATCAAGTAAAATATGGTCAATACCCCCATCAACTTTGAACAAAACCCATTTGGCATTAAAGTTCGTCAATAAATCCCGAGTTTTTATTATCAAATCTTCATAATCTAAAAAATTATCAGCAAATTTAATACCGTCATAAATTTTCAAAAATCGGTTTGAAAAATCATAAAGAACTGTAACTTTCTTTATAGTGTTAAACTCTCCAACTCGTTTCAAATGATGTAAAAAATTTGTTTTAAACTGAGTAAATAATTTACCCAAATCTCGATTCAGAAGTTGCGCTTTTTGACTTGGAAAAGATCTTTTAGAGCGTATCTTTCCATCTCGAGTACAAAAAAACTTCTTTAGATTTTCAAGTTTTTCAAAATCTCCACTAGTCTCAACTCTTTTTAAGTGTTGCGCCTGTCGCATATCAGCGGTCGAGCCACTCATAAGCGCCGAAATTATTATCTTAATAATATCCTCAGGAAGACCATCAAAAATCATTTCTAATTCAGTGTTTGAAATCAAATATCGATTCGACAAACTAAAAACTTTGCAAAATTCATCCAAATCAATCGGTTTAACTAATAGAGATCTATTAATCAGTATCTGTTCAACAAAATAATCAATATCTGAAATAGCCAATACTTTTATTACATCATCAAAAGCGCTAGGATCATTTTTTACCAAATCCACAATAGCTTTTTTTATAACTGTTTGTTGTTGTCGCTCATCTAAGACTTTAAAATTTGGAGAAATACCAATCTCTAATGGAAACTTTCGCAAAATTGAGTTACAAAATCCATGAATAGTTTGAATTTTTAAACCTCCTGGTGTCTCTAGAGCTTTAGCAAATAATCTTCGCGCCGTATTTAAGAGAACGAGTTGATCAACACTTGATGAAAAAAAACTTTCGTCTAATGCCAAAAGGGTTTGTTTTAATGACTCATCAGATTTCATAGACCAAGATCCTAATACCTTGAAGAGCCGTTCCTGCATTTCAGTAGCCGCTGCAGTTGTGTATGTTAAGCACAAGATTTTTTCTGGCGACGCCCCTTGAATAAGCAACCTTGCCACTCGGGTCACAAGGTTTTTTGTCTTACCAGAACCAGCATTGGCCGAAACCCACATCGAACTTTTAGGCCTACTTACATTACTAATAGGATCCATGTTTACCGTCTTAATCAACCTTTCCAAAAGCACTCTTCCAGTAATTAAATAGTTTTAAACTTTTATTCTTCTTTATCATTCCACTCGCCAAATCTTGATAGATGGTAATAATCATCGAAAAATATATTTTGTTCGCTATATTCCGCTTGCGCAACGAAAGGACTTGATTTCATATGTTCGATAATTTTTGTTAGCCCTATTTCCCATTGATCAAAGTTTTTTATTGTTACTGTCTTATTATACTGTTGTGGCTCGTTTCCTAATCCAATTAGCGATAGCTCAACCGATTCGTTATTAATTATCTTTCCAAAAGAGCCTTTCTTAAGAATCAGTGCCTCTATATCCAACTGCGGTGAAAACTTTTCTAACATCGCCTGAGAAACTTTTCCTGTCTTGTAATCGTAAATAATAAATCCTTCATTTCCCCGATCTATTCTATCAGCCCTGGCAGTTACCAAAAAAGTTTCATTGGTGTTCAATTTGACACTCAATTTCCCTGAAACTTCCAATCTGTATGGTTTTCCTTTCAATCGTCGTTCTTTCTCTAATGAAACAATACCTTTAATTTTAATATCGAATTGGGATTTCCATAAACTTTTTACTTCAACAGGGATATTGGCAGTCTTTAGAAAACTATCAAATTTGTTTTTCAAAAATTTACCTGCTTCATTTTGCTTGGGTAAAAAATCTGTGTACTTTGCAATAAAAGATGCAAGCGTAGCATGTAATAAACTACCTTTATTCCTAAGATCTGCGGAGTTCTTAATATTTTCTATTTTCTTTAAATTTAAAACTCGTTTCGCATAAATCGCATAAGGGTTTCTTATAAATGTCTCAATGTCTGTTACTGACAACTTATTAGGTCGAGAGCTCAGAGGAGGAACTGGTGCAGGTTGGATAGCGCTATGTCTAAGCTCAGGATTCAAATCTTCGATCAATATTTTCGATGAAAAAAGTTCAGACGACAGTTTAGAAAATGTTTTGCCACGAGCTTTGATATCATCAAGGCATGTTTGTCCCTCTGTTCCCAATCCACCTAATAAGTTCTCAAGCCTTACTAACCAGCGTGACGCAATCTGGGGTATATTATTATCCTTTAAGGACCTCGAAAGAATCAACGTTTTTGCCATAAAACCTTGTTGAAAATCATGAGCAGACAATCCTATTTTTCTTTCTAGAAGATCTATACCTAGAATAGCCCGGGTCGAACGATTAAGCCAAAGATCCTCATTATAATAACTTGGCCATGTACCTTCGTTAAGTCCTGCTAAAATAAAAATATCTGCATTTTGCGTTCTCGACTCTAACGTTCCCCAGATAAAAACAGTAGCAGTCTTATTTTCTGAAATTGACTGATATAAATTTTCAGTTAAAAGGTTGTCAACTATCTTTCGATACACCCAAAATTCAAATTTTCTTAGTCGAGAAGAAAAACTTAACTGCTTCTCAATTAAATTAAAAACTTGATCATATTCATCTATTTTCGAGGTAGATAATTCAGTTATTATATCTTCAATGAGCCTAACACGATCTTTTTTAGGTTGATAGCCTAGCATTAATCTATGCAAAAACTTTTTGTGATAAGAGAAAAATTCTGTCAAACAGTTTATTTTACCCATAGAGCTTACTTCTTGAAATACATCTATCAACCAATTAAACCAGCCAATAAATTCTTCATCTTGATTCAAAAACCAATCCTCGTCCCGAAGTTCAAAAAATAATTTATTTGACTTTGCAAACATTTCTTGAATTTTAATGACATTTAAATCATGTTGCTGGTCACTCCCCCCACAAAAACAATTTTTCAATAAACTAATTACAACATCTAAATCAAAGGACTTATCTAAAACCAGTGCCGCTTGACGAAAGAAAATTCCAAAACTAGTGGAAGCTAAACATTTACCAAATGAATTATTTGGATTAATATTCCATCTTTTAAGTTCAGCCGAGACCCGCCTCACCAATAATTTTGAGGGGGTTACTAATGCAACCTTTACACCCTCATTAACTGCCTCTTTAATACAAACAGATATGGCGGCGGCTTCTTGGCGGGAGTTCTCTGCCTCAATTAATGAAATTGAGTTCAAAGCTAAAGGCAAGTCTGTTGTAATCAATTTGCCTTCACTGCGCCATTCATCAGTTACTGGTCCAGGTCGCATTAATAATGAGAGCAAGTGGGTTCTAGCCCTTATAATATTATAATGATCATTATTCGTATTAATGTCCTGCCAAGAAGGTGCTCTAAATATTTTATATTGATCACGTCCTTTAAAACCCCAAGTTTTGCAAAGAGCGTAAAATCCATACTGAGGATGATCAGGCGATAGTGAATTCCAAGCCCTAAAAGTTAAATAAGGGTCTAATCCAGGCAAAACAACGAAACCTTGGGGTAGATGAGATACAGCTTGCATTAGCTTAGCAGTCGACGGTATCGAACCTGTGGAACCTACAAGAACTATCGGCTTACTATGAAGTTTTAAGCGCCAAGAATTAACTAATTCATTTACTTCAATTGAATATTTAGAGTGCTCATCAATTAATTTCTCTTTTCGAATTACTTTCTCATAACTGTTTAATACTCTTTGTAATAAACGTAAATTTAACTGTAGATGTTCGGGCAACTCATCATCATTTAACTTTTTCAAATGCTTACTGCCAAGATTATTTATGGCTAATTCGTCAACCAAACTGGTTAAGCTATGCGCTAAATCAAACAAGTTTGTCTTAGATATTTTTTGAAATCCTTGTTCTTCAAGTTCTTGTAAAATGTCATGCAGTAAAAGAAACCTATCAAGATTGGAAATGACCCGATAATGAATTTGACTTTCTTTATTAATATTTTTTTTTATTACCTGCTCATAAAAAATTTCACTCAATTTTTCTAATTCGATGATTTTTGGTAAAATAACTAAACCATAACTAACCAAAATTTCTTCTATATTTTTAGCCAAGTTTTTGTTACTAACCAAAAGGGTCACATGCCCGACTAACTCTGGATTAGTATCCAAGATTTTGGGTTCAAATTTTGAAATAAACCCATCTACAAAACACCGAGCAAAATCTGATGTTGGTGGTAAATGAAAAATTTTTGGTTCGCAAAAAGACTTATTTGAAATCTTTTTTTTAAATTTAAAAAACATTTACATCCTTTTACCAACAAATTTTATCATAGTAGTTATTGGTTATTGCATTAGCTAAGTATTCCCAATCCATTCCATTAAACTCTATTGAAATTCTACGATTAGAATCGTCTTTATCCAGTTCATCAAAAGTAATTGAAATATTTCGTTGCGGATAATAATCTCCAAGTCTATCTGGCCATTCAATTAAGCAAATTCCGACCCCCAAACCTTCATCTAAACCCAACTCAATTATCTCATTTGAGTCAGACAAACGATATAAATCTAAATGCCAAACAACTGGATAAAGAAGGTCATAGGTTTGAACAATAGAAAATGTTGGTGATGGAATGTTTTCTATCAAAACATTTTGATTCTTCATCATGCTCTGAATTATTCTTCGAGAAAAAAAAGTTTTCCCTGAACCAATATCCCCGATGAGAAGTAATACATCACCAAACTTCAAAAAGTTCGCAAATAAATCAGCGATAACAATCGTGTCATCAGTCGATGCATCATTAAACAAAAAATTTTTTGTTTTGTTTTTTTTAATCATTAAAGCCTACTTCTTATCAATATTTTTTTAATTTCGTTTATTTTTTGGTAATGGGTTACCTGCATCATAATCTATAGCCTGTATCAGGTTCTTTGGCCAAACCACCTGAACAACAGCACCTTCCTTCGAAGGACTTTCTAAACTTTCTCTCTTATTTTTCGTATTATTTAAAAATGAAATGGTCGCTCCAGTTCTCTCTAGAAGAGTTTTGGCAATAAATAACCCAAGTCCCATCCCTTCATATTTTTGCGCACTACGTTGTGAACTTTTAAAAAACTTTTTATTTATAAAAGGATCCCCAAGCCTTCCGAGTATCTCAGAGGGAAAGCCAAAGCCATCATCGCTTATTCTCAACGAAACCTGATTAGTTCGCCAGTCAATAGTTATCCAGACTGTAGATTGCGCAAAATCAACAGCATTTTGTACCAAATTCCGAATACCGTGAATTATTTCTGGGCGTCGATACACGGAAAGTTGATTTTCAATTTGGATATTATCAAGAATGTTACCTTGCCAAGTGTCAGTAGATAGGATAATCGACTTGCCTCTGTTTTGATGCGGTTCCGTTGCCTCTTGAATGAGGCTAAGAATAGGAGCAACATGAAGATGAGTATCATCTTTACCTCTTCTACCCATGTCCTGCAAAATATCATGACATCTGTCTACTTGGGCGTTTATTAATTCAATATCCTCTTTCAAATCAATTGCCAAATCCCGCTCATTTAAAATTTCTGATGATGCTAGCTTTATTGTAGACAATGGGGTTCCAAGTTCATGAGCCATCGCTGCAACTACTCCTCCAAGAGCAGTTAACCTCTGCTCTCTTTCCAAAGCCATCTGAGTTGCCAAAAGAGCTTCGCTCATTGAAGACATCTCTACTGTAACCCTTCGAGCGTAACCAGCAAGAAAAGTCACCGTGATAATCAGTGCCAACCATGTTCCTGCCAATAATACATCTGAGTCAAGACTTGAACTATTTATTGTCTCAAGAGGAACATAAAAAAAGCCGAGAGCCGTTATAATGACCGCTGCAATGGCCCCAAGAATGAGGGTCGAACTTAACCTCAAGGCTGTCGCTGAAATCGTAACTGGAGCTAGAACAAGCACTGAAAATGGGTTAGTTAGTCCGCCTGTCAAAAAAAGAAGAATACTCAACTGAATTAAATCATACATAAGTAAAAGAAATATATCTTTTTCAGATAACCTTTTATTTTCTGGATATAAAAGAGTAGCAACAATATTAATACTTGCCGAAAGCAAAATAAAGAATGAGATCAACTCAAGTTTCAAATCGAGCTTTAAAAAAAATAAACCTGCTATAACAGCACCAGACTGACCAAATACCGCTAACCATCTCAAATATATAAATGTTCGGAGACGAACCCATTCACTTCTCACAGATTGTTTGAAAAAAAATTGAGGTTTGTCATCCATAACTTTTATTTACCAATAATTCATGCGACTTTTATGATAGCTTTTAAGGTAACTAAGGTATAGGCAAATGTTACAAATAAATTGCCACAAAACAAAAGAACACTTTATGAAGAAATTTTTTATCCTGAGATTGCCAATTTTCTTTATTTTAATATTGTCTATTAGTGCAACATTCCTTTTTTTTACTAAACCAAAGTCAAATCATGGATGTGGCAACAATATTATTGCAGGCGGTAATGCGCAAATTGGTGGTAGATTCACATTAACCGATGTAAACCATCAAAAAATTGATAGTAGAGACTTTATAACAAAACCTGCTATCATTTATTTCGGCTATTCGTATTGTCCAGACGTATGCCCTTACGACTTGCAACGGAACATAATAGCTATAGATATTCTTAGCGAAAATGGAATAAATATTAAACCTATTTTCATTACTATTGATCCATTAAGGGACACTCCTGATAGGTTAAAAGAATTTTCAACTTTTATTCATCCTAAACTTTTGGCACTTACTGGCACCCAAAACGAAATCAACGAAGTGATGAAACTTTTTAAAGTTTATGGACAAAAATCAAACGAAAATAATTACGATAAAAATAATTATTTGATGGATCATTCCGCATTTACTTATCTTGTTGATTCCTCAGGTTCATTAATTACCTATTTTAATAGAAAAACTAGCGCCGAAGAAATGGCTGCTCAAATTTCTTGCTACCTAACCAAATGAAAATACTAAAAATTAAATTGGTCAAAATCAACCGAGTGCTCTATATGTTAAACAATTCGTAAAGGACTCAAATGAACGCAAACAAAGAAAAATATGATTTAGGAACCGATCCCTCGCTTCTCTTGGTAGATGACGATGAAGCTTTTGTAAGAAGACTTAGCAGGGCGATGGAGAAACGTGGATTTCAGGTCAGGTCAGCTTTAACAATTACAGAAGGTAAAAAACTGGTTGAAAATTTGGCCCCAGGATATGCTGTGGTCGATCTTCGGTTGGAAGATGGCAGCGGCTTAGAAGTTGTTGAGCTTATTAGAAAAAAACGCCCGGACTCAAGAATAATTGTTTTAACTGGTTATGGTGCGATTGCCACAGCAGTAACAGCAGTTAAAATGGGTGCTACCGACTATTTGTCAAAGCCCTCAGACGCAGAGGACGTGTTGAACGCGTTACTGGTAAAACGTGAAGAAAAACCGCGTCCTCCTGAAAACCCAATGTCGGCCGATCGTGTTAAATGGGAACACATCCAACGAGTTTTTGAATTATGTGACAGGAACGTATCCGAAACAGCAAGGCGCTTAAACATGCATCGAAGAACCCTTCAAAGAATTTTAGCTAAACGAAGTCCTCGATAACGTTTCTACAATTAAATTTTCCTTCCAGACATTAAAGAGGGTAGTTCACCCCCCTTTCCTGAAGCAACTCTCATTAGGCTTCTCCTAACCGGAGAGATATTATTTATCGCTCCCATACCAATTCCTCTAAGCGCTCTTAAAATAAAAAGGTCATTAGAAAAAACTTTGTTGATCGCATGTGTGAACCCACAAAACGTTAATCGATCCAAATTTCTCCAGTTAGAGTAACGTTCCAATACATCATACTTACCAAAATCCTCGCCACATCGCCGAGCCAATGTAACTATTTCGGTTAAAGATGCGATATCCCGCATTCCTAAATTCAACCCCTGACCCGCTATTGGATGGAAAGCATGCGCCGCGTCACCTACTAGAGCAACTCTGTGCGAAATTAATGTCTTTGAAATACTTAAAGACAATGGAAAGAAATAACGTTCTCCTTTCAACCCAATTTGTCCTCTGAAATTACCAAATCGAGTTTTCAGCTCCTGAACAAAGTCTTCATCACTTAACGTCATTAAATAATCTGCTTTTTCTTTTTTTTCGGTCCAAACTATTGACGATATTTTTTTTTGTAATGGTAAAATAGCAATAGGTCCCGCAGGCATAAAAAACTGATGTGCTTCACCAAAATGTTCTCTCTCATGACGGACTGCACACGCTATCCCTGTCTGCTGATAATTAAAGGTACTTCGTTTAATACCTGACCGCTCGCCTATGGCTGACAGACGACCATCGGCTCCAACAAGAAGTTTACCATATATCTTTAAATTATTTCTAAGCTCTACTTCGATAACTTCTGCATTAGCATTTTGCTTCAAAATTTTAGATCCAAAAACTTTTGAAATGCTTTTATTAGACATTATTTCCTCGATTAAACGACCTTTTAAAAACCGATCCTCCACCATATAAGCAATTGGCCCAGACTCAAGATCGTGATGATCAAAATGCAAATAAAACGGTGCAGCACCTCTTCCAGCTACCCCATCAGAAACTTTTATATCTAATATAGGGGTCGCATTTTTAACCAATTGTTCCCAAACATTTAATACCGAAAGCATTTTCACTGTCGTCGAAGAAAGCGCATAGGCTCTTCCATCAAACTTCAGCTCTGTTGAATTTATTGATGGTCTTTCATCTACAATTGCCACGCTTAATCCTTGGCTCGCCAAAGCCAAAGCCATCGTCGATCCAACAATTCCAGCACCACCAACAATTATATCATATGTTTTTTTCATTACTTTTGATATGCTTTATTGAGTGAAAAAGTCTACTATTTATTCTTAGGTTTTAGAATTCTCTTTATTTATATGGAAGTCAAATGGAAGAAATATTGAAATTATCCGCGACAACTATTGGTCAAAAAATATCAAATGGTGAAATTTGTCCCGTCGAATTAACTGAGGCTTATATAAACAAAATAGAATTATTGCCTGGTTCCGAAACGATTTTTACAACCGTTATGAAAGATCTTGCATTAAAGCAAGCCTATGACGCTAAAATAAGAGCCATGCAAAATAATCGACTTAGCCCACTCGATGGCGTTTCAATCTCTTGGAAAGATATATGTGATACTGCTGGCATTCCCACTGAAGCCGGATCAGCCTTACTTAAAAATAGAGTGCCCAGATCTAATGCGAAAATAATTGAAAATGCAACTAATGCTGGTCTAATATCACTTGGCAAAACGCATATGACTGAGCTAGCTTTTTCTGGCCTAGGTGTAAACCCCATCACAAAAACGCCCGGGAATTCTATTAACGAAATGCTGGCGCCTGGTGGTTCTTCATCAGGGGCAGCTGTTAGCGTAGCTTTAAATTTAACATCTGGTTCAATAGGTTCCGATACTGGCGGCTCTGTCCGAGTACCTGCTGCATGGAATAATCTGGTAGGCCTCAAAACTACTCACGGTCTGATCGACTTAACAGGAGTTGTTCCTCTTTGCCCAAAATTCGATACTATCGGACCAATAGTAAAATCAGTTGAAGACGCCATAAATTTCTTAGCGGTAATATTATCAGATAAAACCCTAAAAATGGAAAAAAATCATTTAAATACGATGCATTTTGCAGTCATCGAAACTCTATTACTTGACGATTTAGATTATGAAGTATCCTCGGCATTTGAAGAATGCTTAAATTTATTAACCAATAATGGAATTAGAATTACACGAATTAAATCTTCGATAGTTTCAGAAGCAATGGCTTTATCTCCATTTATTTTTAGTCCGGAAGCTTATGGTACTTGGAAAGATATAATTGAAAAAAATCCTGCGAAAATGCATCCACCAGTCCTCGAAAGATTTAGAAGTGGTCAAAAAATAAGTGGTGCTGACTACGTAAATGCATGGCAAACACTCGAAACATTGAGAGAAAAATATGCACGATTTGTTTCGCAATATACTGGTATTCTTGCCCCAACGACAGCTATCTTGCCGCCAAAAATCGATCGTCTTCTTGCTGATAATAGTTATTTTTCTGACCAGAATTTATTAACATTGAGAAATACTCGATTTGCAAATTTAATGGGCTTACCTGCTCTAACAATCCCAACTCGCTCAAATTTTTGTGGGTTTATGATTATTGGAAATCCTTTTCAAGAAAAATCTCTATTAAGAATAGGAAAGGGTATAGAAAAAATTATCCAATACTGAACCACTAGTCTCATCGTATAAGTCAATACTGGACGGCAGATAAAACAAAGGCTATGGTAAACTAATTAAATGGACAAAAGATCCGTGTTATGAGGCATAAATGCAGGACTTATTGAGGTTTTCGGACTTACCGAATTATGCGTTTCCACGATTGCGGAAACTTTTAAAGGATATTAAGCCGCCTGGGGACGAAGTCCCGATGCATATTGGAGAGCCTACGCACCGTTTTCCCAATTTCATAAGACAGCAAATTCTTGAAAATTTAAATGAATTCAATTCATATCCTCCAAATGACGGAACGCCGAGTCTTTTGTCTGAGATTTCTCGATGGATCTCAAGACGCTACAATACCCCACGTTTAGATTCTGAAAAAAATATCATTTCTTTAAACGGAACACGTGAGGGTTTATTTAATGCCGCGATAGCCCTGAGTCCTCAATCCAAGAATGGTAAAACTCCAACAATACTATTACCAAATCCATTTTATCAATGTTACATGGTTGCTGCAAAAGCTGTGAGCGCCAATCCAATCTTTGTTCCAGCAACTAATGAAAATGGCTTTTTACCAGACTTTTCACAATTACCTAAAGAAATACTCGATCAGACAACACTGTGTTACATTTGTTCACCAAGCAATCCACAAGGTGCTATCGCCAATGAAAAATATTGGAAAAAATTGTTCGAAATGGCAGAAAATCATAATTTTAAAATCCTTGCAGACGAATGTTATTCCGAAATTTATCGAGAAAAAAAACCTCCTGGCGCAATAGAAAGTCTTTATAAATTTGGTGTAAATCCTGAAAGATTAATCATTTTTAATTCATTATCAAAACGCTCCAACCTGCCGGGATTACGGTCAGGATTTGCTGCTGGTGGTGAAAAAACAATAGCTGAATTAAAAAAACTCAAATCTTACAGTGGCGCACCTTGTCCCGTCCCTTTGCAATTTGCAGCAGAATCCGCTTGGAAAGACGAAAAACACGTGGAAAATAACAGAGTATTGTATAAAGAAAAATTAAATTTAGCTGACAAAATTTTAAAGAACTCACGTGGATACCAATCGCCAGAAGCAGGTTTCTTTCTATGGTTAAAGGTCAGTGACGGTATTACAGCAACCACTGAGCTCTGGAAAAAATTTGGTGTAAAAGTTTTACCTGGGGCGTACCTTTCAAACAAAAACTACAAAATTTTTGAAAAAGAAAATCCTGGCCAAAATTTTATTCGTGTTGCTCTTGTTAGACCAATCCACGAACTTGAATTCGGTCTCAAAGCAATTTCGAAATATTTAGGTTGAAACATAAAATAGAGGATAAATAAATGACGATGGCATTGCTACCAAATAAACTAAAAGGTAAACCTTTAATACCATCAAAATCAGCAGCCCTTTTAAAAGAAAAATTAAAACAATTACTCGGCTTTTTATTGGTTGGCGTAGGAACTTCCGTCGTTGTTTTACTCTTCACATATAATCCTGCAGATCCAAGTTTTAGAAGTGCAACTAATACCTCTGCTACAAATGCTCTTGGCGCGTTCGGAAGTCATATTGCCGATCCATTGCATTTGGCTGTTGGTATTGCATCATATAGTATTGCAGTTCTATGTTTTGTCTGGGGTTGGAGGTTTATTTTTAAAAAATCAGCCCATAATTTCATGCATCGGATAATTTTTGTTCCTATTACAATTGCCGCCCTTTCTATACTGCTTGCTGCTCATCCCAGCCCCAGCAACTGGAACGGTACTTACGGTATGGGAGGCATCTTTGGCGATCACGCCCTCAGCATGATTTTAGGAATATCACTTTTCGAAATAAATAATTGGTTAAAAATAGTAACACTTTGTGTTGCCATTTTAACTATTGTTCTATCATGCCATACGCTAGGTATTACAGCTAACGAATTAAAAAAAATAACGCATTTTTTATTCTGGAGTGTATTGAATTCCTTTTCCTATTTAATAAGACCAAAAGATATTAAACCAAACCCTTTTACGGCTAACTCAATCGATTTAAACTTAACCAAGGATTGCAAATATTCTTCAAGTGAAGAGCGTATAAAAACAAAAATAAATGACGTAATCATAACTAGAAACAGTAAAATTAACGACGGAGAGTCAAATCCATCCATTGAAAACTTTCAAATGCCCAGTTTGGGCGGGGTAACTAAATCTCGCATTTTAGATCAGCAAACTAAATACCCAGAAAACATAGAAAAAAGAACCAGTATTTTTGGTCGTGTTCAAAAATCCGATAGGAAAAAATCACCTAAAAGTTCGATAGCTTTAAAAGAAGAGCAGCCAACTCTTCAATTTGAACCATCTTTACATAAGTATAACACACCAGCATTATCTTTATTAGAAAATCCGTCCATTGTGATGCGCCATCACTTAAGTGACGATGCATTAAACGAAAACGCTCGATTACTAGAAAACGTTTTAGATGATTATGGAGTGAAAGGCGAGATAGTTTCAGTTCGACCGGGACCTGTTGTTACCCTTTACGAATTAGAACCAGCCGCAGGTTTGAAAGCTAGCAGGGTAATCGGATTGTCAGATGATATTGCAAGATCAATGTCTGCCCTTTCTGCAAGAGTTTCAACAATTCCGGGCCGTTCAGTTATTGGTATTGAATTACCAAACACTGATCGGGAAAAAGTTTTGCTGCGTGAAATTCTATCTTCAAAAGCCTATGGTGATAGTAAATTTCAATTACCGTTAGCTCTTGGAAAAGATATAGGAGGTGAGACAATTGTAACAAACTTAGCAAAAATGCCGCACTTACTAATAGCTGGAACTACTGGATCTGGTAAATCTGTAGGTATAAACACGATGATTTTATCACTTCTATACACCCTAACTCCTGATCAGTGCAGATTAATAATGATTGATCCCAAAATGCTCGAATTATCTGTCTATGATGGAATCCCTCATTTATTAAGTCCAGTTGTAACCGATCCCAAAAAAGCAGTAGTTGCACTTAAGTGGGCTGTTTCTGAAATGGAGGAACGCTACAGAAAAATGTCCAAAATGGGTGTTAGAAATATTGATGGTTTCAATTCTCGTGTGGAGGACGCACTAACGAAAGGTGAAAGTTTCGATAGGACAGTTCAAACTGGCTTTGACGAAGAAACAGGCGATCCAATATTTGAGACAGAGCATTTCACACCAGAAACAATTCCATATATCGTTGTAATAGTCGATGAAATGGCAGATTTAATGATGGTTGCCGGTAAAGATATCGAAGCGTGCATTCAACGGCTAGCACAAATGGCAAGAGCAGCTGGAATCCATTTAATAATGGCAACTCAAAGACCCTCTGTCGACGTAATTACCGGAACGATAAAGGCAAATTTTCCTAGTAGAATTTCTTTTCAAGTGACATCAAAAATTGATAGCCGCACTATACTTGGAGAAATGGGCGCAGAACAACTTCTAGGAATGGGTGATATGCTTTACATGGCAAGTAATGGACGTATTACTAGAATACATGGCCCTTTTGTATCAGACGAGGAAGTGGAAGAAATTGTAACATATTTAAAGTCGCAAGGTTCACCTATATATGTTTCTGAAGTAATCGAAGGTCCAGACTCTGAAACGGAACTAAAGTTAGATCTATCTCTTGGATTAGTATCTAATGACTCTGATGCAGATAGTTTACTTTATGACCAAGCAGTTGCTATCGTCGCAAATGACAGAAAATGCTCTACCTCATATATACAAAGAAAGTTATCTATCGGTTATAATCGAGCAGCTAAAATCGTTGAAACTATGGAAGAACAAGGTATCGTTTCACAGTCTAATCACGTTGGTAAACGTGAAATTTTAATTCCAGAACATTGATTTAAGATGGTAGATAAGAAAAAACTAGTACTAATGTTTAACATATTCTTTTTCCATTTGTTTTGCCTTGCTTCTTTTGGAGAAAATAACGTCCACAATCGTGATATAGAGACCTACCTTAATTCAATTAAAACGTTAAAGGCTAGACTTATACAGATAAGTGGAAATGGCGCAGTCGAAACTGGTAGCCTATTTATAAATAAACCTGGTAAGATGCGATTTGAATACGATCCGCCTTCTAACCATTTAGTCATGGCATCAGGACTATTGCTCGTCGTAATTGACAGAAAATCAACTTCCGAACCACAACGTTATTTTACATCACAAACACCAATCGGCTATTTGCTCAATGAAAACATTTCATTAAATCAAAATCGGTCGTTAAAGACGGTTATTCTTAAAGACTCATTTGTTCATATCACGTTTTACGATCCTCAAAGACCCACCGCAGGAGAATTAGAGCTTGTTTTTTCGAAAAACCCTATACAATTACACGAATGGACAATTACAAATTACTCAGGGGAAGAAACACGCGTGCTTTTAGAACAGTTAATAATTAATGAACCGGTAAATGAAAAACTATTTAATATTGGACGTGAAATTTCTAATGTTCAGAGAAAAATTTTAAAAAATAAATAGTCAAAACCCTCTGTAATTTGGGCGCCGTTTCTGAATCTTTGCCAATAAACCTTCTTTATGTTCTTCCGAATTAAAACACTTCTCTATTCGTTTTTGTGCGTTGTCCGTGTTTAAAGAATCATTCAAAATTTCTATTATTGTCTTTTTCATCCCTTCTATAGCAAGCGGACCATTATTACGTAACGATTTTACCAACTTTTTACTTCTTTCGATTACAGATTCACCTTCTTCAACCCAGAAATCAATAAATTGAGTCCGTAAAATGTCATCAAAGTAAATTACCTCTCCCAATAGGAATAATCGTCTGGTAATACTTGGTCCCAAAATGTTTATAGTTCGTCGTATTCCACTCGGTTCATAATGAATCCCCAGACTTGCCGCTGGAACAGCTAATAAAACCTCTTTATCAGCTACTCTAAAATCACAAGATAAAGCTATCTCAACAGCCCCACCATACGCTCCCCCATTTAAAGCACAGATTACTGGACATCTGCAATTTTCAATATCTTCACAGATTAAAGTAATAGGATTTCTATCCCATGATTTTTTATCAAATTCATCGAGAAATAAACCAGAACTAAAACTTTCCCCGGTACCCGTAATCAGAATTGCATCTAATTTAAGATCTTTCCATTCTAAAAATGCTTGCCTGATAGTTTCAATTTCATTTTTCTTAAGTGCATTATGAACTCGCGCGTTATTGAGAGTTATTATGCCAAAATTCTCTTCGATAGTTACGATAATATTACTCACAGGTCAAACTCAGCAAAAACAGGCACATGATCTGATGGCCTTTCCCAGAATCGGGCATCTTTGAAAATAAAACTAGAATGCCCTGTCATAGCAATATCACTTGTTGCCCAAATGTGATCTAAACGCCTTCCTCTGTCAGAAACACTCCAATTTGGTGATCGATATGACCACCAACTATATAGCAAACCGTTTGGTATATTTTTTCTGATAATGTCTACAAAATTGCCTGCCAATGCGACCTGGTTTAAAGAATCAACTTCTTCAGGCGTATGTGATACTACTTTAGAAAGTTGCTTGTGATTCCAGACATCAATCTCAAGTGGAGCAATATTTAGATCTCCAACAAGTATCGTTTTAGCAAGTCTTTTTTTAATAAAATTATCTTTCATCTCAGCAAGGAAATCTAGTTTATGTGCGAATTTTTTATTCTCTTCTCGATCAGGGATATCACCGCCTGCTGGTACATAAAAATTATGAATTTCTACTCCATTTTTTAATCGAGCAAAAATATGTCGTGAGTCGTCTTTTTGACAATAATTGTGATAACCAGAATCCATCAGCGGGATTCTAGATATAATGGCAACACCATTGTATCCTTTTTGTCCTCTAATAACCCTATATTTATAACCAAGATCATCTAATCTACTAGTTGGAACACTTTTCGTAGGAGATTTTAACTCTTGTAAACACAAAATATCAGGTTCAAACTGCAACAATAATGAGCAAACGTGATTTTCTCTCAAACGTATTGAATTTATATTCCATGTAGCAATTTTTATTTTCATACACTGTTCTCTTCATAATCGCGAAAATTGTGGTACATTTAAGTAATACCCGATATCATTTTTTTTAATTAATTCTACTTCCCCCAAACCAAGCTGAATTTTCTTTCGTAACCGATAGATGTGAGTTTCAACAGTATGCGTCGAAACAGCCGCATTGTAACCCCATATGTTTTTTAATAAAACTTCCTTTTGCGTGATCTTTCCTTTTTCTTTGTAAAGAAAAATAATAATTTCTATTTCTTTCTCAGTTAATCTAACAGATCTTCCCTCAGTATTTCTTATTTCGTTTTTTCTTAGATCAAAATAAGTTCCTCCAGAAAGGAAAAAAGACTCTTCCAACAATTTCAAATTGGTAACACAACTACGAATTTTTGATAGCAAGTGCTCCACCCGAAATGGTTTGTGAACCTTTTCACAAAAAATAAAATTTTCTTCTAGAACCTGACTTACTTTTCTATCATCATCTAATAACAAGATAAGGGTTAGTGAAGAAAGATTAACGTGTTTCTTTTCAACAAGTTGGATAAGATCATCGACACTTTCGAAGACATCGACTATTGCAATAGTATCAAGACTAGTTTGTGGTATCTCGCTTAATTGATCTAGTCGCAATAAAGATCGATAGCTAAAATCAATCTCATCAGCAAATATTGACATCATGGCTTCAGAAAAAGATGCAGTTTTTGAAAAAAAAAGTACTTTGATTTTATTTTGCGTCATCACAGTTTTCCTAAAATATTTAAGAAATTATCTGTTGTTTAAAGATTGTATTCTCAAAATAGCTTGGTAAGACTATATATGAATACAACTAAGATAATCTTTAGAGTCAACATGAAAATTCATACATCTTCAATTGAACAAACGGCTCGACTGCTTAGTGAACTGAGGCTCGGTCGTCCCGTAATTATACAACATGAGCAAAATAATGCACTTATATTTGCGATAGAAACATTAAAAAAAGACTCTGTGAACGAAATAAAAAAAATACCAAGAAAATTATCTCATTTAACTATAACTGCGAGGAGAGCAGAAACGCTTAACGCGATCCCATATGACGGCGACATCGCTAAAATAAGACTTCCAGAATATTTTTCTCATGATTGGCTTCATGCAACTGCTAATCCAGCCTTGGATCTAAGGTTTCCTTTAAAAGGACCATTCTATACAATCCGCAACGAAGCATCTCAAATATCACGGGCCGCTGTCAATCTTTGTAAAAAGGCTCATCTTCTTCCAGCCGCCCTAGTTATAAATTTATCTGAAGAAAGGTTTAAAAATTTATATGACGCAGGAATATTACTGCAAAAATCTGATGATATATTAGAAACAATTTCGCATTCTTCATCGCTGCAGGAGGTAAGTAAAGCTATTTTGCCGTTAAAAGGTATGACTACTTCAAGGATTTACATTTTTAGAGACAGCGAAGGTTTTTCCGAACATTATGCTATTGAGATTGGAAATCCCAAAAAAGAAGATTCTCTATTAGTCAGACTTCATTCTGCGTGCTTTACAGGTGACGTTATAGGATCGCTAAAATGCGATTGCGGAGCTCAATTAAAAGGTGCAATGAAAATTTTATCTAAAAATAACTCAGGTCTACTAATTTACCTCAATCAAGAGGGTCGGGGCATCGGCCTTGCAAATAAAATGCGCGCATACGAACTCCAAAATCAAGGTTTTGATACTGTTGAAGCTAATCATAGGCTTGGATTTGAAGACGAAGAGCGTGATCTGGGAATTGGAGCAAAAATTATACAAAGTTTAGGCTATAAAAAAATTCGATTACTCACTAACAATCCAAAAAAAGTTACCAGCATGGCTGAGATGGGTATAACTGTAACAGAACGAATTCAATTACTCACAGAGCCCACGAAAGAAAATGCATCCTACCTTTCAACAAAGGCGTCCAAGAGTGGTCACATGATCTAATCGTTTCAATAGCGCTGGCCAAATATAGCGGATCCGATACGAACATCAGTAGAACCAAATGTTATCGCTGAAACAAAATCAGCACTCATACCCATAGATAAC
>MDTB01071618.1_pt1 | contig 30499 bp, 28 predicted proteins | sample 811161 | NCBI WGS metagenome assembly MDTB01 (sample SAMN05326650, study PRJNA326480) | marine metagenome | isolation source: seawater | place: Mediterranean Sea | collected 2009 | reverse complement strand
TAAGTAAACCATTTTTAATATCTAATTTAGGTATTATTCGAATAAATCTTTTACTCAATGATTACTTTCATTTGCTATTAATTTTAAAATTTAATGATATCTATAATTTTTTTATTATAAAGCTACAATATAAAATATAATTAAATGCAAAATAACAAAATAATTTCAATAATTGGGCTGGGTTATATTGGTATTCCCATGCTTGTCTGCTGCGGTATAAATAAAAAAACAGATTATAAACTAGTTGGTATTGAGAAAAACGACGAAAGAGGAAAATCTATAATTGAAAAAGCAAAAAAAGGAATTCTACCGTTTAGAACAAATGATACTAAATTAATTAATGGTTTTAATAAAATAACTAAAAAACAATTAGCTTCGTATAGTACCGACATAAAAAAAATAAAAGATTCTGAAATAATTATAGTTAGTGTAAGTTTTGATTTTTTCTCAAAAAATGATGTTTCAAATATAAAAAAATTATTTTATGATATCTCTAAATATAAAAAAAAAAAATCATTAATACTTATAGAAACAACCTTACCTCCTGGGGTAACAGAAAAAATACTTATTCCAATAGTAAAAAAAAATTCTCCTAATGATTGTATCGTAGCATATTCTTTTGAAAGAGTTACTCCAGGCATAAATCACATGGATTCGATAATTAATAGCCATAGAATATATTCTGGCAATAGCAAAATATCAAAATCATTATGCAAAAAATTTTTAACAAAAATAATTAATACAAAAAAATTCCCTTTATTAAAAATGAATACAATTATGGAATGTGAAATGACTAAGATTATTGAAAACTCATACCGTTCACTTAATATCGCTTTCATTGATGAATGGACTAAATTTTCAATTAAAAATAATTTAAATTTAAATTTAGCTATCGATGCAATTAAGTTAAGAAAAACGCATAACAATATCATGAGACCAGGGTTAGGAGTTGGTGGGTATTGTCTTACAAAGGATCCATTACTTATGAATTTATCATCAAAAATTTTAAAACAAAATAATGAATTTATATTAACTTCAAAGATTCCTGCTATTAATAAAAAATCAACAGAAACAACTATAAGGTTTATTAGAAATAAATATAAAAACAAAATTAAAAATACTAAAATTTTATTAATGGGAGCAACTTATAAAGAAAATGTAGATGATTTAAGACATTCAGCATCATTAATATTAAAAAAAAAATTAATCAATTGTGGTTCTAAAGTATTTATAACGGACACATTTAATTATAGTCATATGAAAACAAAAAATTTTAATTTTGTAGTAAAACCAAATTTTAAGGACTATGATATAATTTTATTTTGTATTGGTCATGACAATTATAAGAATTTAAATTTTAAAGCATTTAATAAATTTACATATTTTTTTGATTTAAATTATATCTTTTCAAATACAAAAATAAGAAATTTGCAGTCTAAAAAAATTAAGATTTTTCAACTAGGAACTTAAATTGAAAAAAATTCTAATTACTGGTGGAGCAGGATTTATCGGTTATCACTTAACCAAAAAACTTTCTAAAAATAATTATGTCACTATTTTAGATAATTTTTCTAGAGGAAAAATGGATGGTCACTTAAAACGTTTAAAATCAAGCAAAAACGTCAAAATCCTATCGAAAGATTTAAATAAAAAAATTAATCTAAAAACAAAATTTGATTATATATTTCATCTTGCGGCCACGGTAGGTGTAAAAAATGTCTTAAAAAAGCCAACATTTACTTTTGAAAATAATATTTTACCGTCTTTAAACTTAATAAATTATATCATAGAAAATAATAAAAATTGTAAGTTTATTTTCTTTTCTACGAGTGAAGTATATTCCCCTTTAATTCAATTACTGAAAAAAAAAATATTCCCATTAAAGGAAAACTATAATCTAATAATTCCAAACAAGATTGCAAAAAGAGATTCTTATTTCTTGTCTAAATTATTCATTGAAAATTTTATAAAAATATCAGGTATTAAATTTATAATTTATAGACCACATAATATTTATGGACCAAGAATGGGAAAGTCGCATGTAATTCCTGAATTAATAGATAAGATTGTTTTAAAAAATATAAAAAAAATAAAAATATTTTCACCAAAACACAAAAGAGTATTCTGCTACATAGATGATTGTATCCAACAAATTTTAGAGTCTTATAAAAAATCAAATAATTTAAATAGTGTTATAAATTTAGGTAGTAAACAAAAAGAGATAACAATGTTAAACTTAGCAAAATTAATAAAAAAATTATCTAATCAACAAAAAATAATAATAGGTGGCAGTAATACACCAGGATCTCCAATAAGAAGAATTCCTTGTACAAAAAAAATATATAATAACTTAAAAAATTATAAAGAGGTAAGATTAGATGAGGGGATAATAAAAACAATAAAATGGTATAGTGATGAAAAGTATAATTGAACCGTCTTTAACAAAAATTGAAAAAAAATATTATTTGGATGCTTTTAAAAAAAATCAAATTTCAACTTTTGGATTTTACTCAAAAAAGCTTGAAAGAAAAATATCTAATATATCTACGTCTAAATATAACTTAGCTTTAACTTCAGGTAGTGTAGCGCTATATTTAGCACTAAAATCAATAGGATTAGAAAAAAATGATTTGGTTATTACCACATCTTATACATTTGCAGCAACTACTAGCGCAATTCAACATTTAGGTTCAACGCCATTATTGATCGACATTTCTTTAAATACACTTTGTATCGATTTAGACCAATTAGAAAAATATTTAAAAGATGAAACAATAAGAAAAGAAAGTTTTACATATTCAAAAAAATTTAAAAAAAGAATATATGCAATATGTGTAGTTTTAACATTCTCCATTGTTCCAGATTTAAAAAGAATTCATTATATATCAAATAAATATAATATAAAAATCATTATAGATGGAGCTTGTGCACTTGGAGCATATTTTAGAAAAAAACCTCTAACAAAGTATTCGGATATTGTCATATATTCTTTAAATGGCAATAAGACCATCACCTCTGGTGGTGGTGGTATTTTAAGTACAGATAAAAAAAAATACTATTTAACATCAAAACTTTTAGCAACAAATGCTAAACTTAAACAAAAATATGAATACTCATTTCCGGCTCATAACTTTAAAATTACAAATGTACATGCAGCAATAGGATATGGACAGCTATTGAGATTTAAAGAAATTATTAACAAAAAAAAAATAATACAAAAAAACTATGAAAAAAATATAATTTTACCAAATAATGATTTTTTGCCCAAAACATCTTTCAGTAGTCATGTTTTATGGATGAATGCTCTAATAATAAGAGATAGAAAAAAGTATCAAAATATAAGAAAAAACTTACTTAAAATAGGATATGAGGTCAATACGTTTTGGAAACCTTTGCATTTACAAAAATATTCTAAAATGTTTAATTTTTTAAATATGAAAAATACCAACTATATTTGGAATAAGATTCTTACTTTACCATCTTCAACTAATATGACTCTAATTGAGCAAAAAAAAATAATAAAGATAATCAATAAAATATATAGATAGTGAAAAATAATATTTTATCAAACGTTATAAGAAAAGACTGCTCTATCATTAATGCACTTAAAATTATCGAGAAAAGCAAAATAAAAATTATATGCTTCGTAGATAAATATAACAAATTAATAGGTATTTTAAATGATGGGGATATTAGAAGGAGCATTTTAAAAGGTTATTCACTTGAAGACAAAATTTATAATATAATTAATAAAAAACCAATCTATGCAAATTTTAACGATAGTATGGAAATTATAAGAAAAATAATGTTAAAGAACAAAATTAACTTTATACCAATAATCAAAAATAAAAAATTATACAATATAATACCATTAAAAGATGAGGAAGATAATGATTATACAGATATTTTTATAATGGCTGGTGGGTATGGCAAAAGGCTTCACCCTTTGACAAAGAAAACTCCTAAACCTTTAATTAAAGTAAATTCAAAAAAAAGGTTAATTGATTTAGTTATAGAAAGTTTTTTAAGATTTGGTTTCAAAAAAATTAATTTTATTATTTTTTATAAAAAAAATTTAATTAAAAATTATATAAACTTAAAGTATTCTAAACATAACATAGCTTTCTTATCAGAAAAAACAAAAATGGGAACTGCCGGTGGCTTAAGCTTGATAAACAAAAAAAATGTTTCAGATAATTTTATTTTGATCAATTGCGATATAATAACTGAAATTGATTTTGACTCTTTATTAAAATTTCATATTAAAAATAAATCAGATCTTACAATTGTTTCAAAGTCTAAAAATTATCAATTGGAATTTGGGTCTATAACAAACATTAAGGAAGATTTAATACATCTAGATGAAAAACCTGTACTAAATTTCTTCGTAAATGCAGGTATTTATGTGATTAATAAAAAATGCCTTAATTTTCTTAAAAAATCAAAAAAAAATAAAAGTTATATGGATATGCCAGATTTTATAAATTTAATAAAAAAGCAGAAAAAAAAAATAAAAATTTTCCATTCTTACGAAGATTGGAGAGATGTGGGAACATATAAAGAGTTAAAAAAAATTCGATTAACTATTAAATGAAAGTATCAAAATTTATATTAAATTTTTTTTATATCTTAAAATTTACATCACATTGTAAAAAACTTTTTAAATCTAAAAAAAAAAACACAAACAAGATTATTTTATTAGAAATTAATAATTTCTATCCATCTATGATAAATACACCATATTTATTAAATATTTTGCAAAACAAATACTCAGCAAATGTTGCTGGTTACTTTCCAATAAATATGATTTCAAAAAAATATTATTTATTTAGTATTTTGAAATTATGCCTACCTTTCACTAATTACTTTATATATAAATCATTTGGGCTACATAAATTTTTTTTATTTGCTGTTGATTATAAAATTAAAGATAAATCATATAAAGAATTTAAAAAAATATTAAAAATTAAAAATAAAAATGAATTTTTAAAATATAAAATAAATGGCGTATTAGTAGGAGATTTGTTTTATGATACATTTTTAAGATTCAAACTAAAAGAAACTATAAATATAACAGACTCGAGTTTTAGAAATTTTTTATTGGAACAATTAAAGATTTACTTTTACTGGAAAAATTTTTTTGAGAAAAATAATGTTAAATCTTTAATTTTGAGCCATACGGTATATACGATGGCTGTTCCCCTTAGAATTGCTGTCCAAAAAAATATACCTTCCTATATCAGCACATATAGCACTACTGATTTTTATGACAAAAAAAGAATATATCACTTAGATTACAAAGCTCTGAATCAAAATTTTGATACTTTTGACAATAAAACTAAAAATAAAGCATTAAACTATTCAAAAAAGAAAATGGCTAGTAAGTTTGAAATTAAAAATAATTATTTTTCAGATATTTCAATAATAAATCAGCAATCAACACACATTAATAAAAAAAATATTAATATTTTTGGAAATATAAAAAAAAACTTTAATTCTAATAATAAAAAAAAAAATATTTTTATTTTTTCACACTGCTTATATGATGCCTCTCATGTGGTACGACATTTATTTAATGATTTCTATGAATGGTTAGACTTTTTAGGTAAATTATCAGAAGAAACTAATTATAATTGGTATATAAAAAGACATCCTCACACTTTAAGTGCTGAATTAAACGATCGGATTTTAAATAACATTACAAGTAAATACAAAAAAATAAAGTTACTTCCTAAAAATATAAATCATAATGAAATTTTAAACAATGTTGATTTGGCCTTAACAATTTATGGAAGTGTAGCTTATGAATATCCTTATTTTAAAAAAAAAATATTATTAGCAGGAAATTTTTCCCACTATAGTGGATTTAAATTTTGCAAGCAGGCAAAAAATATTAAACAATATTCATATTTTATTAAAAATATAAATAAAATAAAATCTAAGTTTGACAAAAATGAGATATATCAGCATTACTTTAATATGTTATTAAATGAATCAGATCCTTTTGATTTAATAAAATATAGAATTAAATATGATAGAGATTTTTTTAAACCCACAATTTTTAATTTATTATTTAAAGAATTTTCCATAAATAGACATAATGAACTATTTACGAATTTTAAAATGTTTATAGATAGTAAAAAATATCGTTTTCTACCTTCTCAAAAAATTACAAGTTATGTTAAAAAATAAAAAAATTTGCTGTATTATTCCTGCCAGATCAGGCAGCAAACAAATTAAAAATAAAAATTTAAGAACCATAAATAAAAAACCCCTTTTTCTGCATTCAATAGAACAGGCAAAAAAGTCTAAATATATTGATGAAATATATTTTAATTCAGATTCCAGAAAAATGATAGAAATTGCAAAATTTGCAGGTGCAAAATGTGATTTTAAAAGACCATCTAAGCTATCAAATAATAAATCAATGATTGCTGATGTAATTTTGAATCATTTTCATTTTTATGAAATTCAAAAGAAATATGATTATTTTTTATTGCTTGAGCCAACCTCTCCTTTGACAGATAATACTGATATTGATAGATCTTTAGAAATTTTAATAAATAATGATAAAGCCACATCTCTTGTAAGCATATCGTCACATACTATTCCAAATGTCAACATGCAAGTATTTAAAAAAAAAAATCTTCTCTTAACAAACAAAAATAAATCAATATATAAAACAAGAAGACAAGATTTTAAAAAAAAATTTTTTTTATGTGGTACTCTATATATTTCAGAAATTAATTCATTTATACATTACAAAAATTTTATCCAAAAAAACACTACGTATTATGAAGTAAGTAAGATAAAGACTTTTGAGATTGATGATTTAATTGATTTAAAAATTGTTGAAACATTATTTAAAATGAGAAAAAAAATTGAAAAAAATTGACAAAAAATTAAATAAAATTATCCCCGGCGGAGCTCACACTTATAGTAGAGGCTATGATCAGTTCTCATATAACACTCCTGGAATTTTAAAAAAAGGTAAGGGATGTTATGTATACGATAACAATGACAATAAATATCTTGATTATGGAATGGGTCTAAGAGCAATAATTCTTGGGTATGCTAATAAAAAAGTAAATAAAGCTGCAGTTGAACAAATAAACAATGGGAACAATTTAACTAGACCATCTAATATTGAGTTGGAATTTGCTACTAAACTAAAAAATTCTTTTTCTTATATTGATATGGTTAAATTTGCTAAAAATAGCTCAAATGCTGTTACTGGTGCCACAAAATTAGCAAGAGCATACAACAAAAGAAAAATAATTTTAAGATGTTTGGATCACCCGTTCTTCTCATTCGATGATTGGTTCATTGGATCTACTAGCTTGGAAAGAGGAATACCAGAAGAAATAAGAAATTTAACTAAAACTTTTAGATTTAACGATCTAAATAATTTTAAATCACTTTTAAAAAAGTATAAAAACCAAATATCCTGTGTAGTTATGGAAGCGTCTTCATTTTGCTGTCCAAATATAAATAATAGTTATTCACAAAATCCGATACAATCATTTAGATATAGTGATTCAAATAAGAAATCTTCATATAATTATTTTCCAAAACAAGATTATAAAAAACCTCATTTTTTGAGAGATGTTCAAAAATTATGTAAAAAAAATAATATAGTTTTCATAGTAGATGAGACCATCACAGGTTTTAGGTGGCATTTTAAAGGCGCTTGCTACAGATATAAGGTTACCCCAGATCTTGTGATTTTTGGTAAAGCTATTGCAAATGGTTTTTCTTTAGCTGTTTTAGCGGGAAAGAAAAAAATAATGTCTCTTGGCTCAATTGAAAAAAAAAATCAAGAAAGAGTTTTTTTACTGTCAAGCACTCATGGTGCAGAAATGTCTTCATTAGGTGCTGCAAATAAAACACTAGACTTACTTAAAAATGGAAAAGAAATTAAAAAAATATGGTCTCACGGTGTAAAAATTATCAATGGCATTAACAATATTTCAAAAAAAAATGGACTTGAAAAAAATATATTTTTATTTGGATTGCCATGTTCTCCATATCTTGCAACTAATGTTGAAAATAAAAATTCTTTAAAATTGAAAACATTATTACAAGAAGAGCTTATAAAACATAGTATATTGATGCCTTGGATATCTATTAGCTCCTCTCATGGAGATAAAGAGGCAAAATATGTCATTAGAGTCTTTAAAAAAATACTTCCAAAAATAAAAAAAATACTTGATAAAGATATAAATAAATTAAAATTTAAGAATTTAGTAAAACCAGTTTTTAGAAAATATAATTAATGAAAAATATTATTTTAGTTGGCTCAAATGGTTTGATTGGTAAAGCTCTTACCAAAGGTTTGTCAAAAAGGAATAATATTATTCAAGTAGATTTAGTGGATATCAAAAAAAAAAACTATTATAAATGTAATATTCTTAATGAATTAGAAGTTAAAATTATTTTTAATAAAATTTTTAAAAAATATAAAAAAATTGACTGTTTAATAAATTCTGCTTACCCAAGAAAAAATAATTTTTCGAAAACTTTTTTGGAAACAAATGTCAAAGATTTTAATGAAAATTTATCAATCAATGTTGGATCGTTATATTGCCTTGTAAAGTATATTTTCCCTCACTTTAAAAAAAATAAAATAGGAAATATTATTAATATTGCCTCAATATATGGACAAATACAGCCTAGATTTGAGATATATGAAAAAACTCCAATAAATCCACCTGTAGTATACGGTCCTATTAAGTCTGCACAAATTATGATGACCAATTATTTTGCAAAAATTTTTGCTTACAAGAAAATAAATATTAGATGTAACAGCATAAGTCCCGGAGGTGTATACGGAGGACAGTCAAAAAAATTTGTGTCAAATTATAAAAAATATTGCAAAAGCAAGGGAATGATAGAACCACATAACTTAGTAGGTCTAGCAGAATTTTTAATATCAGAAAAATCTGCTTTTATCACAGGGCAAGATATTAAGGTTGATGATGGATTTAGTATATAAATAAAGTAAATAACAAAATGCTTCAAAATAAAGTTTTTTTAGAAATTTTAAAAACTAGAAATGTTTCGAAAACATATGTCTCTTGGTTAAATGATTATGACACCGTTAAATATACTGATCAGAAGAATTTTACACATACAATTAAAAGTACTATTGATTATTTAAAAAATAATCAAAAAAAAAATAATCAAATTATGTATGCTATTTACGTGAAAGACCAAAAAAAGAAAATTCATGTTGGAAATATTAAATTAGGACCTATAAATTTAAATCATAATTATTCAGAAATGTCTTATTTTATAGGCGATAAAAACTTCTTGAATAAAGGAATTGCAACTGAGGCAATTAGTAAAATTATAAAAATTGCAAAATCTAAATATAAACTCTCTAAATTAATTGCTGGAACATATTCAAATAATATTGCTTCTCAAAAAGTTTTATTAAAAAATAAGTTTAAGAAAGAGGCAGATTTTAGGTCTCAATTAGTGTTTGAGAAAGAAAGAGTTGATCATTATTGGTATGGTTTAGTGTTAAAAAGTTATGAATAGATTTAAAATATTAAATAATGCTACTACACTAATTAATAAGGATTTTATTATAGATCCTTGGATTTATGGAAATTTATATAATAATTCTTGGAGCCCTTTCCCTGACACAAATTATGATAAGAAAGAATTATCTAAAATAAAATTTTGCTACATATCACATCTACACCAAGATCATTGGGACTTAGATACAATAAAATATTTCAATAAAAAAACTATTTTTTATATATCAAATATGAAATTTAATATTGTAATAGAAAAAACATTAAACCTTTACGGATTTAAAAATATCGTTCCTCTTGAGTATGAAAAAAAATACAATATATCAAAAAATTACGAAATATCAGTCGTTCCCCCACTCAACAGATTTGCCCATGAGACGGATTTTATTGAGGATAAAGATGATAATGCTGTAGCTATAGATACAGGTATATTGTTAAAAACAAAAAGTGATGGTTTAAACCACTTAATATTATCCGATAACTCTCCATATGATTACGATGTGTTTAAGAAATATTTTAAAAAAAAAAAAATAACTACATTCTTTTTCCCATATAATGGGTTTGCTGATGACTATCCATTATGTTACGACAATTTGAAAATTAATCAAAAAAAGAAATTATCTTTAAATAGATCGCTAACTAGAGAAAAATACTTAATTAAATTCATAAATAAAATAAAGCCTCATTATATTATTCCTCACTCCTCAGAATTCACATTAAATACAAAAAATAGAAAAGAATTTGATAAGATACATCCTAAAGTTTTTAAAGATAAAGATTTATATTCCAAAAGAATTGAAAAAATTACAAAGATTAAATCATTTGGAATATATAAAGAGGATTCTTTATATATAGACAAAGATGGATATAATTTTATTTCTAAATCTAACAAATCAACAAAGAATAAAATAAGAAAAGGAATTAAATTAAAATTTCCAGCATCAAATAAAAAGCTCAACTTTGAAAAGTTGTTGAAAGTTTCTTTAGATAATTATTTGTATAGAATATATAAATATAAACTTAATTTGAGAGAAATATATAAATGGAAATTGGCAATAGAAATTACTGATAGAAGAAAAACTTATTTGATAAATTTTAAAAATAAAAAAATTATTAAACAAGATAGTAATAGCCTAAAGGGTAAATTTCTAATGCTTAAAACTACTAATAATATTATCAAATGTATTTTAGAGAAGAAACTTCATATGAATAATTGTCAAATAGGTTGTTATTTATCTTGGATAAGATCGCCAAATATATTCTCAAAAGATTTAAATGACTCTCTAAATTTTCTTCATATTTAAGAATATATCTATTTTATACATTTATTTATAATATTAATAATTTTACCTGAGGTATCTTTTTTAAAAAAAGGATTTTTTAAATTTGAAATATTTTTATTAAACTTTTTACTTAAGGCTTTATTAATAGATTTTTTTAAATCTTTTGTTTCGAATGAGGAGTGTATGACGTTTTTTGCGTGAAATCTCATTTTTTGTCTGTTACCAAGATTAATTGTTGGTATTTTAAAAGATGAACTTTCAATTATTCCACTAGATGAATTTCCAATCAAAACATCAGATTTTTGTAATAGAGAATAATAATTATTAATGCCTAAATTTTTTACAACAGAACAATTTTTTTTATTCGATAAATATAAATTAATATGTTTTATAAATTTATTAAAACCATTATCTGCATTTGGGTATGTAAATATAATATTTTCATTTCTACTTTTTAAAAAGGATAAAAATTTTTTTAAATTTACTGTGTTCCTTTCAACACTTACATTTGTTTCAGGGTGAAAACATGCAACAACTATTTTTTTATTTAGATCTATTTTAATTGAGAATTCATTTATAATCTTTAGTAGGGAAATTTTTTCTAGTTTACTAATATTTTCTAGTGCTGGCGCTCCAACAATATGAATATTTTTTTCAATTCCAATTTCTATTAATCTTTTTTTATGAAATTTACTCTCTACTAAATGCAAGTCAGCCATATTAGATATGTTATTTCTATAAATATTATCAAGCGATCCTAAAGTTATACTTCCTCCACACAAATGAATTATAGGAATATGATACTGCAAACATGAAAATGCGCACGCAAGCATCTCATATCTATCTCCCATAATAATAAAAGCCTTTGGAATATTTTTTTTTATATAATTTGAAACTTGTTTTGTAACGTTATTAAAATAATTAATAATATTGTCTGAATTTGAACCTTTATAATTAAAATTAAGATATATTTTCTTTTTAATTCTTAATTGATCTATTTCATTAATTGTTGTTCCAAATTTATTAGACTTATGTATAGAATTTATTATAAGGTTTAAATTAAATCTTCTATCTTCTTCCATTTTTTGAATTAAATTTTTTAAGATTCCAAAATCTGACCTTGCAGCAGTAAATATCGCAATTTTTTTCATTTAAAATCAGTATCTCTTAAACTAGTGTATTTCTTCCTATTCTTTTTTAACTTTTTACCTAAATAAATTTTGAATTTTTTTGGAGAAATATTATTTTCTGCTGGCCTTAAAGGTATAAGATCTTTAAATTTAATTACTGAACCTTTTTTTAAATCTCTAGAATAGTAGAGACTTTTTCTTGCAACTTTTAATGTTTCTTTCTCAAGATTTGTAAGTTGTCTTTTTTTTGTAACAGATTTTTTAATTTCTTTTAAATTTGTAACAAAATTATTAAGTTCTGAAATTGGCAACGAACACGCATGATCAGGTCCATCCATATCCTGCGAAATTGTTATATGTTTTTCAATTATTTGTGCACCTAATGAAATTGCAATGGAGCTAGATAATTCTCCTATTGTATGGTCTGAAAATCCAACATCATATTTAAACTTTTTTAAAAAATTAATATTTGAAAAAAAAGTATTTTTTAACTCGGTTGGATAGTCACTTATGCAATGCAATATTGCTAGTTTTGATCTTGGGAGTTTTAAAAAATTTATAGTTTCAATAATCTCATTATTTTTTGACATCCCAGTTGAAATAATTATTGGTTTATTAAATTTTTTTATCTGAGATAACAAGTAAAAATTATCAATATCACCTGAAGAAATTTTAAATAATTTAACTCCAATTTGATTTAAAAAATTTGCACTTTTTAAATCAAATGGTGTCGACATAAATTCAATTTTTTTTGTATCACAATATTTTTTAAGTTTATAAAAAGTATCAAATGAAAAATTATACTTCTTTAGCATGTCTTGCATATTTTTAAATTTAGTTTTTTTTTGGTATCGAGCTAATTTAGTCTTTTTATGAGTCATCTCTTCCGGTACAAACGTTTGGAATTTTACTGCATTAAAACCAGCTTTTTTGGCACTATCTATTAATTTTATTGCATTCCTATAATTACCATTATGATTAATACCAATTTCTGCAATTAAAAATAATTTATTATTTTTTCTTCCAAATTTCATATCACTAGCTTTCTAAATTAAATTTATATCCTTTAAAAATTATGTATGGTTTAAATTTTTGACTTTTCGTTGCTTTAATTATTTTTTTTAATTTTGATTTTTCTATATTAGGTTTTATTCTATATAATTTATCTAAATCGTTACGTTTATATAAAATTTTTGACCACTTCTCTTTTTTTGACTGGTCACAAAGCAAGGGTAATTTATCTAGGTTTGTTAAAACATATTTTGCCTGTTTAAACATAAAATATAATGTCTCATCATATAATTCGTCTAATTCTTTTTTTTTGTTTATCTTAAATCTAAAAACATTAATTATTTTACCATCATCAATTTTTTCATTGATAAAGTGTGAAGTAGATCCAAAATATATTTCATTATTATAAATGGCAAAATTTATTCCACCAATTCCTCTGTAATTAGGAGTTGAGGGGTGGAAATTAATACAGGACTTTTTAAATAGATTAATAATATTTTTTTTTAAAATTAGATGACTTCTAAATAAAACAATATAATCAAAATTATCTTTTTTTAAAATTTTTAATACTTCTTGATTTTCACTTGATGTTGAAGTTTTAATCTTAATTAATCTTTTCTTTAAAAATCTAATTAATTTAAATGAATAAGAACAATTTTTTTTATGTATTAGTAAGATTTTTTTTTTCATTATTTAAAAAGTATTAATATTAAAATAATTGTTTAATAGTATAAGTAGAATATAACAGCATCAAAAGATATATGGAAAAAAATAATAAACAAAAAATTACATTTATTTTTCCAACCAAAAATAGAGTGAATAAAGCTATAAATTTTGTTCAAAAGCACTTAGTTTTATTAAAACAAGTAAATCCAAATTTCTTAATCATTGCAAGCAATGTAAAAGAAAAAAGAATTTTTAAAAATAAATTTATAAATAAAAAAAATATTAGAATTATAATGCAACAAAAGTCAGGATTTATGAACGCCTGTTTTGAAGGTTCAAAATATGTAAAAACAAAATTTTGTACTTTTTTGTATGATGATGATGAGTTGAGTCCTTATTCAACTAAAATATTCAAAAGGGTCTTTGATGAAAACTTAGCTCTAGGACACGGATTGGTAACAAATACATATAATCGAATTAAATTCATGCCCATTAGTATAAAAAAAATTTCTTATAAAACAATTTTGTTAGGTTATTTCGGCAAAAAAATTAATGGAGTAAAATTTATGCCAGTAAGTCCAATATGCCTAGTTTTTGAAACTAGCTTCTTACAGAAATGGCAATATATTATAACAAAGTTTTGTAAAAATAATAAACTGAGAACAGATCTCATAATAAATCAAAATATTGGTCCAGATTTAATGTTGTACTTACATCAGGTTATTAAAAAAAATATGATTAGTTTCTCAACACCTCATATCGCAAGGTTTGTTACTCACAATAGTTCTATGAGTTATATCCTAGGAAAAAATAAATTAAGGATTGGTTATTGGTTGGCAAAAAAAAGCTTGATTGATTTTAATAAAATTAAAGATAAACGACTAAATAATTATATATTCACATTCTTGACCTTAAGTGGAATTCAAATACTTATAATCAATTTTTATTTAAATATATTTAACAAACAAAATTATTTCAAACCATTCATGATTGAACTAAATAATTTAAAAAAAAACAAAAATTTTTCATTTAGTTTTATTTGTTTAATCAAAATTATATTCTACAGGTTTTTTTAATTATGATTGACTTTTTTAAACAAATTACTATTTTTTTTTATAAGATCTGGCCAAGACCATTTGGGATTGGCTATAATCAGTATAAAATCAGATTAATAAAAAAAATTATAAAAAATAAAAAAATTATTTTAGACAAGTATATTGATGAAAGAATTGTTGAAATACCTTGGATAATTAGAAATTTAACACTAAAAAAAAATTATAAAATTTTAGATGCTGGATGTACTCTGAATTTTAATTATTTAATAAAAAAAATCCTAAAAAACAATAACAAATTAAATTTTATAAATATATTCCCAGAAAAAAATATTTATAAGTCTGATTCTGTCAAATATCATACACAAGATATTTCAAATATTGAATTCACGAGTAATTATTTTGATTCTGTAACTTGTTTGTCAGTGATTGAGCATATTGGTTTTGATAATAGCATTTATGATCAATCAAAAGATGAAAAAATAATAAAAATAAATAGAAATTTATATAAAAAAGCTCTATTAGAATTGAAAAGAGTTTTAAAACCTGACAAATGGTTGTATTTAACATTTCCATTTGGAAAAAAAATGATTTTTAAAAATTATCAACAATTTGATTACAAAGACTTACAAAATATTTTAGAAATTTTTTCTCCAAAAGAATATTTATTTGAATTTTATAAATATGAAAACTTTAAATGGAATAAAGTAAATGATGAAAATTGTAAATATTCAGAGGCAATATATAAAAATGATGTAGGTATTTCTTCTACCTCAGTAGCCCTTGTTAAAATGAAAAAATAGCAAAATGAAGAAATTATATAAAAAAATAAAAAAATGTCGTATTTCAAACGATGGAAATCTAATAAATATTGCCAGTATTGGACCAATAACATTAACAGGAACGTTTTTAAAAAAAAAATCAGAAAAAACGCAATCAACACCTTTAGATTTAGTTTTTTCGAAAAAATCAAATTTATTGCAGCTTAAGCATGATTATGATCAAACCATACTCTTTGGAAATAATTATGGTTATAGATCAAGCCTAAACCAATCAATGAAAGACCATTTGAAGGAAAAATATATAAATATATCTAAAATTTTGAAACTTAGAAAAGGTGATGCTATATTAGATATTGGAAGTAACGATGGAACTTTTTTAAATTATTTTCCAGAAAAAATTATTAAGTATGGTGTTGATCCAACCGCAAAAAAATTTAAAAGTTTTTACAACAAAGATATAAAAGTCAAAACATCATTATTTAATTCTAAAATTAAATTTAATACAAAATTTAAATTTATATCTTCAGTAGCGATGTTTTATGATTTATCAAATCCAAAAATTTTTTGTGAAACTGTTAGCAAACACTTAGATCATGAAGGTATCTTTCATATTGAAATAGCTTATCTTCCAGATATTTTAAAAAAATTTTCTTTTGACACATTTTGTCAAGAGCACTTAACATATTTTAGTTTTCTTTCTTTTAAATACTTAATTGACCAAACGCCGTTCAAAATTATTGATTTTGGGAGAAACTCAATCAATGGTGGTAGTATTAATTTTAACCTTGCTTTTAAAAAATCGAGCTGGAAGTCAAATAATAAAAAAATAAAAAAAATATTAGCAACTGAAAGAAAATTAAAATTACACGAAGTAAAAACATATATAAATTATTTTAAAAAAATAAAGAGTAACTCTACTTTAATTAATAAATATTTAAAAAATTTAAAAAAAAAGAATAAAAAAATATGTGCATTTGGTGCTTCAACCAAAGGAAATGTAATTTTACAATATGCAGGTTTAGATTATAAAATATTAAATTCTATTTACGATGTAAATCCTTATAAATTTGGGAGGTTCACCCCGGGAACAAAGATACCTATTAAAAATGAAGATAGAATATTTAAAGACAAACCTGATTATTTACTTATTTTAATATGGCATTTTACAAAAACTTTAAAAACCAAGTTTAAAAAATTTAAGAAAATTGATTTAAAATATATATTTCCTTTCCCTAAACTAAAAGTTCGAAAATTATAAATCAATTAATGGCTAACTCAAAATTTGATTTTCTAGTATTTGGCGCAAATGGTCAAGATGGTTTTCTTATGACTAGATATTTGCTTAAAAAAAAATATTCAGTAATAGCAATAGTAAGAGCTAACTCAATTAATTTGAATAAATTAAAAAAGTTGTTTAAAAAAAAAATAAAAATAATAATAATCAACAAATATAATAAAATTAATTATCATAAAATATATAAATCTAACCTTGTAAATAAAGTATTTTTTTTTGCTGGATTCAGTAAAATACCCTCAAATTTTCTTGAAAAAAAGAAATGTTATTTAGCGAATTATATAATTTTTAAAAATTTTATTGAATATTTGATTGAAAAAAAACTTTCACCAAAAATATTATATGTTTCATCATCAGAAATTTTTGGCTCTAATCAAGTAACAAAAAGAAATGAAAAATCACAAATCAAACCAAGTAATTACTATGGACAATGTAAAGCTATGACACAAAATTATATTTCTGAAAATAGAAAAAATAATAAAATTTTTATATCTACAGCAATTGCATATAATCATGAGTCAATTTTTTCTCCAGATAATCATATAATTAAAAAATTAATTGATAAATTTAATAAAACTAAAAATAAAAAAGTTGTAATTTATAATCAAAATCAATTTAGAAACGTTTCTCATGTTTACGATTTTTTACCTATTTTTGAGAGAATACTCTATATAAATAAAAGTGATGATTTTGTTTTGGCTAATGATAAAAATTTTAAAATTATGGAGATAGCTAAAATTATTAATAAATTAATTTACAAGAATAAATATAAAATAATTACTAGATATAATAGTAAATTTAATATTTCAAGAAAAGCAGATAATTCTAAAATCAAAAAAATTTTTAATTTTAAACCGAAGTATGATATTTATAAAATTTTAAAAAGATTCAATTCCTATAAATTAAAACTAAATTAATTATGAATAATTTTCAAAAAATTTTAAAACTGGCAGATAGAAGCGATATAAGAAATTATTTAATTCTAATTTTTTTTTCTATGATAGCTATTATTTTAGAAACACTAAGTATTGCTATTGTTATTCCCTTAGTGAGCATAATCATAAAACCAGATTTTTTAAATAAATATCAAAATACAGAAGTAGAGAATTATTTACCAGATATTTTGTTCAGTTTTGATCACGGTACTCTTGTAATGGTAATATTAGTTCTTTTTGGTCTGATTTTTCTTTCAAAAAATATATATTTGATATTTTATCATTATCTTGTTGCAATATTTGCTAACAATCTTAAGGCAAAACTTACTAGTAAATTGTTAGATAAATATCTATTTCAAAATTATTTATTTCATATCAACAGAAAATTTTCTAATTTTTTAGCTAATTTAACCACAGAAGCTTCACATCTTACTAATGGAATTCTGGTACCATCGCTAGTCTTATTAACTGAATTACTTTTAATATTAATGATTTTTTTTTTAATAGTAATTTTTCAACTATATAAAGCTATTTTTATCTTTGCTATTTTTGCGTTGGTAGGAATCTTTTTAATGAAGCTGTCAAAAAAATATTCATCTATTTGGGGAAATCTTAGAGAAATTGAGGAAAAGAATAGAATAGAAAGTTTAAATAAATTACTATCAGGAATTAGGGATATAATATTAATTGGAAAGAAAAAAACACTTTTAGAAAAATTTAATTTCTCAGAGAATAACGTAGCAAAATATAATATTAAAAATCAACTTTTAATTCATTTACCAAAACATATATTTGAAACTGTAGGTGTATTTGGACTAATTGCATCTATAATTTTTTTAAAAATTACTGGAAGTTCAACTTTTGAAATCTTAACCGCTGCAAGTTTTTTTATTGCAACTTGTTACAGGGCTATACCGTCTCTCAATAAGATAATTACTTCTTATCAAACAATAAAATATTACTTCAATGTTGTTGATCTTTTAAGAAAAGAATTATCACTACCTGAAGTAATAGATTTCTCAGATCAAAAGTTAAATTTTTCAGAAGAATTTAAGATTACTAATTTATCATTTAAATATAACAATACTAAAGAAGATGTTCTTAATAATATAAATCTTACAATAAAAAGAAACACAATTACTGGCATAATTGGAGCAACAGGTAGTGGGAAAAGTACTCTAATAGATATAATTTCTGGATTGATAAAACCACACAGAGGAGAAATTTCAGTTGACGATATTGTTTTAGACACCCCAAAAAAAATAAGAGAGTGGCAAAATACTTTGAGTTATGTTTCTCAAAATACATATTTAATGGATGATACAATTAAAAATAATATTGCATTTGGATTAAATCCAAAAGAAATTAATCAAGAATTAATCGAAGAGTCAATTAAAAATTCGCAATTAGAAAGTTTTATAAATTCTTTACCAAATAAGATTAACACGTATGTAGGAGATAGAGGTGTAAGCCTATCAGGTGGACAAATCCAAAGAATTGGAATTGCAAGAGCAATCTATAGAAACTCAGATTTTTTAATACTTGATGAAATTACAAGCGCTCTTGATAAGGATACAGAAAATAAAATTATTAAAAATATTACTAACAGTTACAAAAGCAAAACAATTCTCATTGTAACTCATAATACAGATTTACTGAATTACTGTGACTCGATTTATAAAACTGAAGATCAAACACTTAAAAAGCTAGAAAAATAACAGACTCAATTTATTTGTATTCAATATTATAAACAACAAGAGAATAGATTATTAAAATAAAAGATAAATTATAAATATTACTTAAATTAGTTACAACAAGAAATAAAATAGACAAATTAAAAGTTATTATTGAAATTATGGTTTTGTTGTATCCAATTTTTTTTTCTAGCAAATGATGTAGATGTTTTCTATCTGGGCTAAACGGATTTCTTTTACTAAAAATTCTGGTTAAAAATAATCTAAACATATCTATACCGGGAATGATCATTATTAAAGCAATGTCATCACTATAATCAATGTAACCCAAGTTATAAAAAGCAATACAAAATGTTCCAAATATAATAGAGATTAAAAAACATCCACCATCACCTATAAACGATTTATTTTTAAAGTTTAAAATAAAAAAAAATATGAAAGGAATAATTAATAATATTAAAAAAGATGACGTAATTCCTTTTGCGAAAAAGTAAAATATGAAAATAATTAGATATGTTGAACTTTGTAGATTAATTCCATCAAACATATTAATTGAATTAACAAAAAGCAAAATACATAAGATTGTAAATGGAATTGAAAACTTATCTAAATAAAAAGATTTATTTGTAAATGAAAATTTAATCTCCTTTAATATAAAAATATCATTTGAGAATAAAATTGTTAGTATCATCACACTCAATAAAATAAGCTTTAAATACGCATTAAGTTCATACTTGTCATCACAAAATCCAACTAAATAGGATATGATTAAAATTGAAAAAAAAACAAAGAATTTTAAATCACTTTGAAAAATTTCATTTAAAAAAAAATCTTTGGATAAAAATGCATATAAAAAAATAATAATAAAATTTGCTAAAAAAATAAATCCACCAGAAATTAAAACTGGGTGGGGATGTAACTTTCTATTATTATCAGGTTTATCAAAAGGCAAACCTATTTTGCTTAATTTAGAATGATTAAATAGTATTATAAAATTCAGAATTACTAAAAATATTATTAAAATAAATAAAGTTGTCATTATTTATTCACATAATAACAAAATATTTGTTTAATAATATTTTAAATTTATTTTACTTTAGGACTTTCTTTTAAAAAGGCAAAAGCTAACGATAAAACGGCTATATTACCAAAAGAACTACTAAAAAAACTACCAGTTGGTATTATTGGCCAAAAATTGACTAGCAAACATGCTAAAATACATAATTCATATTCGGTAAGTATTTTTTTTTTTAGAAAATATTTTGAATAAAAATGCTTAACAGAAAAATAAATTATTCGTACAAATAATAAAAAAAGAAAACCAAAACCTAATAAACCTGTTTCAGCTAGAACCTGTATATAAATATTATGTGGATGAGTTGAACAACCATATGGTTCAACAAAATATTTTTTTTCTGAACATTTTAACCTAAAGGTATTCGCACCTTGTCCAAAAAAAATATTATCTTTAAATAAATTTAAAGCAGTTTCATAATGATTTCTATGTCCTTCAGAAAAAGTAAATATATTACTAGTTGTACTTAAATCATCTAAGGTCATGGATACTCTATGTTGAACTTTTTCACTTGAAGAATAAAATAAAAAAAAAGTAGAAAGAATTGCAAGTAAAATAATAAATTTATATTTTAATTTAAATAAATAAGTTTGAGTTAAAAAAAAAATTATAGACATAAAGGATAGATATAATGCCGTACGTTCTCCCGATATAATTGCCGTTCCGAAAGACATAAAAATTAAAAATAAAACATAAATTTGTTTATTCCTAATATTTCTTATTGTTAAAAGCGCTATCAATAAAAAAGTTAATCTGGATATGTAACTTCCTAAAATTAATTCGTCACCAAATAAACCAGAAATTCTATTATTTTCTATCAATGACGCATCATAACCAATTAGATTAGTACCAAATATAAATTGAATAAAGGCATCAATTGATACAATTATAAATACAGTTAAAAATATTTTGAAGAAAGTATCTAAGAATTTTGTATTCTTTTTATTGACTAAAATAAAACCAAATATAAAAAACAAATATTTTATGAAAAGCAATGAACTCTTTAAAGAAAACAATATATCTGTAGAAAAAAAAGATCTGACACTGATCAAAATCCAAAAAATTAGAAATAGATAAACAAAAATATTATTAATCTTATTGTCTTTTTTAATTTCTGTTATATTCAATATGCCATACATTGCTACCAAAAAAACTGTCAAGTTAGATAAAAAACTACTAAAAATAAGACTTATTGGATAAAGATATAAACTAAGTGAAATTACTTTTAAAAAGATACTTTTGTTTGTACTTGTCATTTTAAATTTAAGTATCCATATACTAAAAATTTAAATCGATTTAAATAAAAATTTTAATATTTCAATTATCAAGTTGTTAGTTTAAAACTTATTTTGAAATATTAAAAATTTTCAATTATATGAAAAAATACTTAAACCATTTTATTGAACATAAAAGAGCAACTATGTTGGGTGTCGGTCCTATGAGCAAAAACTGTATTGATGCCTCTTGTGAGATTGCTTCAAAAAATACTCCTATTATGTTGATAGCAAGTAGAAGACAAATAGATTGTAAAGAACTTGGAGGAGGTTATGTTGAAAATTGGTCAACAGAAGAATTTAGTAAATATGTTAATAAAAAAAATAAACATATAATTTTATGTAGGGATCATGGGGGACCTTGGCAAAATAACATTGAAATCGATAAAAAACTAAATTTAAAAGATGCCATGGATTCTGCAAAACTTTCTTACAAAAAAGATATTGATAACAATTTTAAAATTATTCACATTGATACTTGTATCAATCCTCATAAAAAAAAAATATCTACAAAAGAGTCATTAGAGAGACTTTTTGAATTAATGTCATTTTGTTTTGAATATTCGCAAAAAAAAAATAAGAAAATTTTATTTGAGGTAGGCACTGAAGAGCAATCTGGCACGACAAATACTTTTGAAGAAATAGATTATTTTTTAAATAAAATAGTGAATTTTTGTAATAAACAAAAAATTGAAAAACCATCGTTTATTGTACTTCAGACAGGTACAAAAGTCTTAGAAACAGAAAATATTGGATCCTTTCAATCAGAGGTTAGAACAAAATATGAGATACCTCCTGAAATACAAATTTTTAAGGTTTTAGAACTTTGTAAGAAATATGGAATATGGATGAAGGAGCATAATGGAGATTATTTGTCTGATGACTCACTTAAGTGGCATCCAATACTTGGAATTCATGCAGTAAATGTTGCGCCAGAATTTGGAGTTGAAGAAACCAGAAAATTAATTGAAATTTTAAAAAATTTTAATCTCAAAAAACAAGTCAATGAATTCATAGAGCTATCTTATAACTCCAAAAAGTGGAAAAAATGGCTTAAACCAAATTCTAAATCCACTGATTTTGATAAAGCTATAATATCTGGACACTATATTTTCTCTAATCCAGTCTTTTTAGAAATAAAAAAAAGTGCACAAAATAGCCTAAAAAGAAAAAGCTTAAATATAGACAAAATTCTTAGAGATCATGTAAAAGAAAAAATATCTAGATATTTAAAATACTTCAAAATGCTAAACTAATGAAAAGAAAAATTTGTACAGTTATTTTAAATAGAAATTTACCAGATGTTACGAACAAGCTTTACATCAATTTAAAAAAAAATAACTCTGAAACTGATATATTCGTTTTAGAATCAGGATCTGATAAAAAAAAACTATCTAAGTTTTGTACGTGGCATGCGAATTCTAAAATAATTCAAAAAGAAGGATTAAGATTTGCAAGAGGCATGAATTACGCATTAGTTAAATTAATTAAAGAAAGAAAATTTGAGAATTATGATGCTTTTTTTTTCCTTACTAACGATACTACATTTAGGAAATATAAAGTCATAAATAAATTGTCAAAAATACTCTTTTCATTAAAAAAATTAGCTATTTTATCACCATGTTCTGAAGAGTGGGGAGAGTTTAAAATTTTGAATAAACAGAGAACAAAATTTTTTTGGTATATTTTAAACAACGCTCTGATGATCAAAAAGAATTTTATTAAAGAGATTATGCCTGTTAACAGTAATTATATGAATGCATTATTTGATGGAACAAATTTTAGAGGCTATGGATTAGAAAGTGAGCTTATTTCAAAAGCATATTCTAATAATTGGGCCGCTGGAATTACAAGCTTAGTTACAGCAGAAGAAAATGAGAGTTATTTATTAAACTCATTTGATCAGATTAAGACTGAAAATTATGATAAAAATTTAGAACTTTATTTAGAAGAGGGTAAAAGATGGATGAAAAATAAATATGGATTTAATAGTAAATGGGCTATGCAACTATATAGTAAAAACTTCTACGATAATTTTTTTAATAATAATCCAGAATATATTAAATATCGTTTGTAAAAATGCAAAAAAAAATAAGAATATTTGATTTAAATTTTGATGATCAATTCAGAAAAGAATTTTTGAAAGGAACTAAAAAAATTCTAGATGACGGTTTTTTAACTAATCACAATTATGTCAGAAAATTTGAAAGTTTATTTTCAAAATTTTCAAAAAATAAATTTTCAGTTGCTGTCAACTCTGGTACAGCAGCTCTAGAATTAATTTTTAGATCTCTAGATTTATCTGGAAAAAAAGTTTTAATATCATCAAATACATTTATAGCAACAGCAATAGCAGTTAAAAGTGCAGGTGGAATACCTGTGCCTATTGATATTGAGAAAAAATATTTTAGTTTGTGTCCAAAAGAATTAGAAAAAAAAATTTCAAAAAAAATTGGAGCAGTTGTAGTTGTACATATTGGAGGACTGATAACACCAAAAATGAATGACATAATGCGAATTTGTAAAAAAAATAATGTTCCCTTGATAGAAGATTGTGCCCAAGCTTATGGATCAACTTTGAATGGTAAACCAGTTGGTTCATTTGGTATAGCATCGGCATTTAGCTTTCAAACAACAAAAGTAGTAACTTCGGGAGAAGGAGGGATTGCTGTTACAAATAACAATAAATTATATAAAAAATTCTTTTCAAATAGGTTTTACGGTTTTGATTATACTTCCCCACAAAAATTCGTTTCCGAGGGAAACAATTTAAAAATGACTGAATTAGCTGCTTTAATGGGTGTATGTGATTTACAAAGGTCAAAGCGTAGAATTAAAAAAAGAATTAAACTAGCTAAAAGATATCAATACTTACTTAAGAATTCCTCATGGAAAACCTTATCAACAAATAAAAATTCAACTTCCTCATATTATAAGCAGATAATATTATCTCCAATCCAAAGAGATATTGTTGAAGAAGAGTTTAAAAAAAATAAAATTAGTATGACAGGTGGAGTTTATTATGTTCCATTACATAGACAACCAATTCTAGGAATAAAGAGAGATAATCAATTTAAAAATTCCTCCTTCTTTTCTGATTATCATTTTTGTCCACCATGCTATCCTGAACTTAAAATTTCAGATGTTGATCATATATGTAAAGTATTGTTAAACCTGCATAATTGAAAAATCTATTGAGAGTGTTTGATTTTTACAGTATATAAATTTAGGTATGGATTTTAAACTTGAATATAATAAAAATGGCTATGTCATTTTCAGAAACCTTTTTAGCAAAGATTTTTGCAATCTGGTAAAAAAATCAACATCTGCCTTGCCGTCTAAATTAACTTTACCTTTTTCAAAAGTACCTTACGGTTTTGGTGATGTAAGGGAAATTAAGCCATTCAATGAGATCTCTAATTCAAAAAAACTTAGAGATATATCAGATACTCTTATTGATTCTCCAACTAAATTAAGTCATTTTATGTTGGTAAATAAAGCGGCATGGATAGGTCCTGATGTAGAATGGCATCAAGAAGTTTTTAATTTACAAATTTATGCACCAGGGTGCTCTCCTGAAAAAGATTGGGGTAAATTTTTACAAGTGTTTATTGCAATTGATAAACATGAAAAAATAAATGGATGTTTAAAAGTATTTAAGGGATCACACAAAGCCGGTGTTTTAGATTATGATGATATTGTGAATATTAATTGTAGCCACAAAAGAAGGGTTAAAACAGAAACTTTGAACAAACTAGTAAAAGATTATGAAATTGTAGATATTGAGATGAATGAAGGGGATGCGCTTTTTTTTAATCATCTTTTGGTACACGGATCTCCATCTAACCTTTCCCCCTTGTCAAGATTATCTGCTTTACTCCAGTATTACGATGAAAACTTGTCATTTGAATCGAGAAATTTTGATAATTACACTAATTTTAGATCAAATTTTATATCAAGCTGGTTAAAACAATCGTTAAATAAGTTAGAAGACTATAAGCAAAAATTGACTGATTTTAAAAAGAATTAATCATAAAATGGTTCAACAAAAAACATGGAAAGATATTTTTGGAAAATTTCTTGAGGGAAAAAAAATAAAAGATTACAGCTATAAAAGCTTATTAATTGCAGCAGGCCATTACAGCAGTAAATCTGGTGGCTTTAAAGTTAGGGATTGGTTAAATGAGTGTAAACAAATTGAAACAAAATTAAACCTCAAAGATAATAGTAATATATTAGAAATAGGTAGTGGATCTGGAGCACTTCTCAAATATTTTTATAAAAAAAATAAAGTTTATGGAATAGACTATAGTAAAGAATTACTATCTTTGTCTAAAAAAGCTCTTCCAAAAGGAAAATTTAAAATTGGTGAAGCAAATCACCTTACATATAATAATTCAAAATTTCAAGCAGTTCTCATGCAAAGCTGTATACAATATTTTTTAAATAAAAAATATTTTTTAAAAGTAATTTCTGAATCAAAAAGAACATTGTCTAAAAATGGCAAATTGTTTATTGGAGAAATAGTGGACAAAGATTGTTATATAGATTTTTTAATTTATAGAAAAAAAAATATTGGTTACTCAAATTTTAAAAAATTATATCATGGAAAAAAGAACTCAAAACTTAAATTTTTTTCTTTATCAAGAGATGAGATTATAAAATTTTTAAAAAAGGATTTTAAAAATTTCGAAATCTATAATTGTGTTAAACGAGGGAATGAAAAAGAGTATTATAGATTTAATTTAGTATGTACAAAAAAATAGATAAATCCATAACATATGAGCGGATATATCTAGGAGCATCTTTAGCAATTTTAATTAAAGCTTTTTTTGAAAAAAAAAATTCAATTATTGTGGAGCAATCAAACTATGTTGGAGGAGCATGGAAATCAAATTCAAAAAAATTTAAAAATTTAGACCTAGCATGTCATTTGATTGTTCCTCCTTCTGACTTTGATGGACGAAAAATTAGAGGCTTTTTTAAAAAGTATAGCAATACAACTGTTAGAAAAGTAACTAAAAAAGAATTTTATTCAGATACCGATAGATGGAAATCATATGGCAAAAAAGGTCCTGCTATGATTTGTGAACAAGGCTGGCCAAAGTTACTAGAATTTTTTTTTAAAAAAATAAAAAAAAAAAAAAAACTTAACGTTTATAAAAAATAAAACCGTAAAAAAAATAGGTATAAATAATAAATTTCCCTACATGCAAATTGATCAAAAAAAAATATATGCCAAGAAAATCTATTTTCCATCTTATTTTTCAGTGAAAGGTTTTTTTAATGAAAAATTATATTTAAAATTACCTGGAAAAAAAATCAATAATGTGCACTACATAATAAAATTAAAATGTAACTCAAATGTTCTAAACAAAAACTTTCAGTGTTTTTTGAATAAAAGTCAAAAATATCTTTTTGATCGGGTTTCGGTTTCTTCATTAAGTTTAAAAAATAATATTATCTCAACAATTGTGACAGCTAGATTGGGAAAAACTCATAAAAGAAAAATAGATAGTATTAATGAAATTACTATAAAAAAATTCCTCCTAAAAATGGGTCTGGTAAACTATGTTTATAATTTAGAATATGATGTTGTTTTTTATCCTTGTTTTTACAGGGATATAGAGTGTAGAAAGATATCAAAAAAAAATTTAAAAACTAGTAAAGGAAAAATTGAATGGGTAAATACAATGTATTTTGGTCATTTTTTGTCAAACTTAATAGATACACAAAATGAAAACACTAAAAATAAATAAGCCCTGGGGATATGAGCAATTAATTGAAAAAAATAAAAAGTTTATGTTTAAAAAACTTTTTATGAAAAAAAATCACAGGTGTAGTCTTCAATATCATGAAAAAAAATTGAAGTAGTCTTTGTAATACAAGGAAAATTGAAAGTTTATTTAAAAAATAAAAAAAGATTAGTTCCTAGAATTATGAAAAGTGGTGATTTTTTATTAATAAAACCTAAAACAATTCATAGAATGGAAGGAGTTACAAACTCTACATATTTAGAAGCAAGCACACCAGAATTGAATGATGTTATAAGATTATTAGATGATTATAAAAGAGTATAAAAATGAGAGTATTTATACCTACGGCTGGAACCGGATCAAGATTAGGCTCATTAACTTCTAATATAAATAAATCACTTATTTCAATAAATAATAAGCCTGTCATATCATATATAATTGAGAGTTATCCAAAGAAAACTGAGTTTGTAATTGCATTGGGTTATCAGGGTTCAAAGGTTAAAGAATTTTTAAAGTTATTCTATCCTAAATATAAATTTATTTTCATTTATATAAAAAATTTTTCGGGTGTTGGGTCTGGATTAAGATTAACATTATTAAATTCAAAGCATAAATTACAAAGACCATTTATTTTTCATGCATGTGATTCAATTATAACTAATAAAGTTTATAAGTTAAACTCAAATTGGGTTGGTTGTTCGACCAAAGGTAGTGCTAAAAATTATAGACAAGTTGAATTAAAAAGAAAGTTAATCAGAGAAATTAAAGAGAAAAGCAAAAGTGAAATTTTAAAACCACTTAATTATATTGGATTAGCTGGAGTCCATAATTACAAATCTTTCTGGAAAAATATAATTAAAACAAAAAAAAACTTTGGAGAGGTTTCTGGATTAAATGGTCTTTTGGAATATAATCTTAAACCAAAAAAATTTGATTGGTATGATGTAGGAAATTTGGAGAGTCTTAAAAAAACGAGAAATAAATTTGAAAAGAAGAAAAATAATATCTTAGAAAAAGTAGATGAGTCAATATGGTTTTTAAATAATAAAGTTATTAAGTTTTCAAATGATCAAAATTTTATTAAGCACAGAGTATTGAGATCCAAGTTGCTTTATCCTTTTACGCCTAAAGTTAAATCAAAATCTAAGCATTATTATATTTATAACAGTGTTAAAGGAATAGTTTATTCAAAGAAAGCTAATCTTAGTAATTTTAAGTTACTTTTAAAGTTTTTAGAAAAATTTTGGCAGAAGAAAAAATTTACAAAAAAATTTAAAGTTAATTGTTATCAATTTTATAAAAATAAAACTTATAAAAGAATCTTAAACTATTTAAGGATAAATAATTTAAAAGATAAAACTGAATATATAAATAATATAAAAATACCGCCTATCTTAAGAATAATATCTGAATTAAATTGGAACAATCTATCCAATGGTAAACCTGTGAATTTCCATGGAGATTTACATTTTGAAAATATTTTAATTTCAAAAAAAATGAAATTTACACTTTTAGATTGGAGACAAAATTTTAATAAAAGTATTATAGTTGGAGATATTTATTATGATTTTGCGAAAATTTTGCATGGGTTAATTATTTCACATGAAAAAGTCGTTAAAGACGAATATAAGGTGAGATTAAACGATAAAAAAAAAGAATTAAAAATTTTTATAAAAAATGATTATAAAAAAATAATAATTTATTTCGAAAATTGGATTACTAATAATGGATATGACTTGAACAAAACGCGAATTCTAACAGCTTTAATTTTTATAAATATTGCAACATTGCATGAAAAAAATTATGGACATTTTTTATTTAGCTTAGGCAAGCTCTTATTAAATGATTTAAAATATTTTAATAGATTTTCAAAATGAAGCTAATTCGAAGAGAAGAGGATTGCATCAATCATTCCAAAAACTTTGAAAAAATTTTTTCAATTAATAATTTTCCTATATTCATGGGAACTGTTAGGTCACCAATTAATAAAGATTTAAAAGCTAACATGGAATGGGGTATTAATAAGACTACTGGTATGATTCAGTTATTAAAGTTAATACCTTTAGATGTACTTTACAAACACTCACATACCCCTGGTACAGTTGGAAATATATGGAAAAGACATCACAGGGCATTTGGTAATTTTATTTTATCAAAAAATCCAAAAAATATTATAGAAATTGGTGGCTCAGATGCATCATTGGCTAACGATATTTTGAAAAAGAAAAAAATTAAATGGACAATAATTGATCCAAGCGCAAAAAATATAAATAAAAATAATAATATTAAAATAATAAAAAAATTTTTTGATAGTAATTCCAAATTTTCATTCAAGAATTGTGATATTGTCCATTCACACACCTTTGAACATATTTATGATCCTCATGAATTTATGAGATTACTGAGCAAAAAAATACATAAAGGAAGCAAAATGTTTTTTTCAGTTCCAAATATAAAAGAAATGCTAAAGAGATATTATACTAATGCTTTAAATTTTGAGCATACTTTTTATTTAAATGAAAAAGTAATTAATTTTTTTTTAATGACATATGGATTTAAAATAAATAGAAAAGAATATTTTATGTCTGATCATAGTATTTTTTATGAAACAACAAAAATGAATATTATTAATAAAGTTAATTTTAAAAATCAATATAAAGAGAACAAATTACTTTTTAATAAATTTATTAATCATTATAAAAAAGAAATTAAAAAAATTAATAGTTTAATGCATAAAGTGAATGGTCCAGTATATTTATTTGGAGCACACATTTTTTCTCAATTTTTATTAAGTTTTGGATTGAAACAAAAATCTATAAAATTTATTTTAGATAATGATAAATATAAATCTAATAGACGGCTGTATGGTACAAATTTAATTGTTAAATCTCCACAAATACTTAAAAAACAATTTAAACCAACAGTAATTTTGCGAGCAGGTGTTTATAATAGCGAAATAAAGAAAGATATTTTAAATAATATTAATAAGGATACAAATTTTATTT
>MDTB01094865.1_pt1 | contig 30507 bp, 25 predicted proteins | sample 811161 | NCBI WGS metagenome assembly MDTB01 (sample SAMN05326650, study PRJNA326480) | marine metagenome | isolation source: seawater | place: Mediterranean Sea | collected 2009 | reverse complement strand
GGCTTGAGGGCTTCTTCCAAAAGAAGTACCGGATCGCTTTCATAACGAATGATATCAATTTTCTCACCGCCTAATTCCCGAACAATGGTCTTGACTCGAGCACCCCTAGAGCCGACACAGGCTCCAACCGGATCAACCTTAGTATCAGCACTGCTAACCGCAATCTTAGTTCTGTAGCCGGCTTCCCGAGCCATTGCCTCAATTTTAACGGTACCATCAGAAATTTCAGTCACCTCGACTTCAAATAAACGACGGACAAAATTAATATTAGAGCGAGAAAGAATTATTTCTGGTCCTCGGTTACTTTGTTCAATTTTCAATAAGAGGCAGCGAATACTTTCACCTGGAGCATAATCCTCTCCAACAATTCGTTCGCGCGCGGGTAAAATCGCCTCGGCCTTACCTAAGTCAATCAGTAAATCACCGCGTTCCCTTCTCCGCACCGTCCCCGTCACTATATCGCCAACAGTGTCTTTAAAATCATCGAAAATTCGATCTTTTTCAAACTGGCGAATCCGTTGCAAAATTGCCTGTCGTGCAGCCTGAGCGGCAATCCGACCTAAGAATGCTGGGTCAACTTCCGTTTCAATTAGCCCACCTATTTGAACATCGCTATTGATTTGGCGCGCTTTATCGATGTGCATTTCTCGCTGTGAATCACCGACTGAATCGACCACCTCTAATTGATGCCAAGCCTTTAGGGCTCCTGATTTAGGATTAATCTCTACCCGAATATCATTGGTTGTATTTATGCTTTTTTGGGCAGCAGAAGCAATTGCGGAGGCGATAGCTTCAATCATCGCATCACGGGCAATTCCTTTTTCTTTCTCCATGTATTCGAGAACTGATAATATTTCGTGGCTCATACTGTAAATTAGACTGTAAAAATAAAAAAAGCGAGGCAGAGCCCGCTTTACAAAAGTTTAAACGTGTAATTATTCAGTAAAAACAAATGAACAATAAAAGTCAAGTTTGACTCCGTCTCAATTATTTTAAAAACGATTTTCGTTCTGTGCTAACAAGCGACGAATATTTTCATGGTGTCTTAGCGTAATTAAAATGGCTAAAACCGTGCATAAGATGAAACGAACATCCTCAAACTCAGATGCTGCATAAAAGAAATAAGCACTTGCAGGTAAGCTCAGAGCAAAACAAATCGAGGCTAAAGCAACGATCCGTGTGCAAAAAAATACGAGAAGCCAGATTCCAATCCCAATCGCCAAAACAATTGGCATAAAAGCTAAAAGTCCACCCATGGTTGTGGCCACGCCCTTACCCCCTCTGAATTTTAAGAAAATTGAGAAGCTGTGCCCGAGAATTGCACCGACCATACTGAGTACGGCAATCCAATTTAAATCGATTCCCTCATGCTGAAACAAGTAATGGGACAAGAGTACAGGGAAGAAACCCTTTGCGAAATCTAAAAAGAAAACCGTATTGCCCCAAACTGAACCCATAGTTCGCTTAACATTGGTGGCACCGGGGTTACCACTACCTGCTGAAAAGAGGTCTACCCCTCGAGGCTTGGCAATGAGAACAGCAAAATTAATCGATCCGATCAGGTATCCGATTAATCCTGCCCAAATGTAGCTCATAACCATTGGCTTTTAATCGTAGCGGCGATCAAAGAGAAATGACTCGGTACTTTTCAATCGCCTCGTGCTCTTGGATACGCTGTGTAGCCGACTCAGATGGAACTGAATCCAACTCAAAAACACTCACAGCAAAACCCTCACCTTTATCCCGACTTAAGGACATGTTGGCAATATTTACCTGATCCTCACCGAGCACTTGACCAATAAAGCCGACGATGCCAGGCACATCTTTATTTTTCAGTACAATTAAGCACGCATCCGTATTCACTTCCACACTGTGTCCATCAATTGAGACAATTCTTGGAGCCTGTAACTTTCCAAAAAGCGATCCGCTGATACTGCGCTCTTTTCCAGAATGATTTACCACCACCACTTCAATTAGTTCATTAAAATTTTCGTGGCTTTGACGTTTTACCTCTTCTGTCTGAATTCCCAAGCTAGAGATTTTTTTAGGTGCGTTCACCGTATTTACATTATCTGAAATTTCTCTTAAAAAACCTCGCTGGATTGCATTGGTCAAAGGAAGTGTATCGAAATCAATAATTTTCCCGTAGTAACGAATGATCATTTTTTCTACACCGTCAGGACCCAACTGCTGAGAAAAAGTTCCCAACTTCTCAGCTAAGTGAATATAGGGGGACAAACGCTCTAATACTTGGGGATCAACAGAAGGCATATTCAATGCATTCATAACCATTCCTCCCTTGAGCGTCTCAATCATTTGTCGAGCGACATCAATACCGACATTTTCTTGTGCCTCTTGGGTAGATGCTCCTAAATGAGGCGTTAAAACTAAATTAGGGATTGTTCGCAGTTCACTATCCTCTGAAGGCGGTTCGTCTTCGTAGACATCTAAACCCGCAGCGGCTACCTGACCTGATTTTAAAGCTTCAATAAGTGCATTTTCTTCAATGATTCCCCCTCGTGCGCAATTAAAAATCCGTACGCCAGACTTCATTCGCTGGATTGATTCGGCATTAATCATGTGCTTCGTCTCCGCAGTCAACGGCATATGCACAGTTATGTAATCCGCTCTTTCAATCAGAGTCTCTAAATCGGCAAGTACCACTCCAAGATCTTTAGCTCTCGATTCAGTTAAATACGGATCATAGGCTAGAACATCCATTTGAAAGGCGCGTGCACGCTTGGCAACTTCGGCACCAATTCGACCCATTCCCAGAATGCCTAAGGTCTTGCCATTTAATTCTGAACCCGTGAATTTCTTACGATCCCAACCGCCTTCTCGCATACGAGCGCAAGCCTGTACAATGGGTCTAGTGCCGGCAAGCATGTGAGTAAATGTCAACTCAGCTGTAGCAATCGTATTGCCCGTCGGAGTGTTCATTACGATCACTCCGTGATCCGTAGCCGCCTCAATGTCTATATTATCAACCCCGACTCCTGCTCGTCCCACCACTTTTAATTTTTTTGCTGCCGCAAAAACTTCTGGCGTTACTTTAGTTTCCGAGCGCACTGCCAAGCCATCGACATCCTTAACTAAGTCCAAAATCTGCTCTGGAGTTGACCCATAAGCCTCGATAACTTCGAAGCCTTCTTCGGCCTTAAATAAATCAACTCCAATCGGAGAAATACGGTCTGCTACTAGGATTTTCATAATTAAAGTGTAATAAAATTAGATTACAAAACTTGCAATGAAAACAATTCATTTTTTCAATGAAGAGAAAACTATTTCAAGAAAAAGGCAAACTTGACAGTATTCACTCTCACTGCCACAAAAAAGAGAATTACAGGAAAAATTTATTATGGCATCCCCGACAGACGTAAGAAAAGGAAAGGTAATGAATTACCAAGGAACGCCTCACTTGGTTCTCGATGTGCAACACAGAACTCAAGGCAGACAGGCTGGCTTTATGCAAGTAACAATGCGTAACTTAAATACGGGATCGAGTACCAACACAAAGATTCGAACTACCGATACGGTTGAAATCCTCCATACAGATAACCGAAAACTTGAATTTTCGTATAAGGATTCCGATGGTTACCATTTCATTGACCCAGAAAGCTTTGAAGACACCCTACTCGACGAAACAATGGTCAGCGATGCCATCGACTTCCTTGTCGAAAACGCTTCTTACAGTATCTTGTTTGTCGATGATGCCCCTATTTCCATCGACCTGCCTGCCTCTGTTGAAATGAAAGTTATCGAGTCTCCCGAAGGCATCCGAGGGGATACGGCAAGCAATGTTCAAAAGCCAGCCGTTCTCGAAACGGGTCTAAAAATTCAAGTACCCCTCTTCATTAAGGAAGGCGAAGTAATCAAGGTATCGACTGCCGATCGGGCTTATATGAGCCGCGCATAAATCACCCGACAGTTGTTGAGACGGCTGAGACGGCTACTAGAGATATTAAGCGACGCGCTCCGCAATTAACTCTGGAGGATTTGGACGCTTAGGAGCAAGTCGATAAGCTGACTTCAAGAACTCGAGAGCTTCCTCCATCTTTGTTTCATCATTGTAATGAATCATCATGAGGGGCTCACCTTGTTTAACTTGTGTACCGACCTTCTTAATCTCAGAAACACCCACTGCTGGATCCAATGTCTTATTAGGTAAAACCGCTAACTTCTGGACTCCCTCGGCAATCATGCCCGCATTGATCGTGTGAACATAACCACGCTTAGGCGCAGGTAATTTGCGGACAAATTTAGCTTTTGGAAATTTATCTGGATTATCAATCACCGAAGTGTCACCACCTTGAGCAGCGATCATTTCCTTAAATTTTTCAAGCGCTGATCCATCTTTTAAGTGTCTTTGCACTGTCTGTTTTGCAGATAATGTTGATCCGGCTACACCCGCAAGGCGAACAATCTCCATTCCTAATTTTAAAATTAGCTCTTGCAAATCTTCAGGCCCACGACCGCTCAACAACTCAATCGCTTCTTGAACTTCTAGCGCGGTTCCAACCGTATCCCCAAGAGGTTGATTCATATCCGTAACCAAGGCTACACAACGCCGCTTCTTCATTGAGCGAACAACTCGAGTAATAAAGCGCGCAAGCTGTCTAGCCTGTTCTATATCCCGAATGAACGATCCATTACCCCATTTGACATCAACAACGAGACTTTCTGCTCCTTCGGCAAGTTTCCTACTCAAGGCACTTCCGGTGATCAAGGGAATACTTGGGATTGAGCCCGTTTGCTGTCGCAATTTATAGAGCATAGCATCAACGGGTGCAATTTCTTCATTCTGCTCAGCAATAGCACAACCGACCTGCTTGAGTTGACTCTTAAATTCCTTGATACTTAAATCTGGATTGAAGTTTGGAATCGCAGACAGTTTGTCTAAATTACGAATCACATATTCCTCATCTAAACCATTCATTGTTGGCATCACCACGCCCGCAGCCGCTGCCAATGGCGCTAGGACTAAAGAAGATTTATCACCAACACCCCCAGTAGAATACTTATCAATTTTGGGTCGAGCAATATGGGTCAGATCAATCATTTCTCCAGACAACATCATTTCTTCAGCAAATACTGCAGTTTCTTGAGCCGACATATTTTGGAAATAAATCGCCATGGCTAGCGCAGATTGCTGGTAGTCAGGAATTTCCTCATCGAGAATTGAATCGACTAAATAACGAATTTCATCGTCCGAAAATTCCCCACCGTCTCGCTTTTTTTCAATGAGGTATCTAAAAGAAGGTTTAATGAATTTGCGTGTGCTAATAATTTTTTTTCGCATTGCTAGTTTAAAGGATGAGAGATATTGTGAATTTTTATAATAACTAACTTAAATATTTGCTTAGTGATTGCATTGAGTGATTGCTCACAGTCCGAAAAGACAAGTCGTTGTTTAGTAATACATTAAAGAAGTTATTTGCGTGTGAGTGTGCGTGTGCGTGTGCTTAAACGTTGTTTACATTGCTGTCTTTATTACATAAGAATCCTACATAAGAATTACATAAGTATCTTCATTGCATAAACCTTTTATCGTTAGACTTTTGTGAAAATTGTCAAGCTTATTCCAAAAGGGCATGATTTACGACTTGTGCTAAGGTCAAAGTATTCTTTACATTTAAATATTAATGAGCCCCTGCCATCGGCAAAGCCTTAGGTAAGCTAGGCAGCCAGACATTTATGAACTGTACATTTAATGCAATACGAACGATCGAATCGGGGTTTTCTGCCCTGATTGCAAATGACGCTGCCTTAAAAGAAACATTAGGAGAAAACTTTGACCCAATCATCCGCTCAGCCGACCCACAGTTTGGTGACTTTCAAGCTAATGGAGTACTTGCCATTGCAAAAAAGAAACATTTAAACCCCGTAGCATTAGCCAAAGAACTCTGCACTCGACTCAATGTTGAGTCCTACTTAAATCCAGATTTTTTTGAATTATCTGTAGCCGGTCCCGGGTTTATTAACATACGAACTAAGCAAGCCTATTTATCTCAATGGCTATCAGCATACGCAAAAACTGAGCAGATAGCACAAGCCTGCTCGACTCAATTTTCAAATACTACTATTGTCATTGATTTTCCTAGTGCCAACACGGCAAAACAAGCACATATTGGTCATTTAAGACCCATGGTGATTGGCGAAGCAATAGCTCGATTGCTCGAATTTTCTGGGGCAAATCTAGTGCGTGATAATCACATAGGGGACTGGGGCACGAATTTTGGAACATTAATCATGATTCTTAAACGCAAAGAGCTTGATATTGATGCGCTAAACGACCCAGCAAAAGCTCTGGAGCTCATTGATCAACTGTATAAAGAAGGGAGCCTTATTGAAAAAGAGAACTCAGAACTGAGAGAACAATCACGTCATGAGCTGCTCAAATTACAACAAGGTGATCCCGAAAATACGCGCCTATGGCAATCTATCATTAATATATCGAACCAAGCCTTTGATCATTTATTTCAACAGCTCGGTGTGCGAGTAGATATAACCTTAGGTGAATCCTTCTATAAAGATAAAGTACAACGTGTCTATGATGAGTTAATCGACTTGAAGATAGCAGAAGAAAGCGATGGTGCTTTAGTCGTATGGCACAATTCAGTAAAGAAGTTTGCCAAAGATAACCCGAGACCGTTTCCATTCAATATTCGCAAAAAAGATGGTGCCTCAAATTATGCCTCTACAGATTTGGCTACGGTGCTCTATCGGATCGAGCACTATAAAGCAGAATCAGTAATCTACTTAACTGACGCTCGACAACAAGACCACTTTGAGCAACTCTTTCTCACAACGGAGAAATGGTTTAACGCCCAAGGGTATCCCATGCCAAAACTTAAACATGTATGGTGGGGCACAATCCTAGGCTCGGATAATAAACCCATCAAAACCAAATCCGGTGAATCAATTAAACTGCAAGCCTTAATTGATGAAGCATGTGAGCGAGCCTTGAAAGTCGTGGAGAAAAAAAATCCAGATTTATCAAAGACGGAGCAAGTAACGATCGCCAAGGCAGTCGGCATCGGTGCATTGAAATACGCTGATTTGTCATCAAATCGAACCCAAGACTATGTCTTTGACTGGGATCGAATGCTTAGCTTTGAAGGAAATACTGCCCCTTACCTTCTCTATGTTGTCGCTCGAATAAATAGTATTTTTAGAAAAACTGGCTTCGATTCAAAGGCGGACAATTTTCCGTGCTCTCACAAAATCGAAACGGAGCACGAGCAACTTCTAGCTCGCAAATTACTTCAGTTTCCCGTCAGTTTAGAACAGAGTCTAGCCGACTTGCGACCACACTTCCTGTCGACTTATTTATATGAATTGGCGGGCACTTATAATGTTTTTTACAATCACGAAAAAGTCATCCATGAGGATGCCTCTGTTCAGCAGAGACGATTAATGCTCTGCCATCGCACCCACCTAATACTATCCATAGGACTAGAGATACTGGGTATTAGCTGCGTTGAACGGATGTGATTAATGCGAGTTTAAGCTATCTCCCAACGATAGTTAAATTGAGATAGTTTATTGGCACCCTCCTTCGTCACAACATAAACATCTTCAATCCGGCAGGCTCCCAAATCTGGGTAATACAAACCAGGTTCTATTGTGATCACTTGATTGCGGATAAGGCGATTTTTTGATGGCCCAACCCGAGGTGACTCATGAATATCCAAACCCAAGCCATGACCCGTTGAATGAATGAATCCTTCAAAAGCACCTGAATCCCTCCGCTTCCTAGTCGGGTAGCCCGCTTGATCAAAGCACTGACAAACTAAATTGTGAATAGAGTTTGAGGAAACCCCTGCTTTGATTTTTCCCACAGCAATCTTATGAGCCTTTCGTACCGTTTGAACTAATTTTCTCTGGGCTTGACTCGCCTGACCTTTCAAAAAGGTTCGCGTCATGTCTCCGTGGTAGCCACTCGAGACAAGGCGAGGGAAAATATCGACAATGATCAATTCATTAGCTCGAAGGGGGCCGTATCCAACCTGATGAGGATCACAAGCTTGTAAACCTCCTGCAACAATAGTTGATTGAGCAACCGCTCCTTTTTCCATCAAGCTCAATTCAATTATTTTTCGCAAGCGCTCTGAAGTCAAAACTGAACCCGCATAGTATAAGCGACCTGAGCGTATTTCAGACGCCTCTAGTACCGCCTGCACTTGCTTAAAGCCAAAGGCACTTGCTCGGTTTGCCTGCCGAATATATTTCAATTCCAACGGATTCTTCCTTTCCCTAAGTGGAAAAAAAGACGACTCAACTACAGTAACTGGTAGGTTCAAGGATTGTAATTGAATCAATAAAAAAGAAGGAAAATCTTGAGGAATTACAATCGAATCCGCTCGATAAAGCTTATAAAAATAATCAATAAAATTAACCAACTTAAACTGAGATTGTGACCTTAGCTCAGGGTTTGCTTTTAGAATAATCTTTTTCAGTGCTTCAGATTCAAAAACCTTGGTATACTTAGAATCCTTCTGAACGCGCGCGAACTCGAGTTGATTTACAATTGCAATCTTGTGTCGCCCAGCGACGATGGACAAGAATGGGTCGGGAACCTGCAACCCAGACAAATACAAAACATCGGAAGAGTTCGTACTTGAAGCATAAAGACATTGCAGTTTCATCGCATAAATCGTATAAAGGATCTATAAAGGATCGATTAATAAGGGGAAAGAAAAGAATTTCAAGCTGTGAATCCAACTAAGACTAGAACGATAAATACCCACAAGCGGTTTCAACAACTGCTCTATCCACTGCTGTTACTTTTTCTAACCGCTTTTCTTTGCAATTGCAGACAAGCTCCCGATCAACACAGGTTTAATTTTGAACACTACTTTATTTTTTCGATTGGTAAAGTCGACTTCTTTGCCCAACTTGCTTTGAGCAAAGAAGAAGTTCAGCAAGGACTTATGTACCGAAAAAGTCTTGATAATAATCATGGAATGTTGTTTGTATTTACTGAGCCTAGGCAGGTCTCCTTTTGGATGAAAAATGTTTCTCTACCCCTAGATGTAGGATATTTTGATTCTAAAGGAAGGCTCATTGAACAATATGCGCTCTATCCCTACGATGAAACCCCCATATTTTCAAAAAGCCATGACATTCAATTTGTTCTTGAAATGAAACGCGATTGGTTTGAGAAAAATCAGATCAAATCAGGTGATGTACTCGACTTAGAAAAAGTTCAAGCATCCGTTTATCTCAGACAATTAAAAGATAAATAAAACTAGCTATTCTATGAATACAGAGAAAAACAAAAAGTGGATACATTGGGAGCGAAGACGCTCAAAAAAAATAAATCCACTCAACTTTATTTACATTATTACTCTATGCTTTGCTACTTTTTTCCCCATTCTTCAAAGCAACTTTTTTTGGAATGAATACGACCAAATAACAAGGTCTTTTTACCCTGAGCTCCATTCTTGGAAATCGATATTTACACCCACTATTTTTTGGAATGAAAACCCCTTAGCCCTAATTTCCTATTACCTGGAAGGTTTGCTTCCATTCAACGATGCCTTTGTTCATCGGTTCATCAACATACTTCTGCACAGCTGTGCTTCTATACTTTTGTATCGATTACTCAATCGCCTACACATCTCAGGAGCTTTTATCATCAGCCTATTTTTTGCGGCTCATCCAGTTGTGGTACACACCCTCTTTTGGCCTGGGCACCGAAGCAATTTAATTATTCTTTGCCTGATTTTATGGTGCCTCTATTTGGCCTTAGATAGACAAAATGAAAATACAAGAAAAAAAGCTTTAGCCCTCTCGGCCTTAGCCGCATTAATCCACCCTATTGCCATTATCATTCCACTCTGTCTTTTTCTCAATATATTTGCTAAAAATAAAGAATTTAAATTGGAAAATTTTAATAAAATTATTCCCTACATTATCACGGTTTTTCTCCTCAGCATCTTAGCAGAAACTTTTGAAAATACTACTGTTCAACAAATAAGTCCAATCAGCAATGGAGCCCAAGAGGCGAGCCCGCATATCCTTTATCAGTTTTCTGAGTACTTCAAGATGCTCTACTTTCCGTTCGATTCCGCTTTTTTTATTCCTGTCGCCAGTACAATTCAAACCAATGCTCTCATTTTGTTTCCAATACTTCTGTTCACTAGCATTTATTTATTTTTATTTGCGTATGTCCGAACCATTTGGGCACGATTGATCATAATGGGAATGTCTTTGCTCATTATATTACTCATTTATGCCTCATGCCAAAAAGGCTTATTTTTAGATGGGAGTCTTGCCTTAGATGAATCGTTAATTTATATCGCCCTCATCCCCGCTATTGCCATCGTAATTGGTTCAATTCATGCGACTATTGTACAAAAATTTCCCAAACTAGCACTCTTTTGGTATTCATTCTCGGGCTTACTTATTTTAATCAGCGTGGGTACCAGCATCAGTCGAGGAATGCAGATTAATGGAACCCTTAAATTATGGGAATACTTTAATAACAATTGGAGTCAGTCGATTGTTCCTAAGCAAGCAATTAGCGATTACTTATTTGTAAACAGCTATGAGAAATATGACATCAAAGACCATATCAGCTTTTTAGAGCTGATAACAGAAAAGGATCCTGAAGATTTAAAGCGAAAAATTCAGCTCGCTCAACTCTATTCCAAAGATAAACAAAACAGGAATGCCACTAAAATTTACGAGAGCATTATAAGCAGTAAAATGACTCTCGATAAGAATATCCTTGAGGAAGCCGCCCGTCACTTTGAATTACAAGGACTCTACAGGGAGGCACGGCTGGTACGCAATCGCTTAGATGAAATGACTGAATAAGCGAGGGAAAAGACCAACAATCAACACTAAGGCAATTATTCCAACGAGGAAGGCTCTCTGAATCTTACTCAGTGGAATTGTGACTGGCTCGCTTGCTGTTATCCTTGCCTCTTCCATATCAGGGATAGTCACAATCGAGCGCACCCAAGCAAAATAATAGTAGATAGAAACGACTACACCGACTACGGCAACTGCAAGTAGCCCATAGAGACCAGCCTCGAAGCACGCATAAAAGAGCAAAAACTTTGCAATAAACCCTCCGAGTGGAGGAATCCCTGCGAGAGAGCCCAAGCCAACAATAGCCGATACTGCAAGAAGCGGGTTTTTAGCGTACAATCCACGATAATTTTTTAGCTGTAAATAAGTCTCCTCCGCTTGATTGAGAAAAATCATTGAAGCAAACACCAAGAAAGAACTCAGCATATAAACGGATAGATAAAAAAGAACCGCTTGATTTGCTTGTGGAACCGTTAGCCCAGCGAGCACCCCAAGTAACAAATAGCCTGCGTGCGAAATCCCGGACAAGCCGATCAAACGCTTTAAGTTACTCTGTCCCAAAGCGGCCGTAGTACCATAGAGAATGGTCAAGGCACATAAGACAGATAGCAAGGGAAGCAACCATTCACTCAAAGCTAAGAATGGCCCTTGCAACAATAGCATAAAAACAAAAATTCCTGCTGCCTTGGAGGCGATTGCTAAAAAAGCAGTTGTTGGTGCTGGTGCACCTTGATACACATCTGGAACCCAAATCTGAAACGGGACTAAACCAATCTTAAACCCAACCCCAGCAAGAACAAATAAACAGCCAAGACGTACAATAACAGAATCCGAATTTGCTCCAATAAAAGTTTGAAGTGCAGCGAAATTAAATCCGTCTTGGGTAAAGCCATTCATTTCAGGATTACCGGCAATTCCATAGAGTAGAACAATCCCAAACAACAAAAAGGCAGAACTCAGTGCACCTAAAGTTAGGTATTTTAAACCAGCCTCTAACGACACAATATGTGTACGCTGAAAAGCAACAAGGACATAAAATGCAACTGTGACCAACTCAAGATTCACAAAAAATGCAATGAAATGAGAGGACTGAACCAGAAGCATAAATCCAGCCGTAGCTAGAAGTACTATATGAAAATATTCAGCCTGAGGCAGGTGCTTAGACTTAAAAAAGTAACCTGCAATGAAAGTAATACCTAATGAGGAGAAAAGAAAGAATGCGCGCATGTACTGACTCGAGTCCGTTTGCTCAATCAAACCACCAAATAAAGAAACGCCACTTTGGTAAAACTGACCACTGAATAAGGATAAGACTAAAAGCACCAAAATTTGGCCACCCAGCGCCAGCGAAACAGTCCAGCGCAAAGACGCTTCCTTCGAGGCACTACCTCTAAATAGATCAATACCTAGAATAACTAAGGCTAAAAGAGCTAAAAGAATCTCTGGTAAAAGTACAAACCAGTCATTGCTCAGACTGAGCTCTCTCAATAAATCCAATAATGCATCATTCATTCCACGACCCTTCTACAAAATGCCCCTCTATTGAATCCTTAGAAACTGAACTTTCAAAAACACTCGAGTCTTGAGAATAAATTCGCAAGAGAGAATTATTTGATAGCTCACTCATCAGCCTAGGAAAAACTCCAATCAAAAGCAGAGCGATTAATAAAAAAAATGCACTGAATTTTTCCACGCGATTCATATCTTGGTCTACTGGTTCTCTCTCTACAGTTTCAGCCTTTTCTGGCGCTGTGCCAAAAACGATGGAAGCGACTGCTCTTAGACCATAGACAGCTGAAATAATGATACCCAAAGCAGCAAAATATAAGACCCAGCGCGTTTCCTCAGACTCAGCTAAAGCAGTGAAAATAATAAATTCGCCCCAAAAATTAGCAAAGCCAGGCAAACCAATACTGGCCATGATTGCCAAGGCGAAACAGATGGAAAGATTAGGTGCAAGTGCACCCAGACCGCCCATAGCTCGCATGTCAAAGCTGCTAAAGCGTTGAGCAATACAGGTTGTTAATAGAAATAATAGAGCCACGGACAAACCATGCGCTACGAGGAGAAGTAAAACGCCCCCTAAGCCCAATATAGAGAAAGTTCCCAAACCAATAAAAGCATAGCCCATATGCATCACCGAACCGTAGGCAATCATTTGCTTGAGATCTTTCTGAGCAAGTGTCACTAAGCCAATAATCAGAACATTACCAAGTCCCAACAATAACAGCCAAAAGCCCCATTGAGCTGAACCCTCTGGCAAGAGAGGCAGTCCAATTTGCAGCAAGCCATACAAACCAAATTTTTTCAAAACTCCCGCATGTAACATTGCCGCACCAGTAGGCGCTGCTCCATAACCTTTCGGAGCCCAAGAATGAAAAGGGAAAAGCGAGACTAAAATTCCAAAGCCAAAAAAGAGCAAGGCAAAGATATTTGACTGCACAATCTCAGAAAGCGATTGCTCACTCAAAGCATCCCTTAAGGCAATCATGTTAAAGGCTTCCGCTCCGCTCGATTGATACAATGCAATCAAACCAACCAGAGATAAGAGTGCACCTAGCGTGAGATAAATTGTCATCTCTAAAGCGATTGCCTGTCGAGCAACCCCACCCCAAAGCATGATCATAATGAAGGTTGGGATCAAAGCAAATTCATGGAAAAAATAGAAGAAAAATAAATCGACTGAAGCAAAAGTTCCCATCAACCCGCTGAACATTATCAGAAGCAAACCAACATAGAGGTTTAAACGCTCCGTTTTTGAAAACAAAGCGTAAACCACCGCCGACAATCCGACAGTAGCCGCCAATAAGAAAAGCGGGAGCGAAATACCGTTCAAGCCCAAGTGCAAGTAAATGCCAAAAGATTCAAGCCCAGTGGGAAGAATCCACTCAAAATTGTACGCATCTAAACTTGAGGCTTCGAAATTAAAATACAAAACACAAGCAAAGAAAAAGGGCAGTGCTGCTCCAGCTATACCCCAAATGCGTACCGCCATAGAACGAGTATTCTTAAAAAAGAGTAAAAAACTCAGACCGCAGATAAACGGAATCCAAATAGTACTGAACAATAATTGAGGAAGGAGCATAGACATTGATACTAAAAGAAATTAAGTCCGTATAACCAAAATAATATCAAACCCAAGAAAAACCATAGTACGTAACTATTAAGACGTCCCACATGTAGTAAACGCAGTCCAATTCCAAGGATACCCACCAAACCCGCACCGCCTCGTATGATAATCCCCCGAAGGATCACCGAGTCGGCAAAAGACAGTGCTTCAGCCAAAGGTTTTTGAATTCGATTTAAATAAACAGCGTACAATTCATCAATCCATAAGCGACCTTTAAGAAAGGCAAACAAGCTAGGAACTAACTGCTCTAAGCGATCGCTCGAGGCTCCCCTACCATAAAACAAAAGTGCAAAGACCAGACCCACTAACCAAGCCAGCGATCCTAAAATCAGTACTTGTTTGTGTAAGGCTTTGTAATCCGATAGATGGTGTAGCTGGTCTAAATCATGAGCGACGGAAAGACCCAGAGGAGAAGGCCAATATTGATTGAGCCCGATGAAAATTGCGAACACACTCAGCACAACAAGCGGAATCGTCATAATAGGAGACACCTCCTTAGCCGAGCGAGCTGAATCAGAATTGGGCGCACCGAAGAAAACAATCCAAATCAGACGCCCCATGTAGCCAGCCGTCAATAAAGCTCCAAAGATTAGAACATAAAACAATCCACTATTGTAATCCAAAGCGGCGATTAAAATAGCATCCTTAGAGTAAAATCCTGAAGTCCCATACACTCCACATAAGGCAAGCGTTCCGATAATGAAAGTTGCAGCGGTAATAGGCATTTTTTTGCCTAAGCCACCCATTTTAAAAATAGATTGCTCATGGTGACAAGCGTGGATCACAGCACCCGCTCCCAAGAAAAGCAAAGCCTTAAAAAAGGCGTGCGTAATCAAGTGAAAGAGTGCAATACCAGCATAGCCCATACCGAAAATAGCCGCCATATATCCTAATTGAGACAGCGTAGAATAAGCTAAAATTCGTTTAATATCTCCTTGTGCGTAGGCACAAAAACCGGCAAACACAGCAACAAAAGTTCCTAGATAAGCGACAAAAGTCTGTACCTCAAATGAAAGGATTGCTTCTATACGAATCAACAAATAAATACCTGCAGCCACCATCGTTGCCGCATGGATCAATGCTGAAACTGGCGTCGGACCAGCCATCGCATCGGGAAGCCAGACGTGCAAAGGAAATTGGGCTGACTTACCAATAAAACCACAAATCAAAAAGAAGCCAATCGACGTATTGATAAGTGAGGGATCTATTCCCACTTGTGCGGAAAGAGCTTCGATGTTCGTTGTTCCAAAATGCCAGTATGTGAGAATGATACCAATCAAGAATCCAAAGTCACCTACCCGATTGACAATAAAAGCTTTTTGTGAGGCTTGTTTTGCCGCTTCCTGCTGAAAATAATGGCCAATCAAAAGATACGAACTAAATCCAACCAGCTCCCAAAAAAGAAAAATCATGACTAAATTATCAGCCAAAATAATTCCCGTCATTGAAAACATGAAAAAAGACAGCCCAGCAAAGAAGCGACCTCTTGCCGCATCCTTTGACATATAGCCGATACTAAAGCTCGTAATCGCTAAAGCGACTATTGAAACCATTGCCAGCATCGTAGCTGCGGCTGAATCGAGCAAAAACCCAATATGAAACTTATCTTCACCCAAAGCAATCCATTCCCAAGAGAAACGAAGGGGCTCGGAAAAATTCATGAGCACTATGAGCGTCAATACTACTGCCCCCACCGCGCTGATAAAGGCAATCACCGGGGCAAATCGTCTGCGTTGTTTTCCTAAAGCAATAATCAATACTGCCGTTATCAATGGCAATAAAAGTAAACTGCACAAATTGAGCAAACTATCCATCTTATCCCTTAAGCTCTTTCAATTCATCCACACGGATTGTTTGTTTTTGTCGATACAGCATCACGATAATTGCCAAGCCAACTGCCACCTCTGCTGCTGCCACCGTCATAATAAAAAATACAAAAATTGCACCGTCCATCGTGTTATTAAACCGAGAAAATGCGACCAAAGCTAAATTGACCGCATTGAGCATCAATTCAATCGACATATATATAACGAGGGTATTGCGACGGAAGAGAACGCCACAAAAACCAATAAGGAAAAGCATACTCGATGCGTATATAAATTCATTGATCCCTATCGTCATTGTCCCGCTGAGTTAGGTATTTGTGCTCTGTGTCTTTTGTTTTTTGCTAATCACAATCACGCCAATCATTGCGATGAGAAGGAGAAAACCGATCACTTGAAAAGGCAACATGAATTTAGTGAAAAGGAGCTGTCCGAATGATTTTGCAGTATTCTTAAAGCCAGCCAAGCCATTCCCATCCAATTCGCTTAATCCCAGCAATTCCGTTGCAGGCAAATGAGCAGGGGCAAAGCTGTTAAAGACTAAAAAGAATAACAAAGCGATGCCTGAAAAGCGAGCAAGTACGGCTAGCTTATGTTTAGAGAGACCCAAATCCTCAACCTTATCAACATCCAATAGCATAATGATGAACAAAAAAAGCACCATAACCGCCCCTGCATACACAAGGACTTGCAATACAGCCAAGAAATAAGCTTCCAAAAGGATGAACAAAGCCGCAGTTGAAACTAAAGTAACAATCATGCACATGGCACTGTTAACGGCATTTTTATTTAAAACGACCGCAAGCGCTGACAGAAGCATTGATGATGCGAAAGTATAAAACAATAGATCGACCATGAACGAGAACAATGAGTTTAACTACATCGATAACGCAATAGGAATTCTAGCGAACAACAACCCAAAAAAGCTTTTTTTTTATTTATCCTAGATTTATACAACTCAAGGTACACTATTCTATTGCTATTTGTGAGATAGAAACTAAGGAATAATGACATTATAAATCATTAATAAGGATAGTCGAGTTTCAGACATTCATTTGAATCCAAACTCCACTAGCCTAGTCAGTTCAGGCAATTAGAGCAAACCTAAGCCCTAAACTGGCCACTAACAACTCACTCTGTCTCTGTGAAAATGAAAATCGCTCTGACCGCCCTTAAAAGCAGTCCTCATACAAAAGCGCTCTACTGCATTCTCATCATTTCAGTCCTCAGATTAGCTTGGCATTATTTTGAGCCCATAGGAATGCTTGGTGATGAGACCTACTATTGGCTTTGGGGCTTACATTTAGATATCGGTTATTACAGTAAACCACCCATGGTTGGATGGATCTATGCCCTAATCACAGCCATCTTTGGAAGCTCAACCTTTATTTATAAAGCGACTGGCGTACTCCTGGGTAGTGGTTGCCTCTATTTCTTTTATAAAACACTCGCCCTACTCACAAATAAGCCAAACCTAGCTCTCAAAGCATTAATTACCTTAGCTCTGACCCCCTTTCACTTGTTGAATACGAGCTTTTTAACCACAGATCCCCCCTTACTCTTTGCTTGGATGGCCGCAAATTATTTATTCGCCCGCCTACTTACAACTGAACAAGCAAAATTCAGTGACTACGCATGGCTCTGCTTATTTTTGGGCATCGGCCACTTATCCAAGCAAATGATGCTCCTTCAAATCCCACTCATTATTTTGGTAACCTACCTCTATCGTCCCGCGCTCTTAAGGAATCCACTGATTTGGATAGCCACGCTTGGATCAACAATAGCACTGCTCCCCCCCTTGATTTGGAATGCTCAGAATGAGTGGATCACCTTTCAACACACTGCTCACCATTTTGAATCAGCAAGATGGAGCCTATTACACTTTCTTGAACGCCTCTTATCCTTTTGGGGTACCCTCTGTATTGCTCTAAGTCCCATTGTATTTTTCCTCATATTTCCAGCATTTGGACTCTTTAAACACATTAAGCAAAACCTAGCGCAAGGCTTTTATCTCATTTTTGGCGCAGCAGGATTTATCGCCATGTCATTAATGACCCTTCGGCAAGAAGTAAATCCGAATTGGCCCGCTGTCTTTATCCCAGGGCTCATTGCCTTAATCTTTATACGATACAGCAACTATAATTGGCGAACATGGTTTAAAAAAGCCATGCTCCCCGCAGGAACTTTGACTGCATTGATTATGGCAGCTCTATTGTTTTTAGAGCCCCTTTTACATCCCCTGCTCGTACAACGCCGAGCCTGGCTAGGCTATAAAGAATTAGCCCACACAATAAGAGACTTAGCCCCTGAAAGCACCCAAGTGATCGGACACACTAAGCGCTTCATCCTTTCACAATTAGCGTTTCACGCAAACTATCGAACCAATGTTTATCAATGGAATGACAGCGGAAAAATCTTCAATCAGTTTGATTTTTTTGGATCGCCCAATCCCAACGAAAAAACCATAGTAATTATTGAACGCACCCATGAAGAAGATCCCGGACTTGTTCCTGAAAAATTAGAAGCTCAATTTAAAGCCCTTTATTTCCTCGATGAACTACCCATACATCCATCTAGAGAATTCCCTCGATATAAAATTTATTTTACAGAACGCATGCAACCAACTTATCAATCACTCTGAGCATACCGATTGATACCTCAGTTTCCCCTCATTTACGATAGTCATTTCTCCTCCTAGTCCCCAATTTAAAACCATTTAAATTACACAGACACTAATTATTAACGGATACATTATGGAATTGCTCCTCTTAGCAAACTTTATGCAAAGTCCTATCTTTGAAGGTGAAGTGAATGGCTATCATCTATACATTACGCCATGGAAATTAGTCGGATATACCGGTGTTTCCTTGTTTGGATCTCGGTGGATCATTCAATTAATTGCCTCGAAAAAAAACAAACGCGTAACCATGCCACGGCTATTTTGGATCATGTCCTTAAGTGGCTCAATTTGCCTTCTAGCTTATTTCATATGGGGTAAAAATGATTCAGTCGGGATTCTTTCAAATATTTTCCCCAGCGTAGTTGCCCTATACAATCTGTTCCTCGATATCAAACACAGTTCAAGCGACTCATCGCCAGAAAAATAAGCCCAGCCAGCTCGACCGAATTCATGCCTTTGACCCCAGAAAATTATTGCTCAACTCAACATGAAATCACTCCGCTCCAATGCAATCGCATACATAAAGAGCCCACAAATTTGGATTCCGATAAGCTTCGGAATCGTTTATTCGGTTTTAAACAATTATTTTAACTGGGATTTAAACTTTCAAGCGCTCTTTTGGAATGAAAGCGAACGCCTATGGGAAGGAAAACGAAATAGCTTCAGCCTTTATCTCTATAAATTCAGTCTTCTACCCGCAATTTTCACTGCCATTACCGCCCTTTTCATTTGGATCTTCAGCTACTCCATACAAAGGCTAATTTTCTTACGAAAAATAGCCATCTACCTATTTTTAGTATTAGCTCTTGGTAACGGATTAATTGTAAATGGCCTATTTAAAGAATTTTGGGGGCGCCCTCGTCCCGCTCAAATTGAAAACTTTAGCGGGACACAAATTTATGAACCCAGTCTATGGATTGATACGGAAAGCTATGGAAAATCATTTCCCTGTGGGCACGCCACCATGGGATTTTACTTTTACTCATTAGCTCTACTCGCCAATGGACCCGCTCAAATATTTTCATTTTTATTTGCCACAATTTTTGGTCTCATCATTGGAATTGGGCGCTCAAGTATGGGCGGTCATTTTTTAAGCGACACCATCTGGGCTGGCATCCTCCTATGGCTGACTTCAAAAGCCCTTTACGATGCCTTTAATTTTAAAAAGCGACTATACCATTCGGAAAAACCACCGATGACAAGGAAAGAAATCCTTCAAAATAAGCTCAAACAGTTTCTCCTCGTGCCTTTATTGATGATCTTTATATTGTCCGTTCTGCTGGCTAGCCCTCGAGATAAAACCCACAGTTTAGAGATACCGCTCAATACGAAGCAAGGAATCACTCCCATTGAAATACAATTAGACCTTAGAGGCATCCTCTATATTGAAACTCAAGCAGAAAATTTTTCTATTCATACTCACGGAAAAGGCTTTGGATTTCCTAAGAGTAAATTGATAACAAAAATTCATTCTCAGCCCAATGCCACAATAAAATTAGAGCATAAGGTAGAAGGATTCTTTTCTGAGCTCAATGCGGACAGTCGACTCCTACTCAAGCCTGGGTATCGCTATAAGCTAGACTTTAATCCTAAATTACCTGATAAAATTTTTATAAATTCTCAATTGATAAATACATCCGAAGCAACACTCCTCATCGATGGTAGTGAGATGCAATGACTATGCCCCATTCATACAAATTTGATCAACTCCCACCAAGATCAGGCACGGGCTCACTGAAATGGGATCGTTATTCAAGTGACGTACTCCCGATGTGGGTAGCGGATATGGATTTTGAAGCCGCGCCCGAAATTGTTGACGCTCTAAGAAGAAGACTCGATCACAAGGTATTTGGCTATACAATTCCTTATGAATCCGTAACTGAAGCCGTCTTAGAATACCTAAAGAACCAACACAACTATTCTATTAAAAAAGAATACCTTAATTTTTTACCTGGCTTAGTCCCTGCGATTAATTTGTGCTGTCATGCCTTCACAGCTGAAAACGATTCCATCCTAACCGCTACTCCCGTCTATCCACCCTTTCTCTCCGCACCCTTAAACGCAGGCAGGGAATTAATCAGCGTACCACTGTGCATAGACGCTGCCGAACGATGGATTCTGGATTTTCCAGCAATGGAAGCAGCCATTCAGCCCAATACAAAACTGTTCATCTTATGCAACCCACACAATCCAGTTGGGCGTAGTTACACTAAGGAAGAACTACTTCAACTATCCGATTTTTGTCAGCGCCATGATCTAATTCTCATTTCGGATGAAATCCACTGCGATCTCATTTTTGATCCCTCAATTACACACCATGTCAGTGCCCAAATCGATAAAGCACTTGCCCAACGAACCGTCACGCTAATGGCACCGAGCAAAACTTATAACCTACCAGGACTCGCTTGCGCCTTCAGCATAATTGAAAATCCAAAACTAAAGCGACAATTTGAAAAGACGATACGCGGAATCATAACAGAAATCAATTGCTTCGGCTACGCTGCTTGTGAAGCCGCCTATCGACATGGAGAGCCTTGGAGAAAAGCATTGCTCGCTTATCTAAAAGAGAATTATCACACTCTACAAAATTTTCTCTCAGAAAAAATCCCCCAAATAGAATTAGCCCCAATGCAAGCAACTTACCTAGCTTGGCTTAAAGTCGATGCACTCAAACTCACACAGCCCTCAAAATTTTTTGAAGAACACGGTGTTGGTCTTTCCGACGGTCGTGCCTTTGGAGATAGTAACTACCTGAGGCTCAATTTTGGATGCCCGCAAGCTCGACTGCTCGAAGCACTTGAAAAAATACAGCAATCCCTAATAAAAGAAGGAATCATCGGCAATGACCGCTGAGGCAAACAGCGTTCGAATCGACCGCTGGCTCTGGGCGGTAAGAATATTTAAAACGCGCTCAGATTCCAGCTCTGCCTGTCGAAGTACAAGCATTAAGCTCAATGGAAATGCTGCCAAGCCCTCAAGCAAAGTACGAATAGGTGATGAGATTAGTATACGAAAAAGTGGCTTCACCCGAAAACTGATTGTTAAAGACCTCATTGAAAAGCGCATGGGAGCACTCCTAGCCACACAATACTACGACGACCGAACTCCGGCAAGAGAACAGAGGCAGGCAGACGCCCATCGAGAAAATGCAAAACTTTTTAAAAGCCATAAGGGGAAAGGACGACCCACAAAAAAAGATCGACGCACCCTCGAAAACTTAAAAGACCTTGGATTTTAAGCCACTGATTAAACCAAATGCTCACGCATAAATTGCTTAATCGCAATCGGTTCAGGATCCACTGAATATTTCACTATAGGCTGTGTTTTGAAGGCCTCCAAAGACGGGTGTAAAACCTCAATACCAATTGATTTTTCTAAAGTATCAGGAAACTTTGCGGGATGTGCCGTTGATAAAATAAGCGTAGGCTCTTCTTCGGATAGATCAGTAAATCCACAAGCGGTATGTGGATCGACGATGTAGCCGTAATTATCATAGATAGAACGAATAATTGTAGCAATTGCAGTATCCGAAGTCCGACTACTAGAAAATGTATTGCGATCAAAATTCTCAAAAACATAAGAGCCCGTTTGCTTAAATGTTTGCATAATCGAACGGACCGCAGCTCCATCTCGGCCGACCGAGTAAAACAAAAAGCGCTCAAAATTTGAAGCCACTTGAATATCCATAGACGGAGCGAAACTGGGAGCAACTCTTTCTTGAGAATACACCCCAGTCTCAAACAGGCGGTGCAATATATCATTTTGATTCGTTGCTACGCGGAAACCCTTAATAGGAACACCCATCTGCTGGACTAACCAGCCCGCCAAAACATTACCAAAGTTTCCCGTTGGAACAACGAAAATAGTGCGTTCCCGTGTCGACTCAGGCAGACGAAAGAAAGCAGATAAATAATACACACACTGAGCTAATATTCGAGCTAGATTGATTGAATTAACTGCGGATAAACCAACCTCTTCCGCAAAGACACGATCCTCAAAGACCTCTTTCATTGCCGTTTGGGCGTCATCAAAACTCCCCTCAATAGCGAGAGGAAAAACATTGTCCGCACCAGTGCAAGTCATTTGCCGCTCCTGCAAGGGAGCTATACGCCCATTGGGATAAAGAATAAATGAAGTTACTCCAGATTTACCCTGCAAACCGTGAATAGCCGCCGCACCCGTATCGCCCGAAGTCGCCCCTAAAACGGCAATTGGCCGCTGAGAAACTTCTATTTGGTAGGCATAAAGATTCCCCAAAAGCTGTAAGGCAAAATCTTTAAAGGCTAAAGTTGGGCCATGGAACAACTCTAAAACACTTAAATTTTTAGAGAGCACTCGGATTGGAGCAATTGCTGGATCATCAAAAGAACCATAGGATCGGTCGACAATAGATTCGAGTGCATCCCTTGGAATATCCGTTGCAAAAAGAGTAAAAAAAGCCTTACACAAATCGGGATAACTCAGATCACTCCAAGCGACGAGATAAGGCCTTAAATCAGGAAGCTCTTTGGGAATATAAAGACCACCATCTGGAGCCAACCCCTGTTCAACCGCAAGACTGAAAGGCACGGCAGGCACCTGATTTCGTGTGCTGATATATTCCATAACTTAATATTTAGGCATCCAAGCCAAAGGCACTGTGAATCAATCGAGTTGCCTCTTCAGCAGAATTCGGAGAGATTCCTACAGAAATTTTAATCTCGGAAGTACTTACTAATTGAATATTAATACTATTATTAGCCAAGGTATCAAACAAGGTTGCGGCAACACCCGAGTGCGATCGCATCCCAACACCGACAATCGAAACAATAGCAATTTCGCTTGATTCAAACTGCGTATCAGTGGACTCAAGCGGGAAAGCTGACTGCACTGCTTTTTCCGCACGAGTGACATCATCCCGAGGAACGGTAAAGGTCATGTTTGCTTTCCCTTCACGACCAATATTTTGGACAATCATATCCACACAGACATCGGCTTTTGCTAACGCTTGAAATAATTGGGCTGCAGCACCCGGTCGATCAGGGATATCACTAACGACCACCTTAGCTTGCTTATTATCAAGAGCGACACCACTAACGACGACATCTTCCATTGATTTAACTTCTTCTTTCACAATAGTTCCTGGGTTACGATTAAAACTCGAACGGACTTCAAAATTCACTTTGTACTTTTGAGCAAACTCTACAGCTCGATTCTGCATCACCTTAGAGCCTGAACTCGCTAATTCCAACATTTCTTCATAAGAAATGTATTTTAATTGCTTTGCATTAGACACCACGCGCGGATCGGCAGTAAAAACACCATCTACATCGGTAAAAATTTGGCAAAGATCGGCCTGAAGCGCAGCAGAAATTGCAATCGCGCTCAGATCTGAACCACCTCGTCCTAATGTCGTAATTTCTCCAGAATCTGAATGCCCCTGAAAGCCCGCTAAGATAACAACATTACCCAAGTCCAACTGCTCACGAATATCCCCGCCAGAAATCTCTTTAATTCTTGCCCGTGTATGATTAGGGTCCGTTAAAATCCCCGCCTCACGACCCGTGCGGGAAACTGCGGGCAAACCCAATTGATGTAAAGCCATTGCCATGAGGGCGATTGTTTCTTGCTCACCTACCGTCAAGAGCATGTCCATCTCACGATCATTAGGGTTCTCATTTAAAGCCTTAGCACGAGCGATCAAATCATTGGTCACCCCAGAGCGAGCAGAAACAACAACCACAACTGAATGCCCCGCATCATAGGTCTCTTTGACTCTCTGTGCCACATTCTTTATTCGGTCGACATCACCAACGGAAGTACCACCATATTTCTGAACAATAATCGCCATTTATAAACTAAATCAATACCAGTAATATTTATAGAAAACCTTAGATTCAAAAAAGTGGTTCTGCGAAGAAGTCAAAATAAAAGAACGCCCACGCATTTGTAATTTGAGACAGGATTTGTAAAATTAAACATTTATGCAAGACCTATACATACAAGCCGAAGCCTTTATTTCGTCAATGCAACAGTTTGAAAGTGAAGCAACGAATTCAGAAAAGTGGACACAGCGACTATCAAGCATCCGAGAGTCAATTGAGTTGACCGGTACTTACACACACACAAGTGAAGAACTCACTTTCGGAGCAAAACTAGCTTGGCGGAACAGCAACCGTTGCATCGGTCGGCATTATTGGCGGCAACTCGATGTTTTCGACTGTCGATCTATCTCCGATGAATCTCAAATCTATAAAGCCTTAGAAACTCATGTAGAAAAAGCCTACCATGGCGGATCCATAAAAAGTACCGTAAGTATATTTGCTCCAAGAAACCCCCGCTGCGAAACAGCCGATCCGGTTCGCATTCTCAATCACCAACTCATTCGATATGCTGGTTTCAAACAAGCCAATGGCACAATTACTGGAGATCCCCGTAGCCAAAGCCTAACTCAGTCACTGATGGATCAAGGCTGGACGCCGAAAGAAAAACACGCCTATGTGCCCTTACCTTGGTCGATACAAATACAAGGAAAGCAATGCGCACCCTACCCAGTATTTGAGGAGAAACCCGATCTATTGAAAGAAGTCCACTTAGAGCACCCTGAAAATCCAGCCTTTAAAGATCTCGGATTAAAATGGTATTGCGTTCCAATATTATCCGATATGGCACTGGTCATTGGGGGCATTGTATATCCCTGTGCCCCCTTCAACGGTTGGTACATGGGAACCGAAATCGGAGCAAGAAATTTAGCCGACGAAGCTCGCTATAACACCCTACCCAAAATTGCAAAACTGTTTAAACTAGACACAAAGACCAATCGCACTTTGTGGCGAGATCGAGCCCTAATTGAACTCAATCGAGCTGTTCTCCATAGTTTTGACCGTGCAGGTGTCCGAATTGGAGACCATCACAGCCTAACTCGGCAATTTGAAAAATTTTGTGAAGCAGAAGCAAAAGCACACTGCCCAGTTACAGGCGATTGGTCTTGGTTAGTCCCACCAATCAGTGCCTCACAAACCCCAACCTTCAGCCAAGAATTTGACCCTGAAGTCGTCCAACACACTAACTTTTTTTACCAGACAGCCCCAGAAGAAGAAGCCAAAGCAAAAACAAAGGGGAGCAAGGAATCGCAGACCTCTCGTTGCCCATACCACCTAAATTAAGCCAAGGCTCAAACAGCTATCGCCCCTCATCTATCTAATCAAGAAAAAGCTTCTGGATTAAACATACGAATAAAGACAGGATTTTTAACCAACCAAGGAGCTTTCTCTACGATTTGGCAAGCCTCTAGAACTGAGACTTCATTTGTTTCGTGGGTCGTCACCATAATTAATGCGGAGGAGTCCGGTAATTCTTTCTGATTCACCGTAGCAAAACTAATATGGTGCTCGGCAAAAGTATTAGAAATCTGAGCCAGAACCCCCTCTTCATCTTTGACATGAAATCGGAAATAGTAGCGACCAATCCAGTCACTCTTAGCACTCAATACCAAAGACTCTTGCACTGATTCATTCTCGGACTCAGACGCGTGTCGATCCTCCCCATTTCCACCCTTCAAAAGAGAAACAGAATCAGCAATATCGCTGATAACTGAACTCGAAGTCGCATCTTGTCCTGCACCACGGCCAATCAGCACAGTCGTCCCAACGACATCTCCCGTTACACTCACTCCGTTATAGACCTCATTGACATCGGCCAGAGTCTCCGTATTAGCGATTAAACATGGATGCAAACGAACCGTAAGCCTATTTCTGGAAAAATCCCGTGCGATAATACCTAACAATTTAATTCTATAGCCCAGCTGACCGGCGATCTCGATATCTTCAAGAGCAATATCACGAATACCCTCACAAACTATCTCCGACAAACGCACCCAAAAACCATGCGCTAAGAATGTTAAAATCACCACTTTGTGAGCCGCATCAACTCCGTCTAAATCTAAAGACTCATCTGCTTCAACATAGCCCAAACGCCGTGCGTCGCCTAGCGTCTCATCAAAGCTCAAACCTTCCCGCTCCATTCGAGTGAGAATATAATTTGAAGTCCCATTTAAGATACCAAAAATTAAGCTGAAGCGATTCGCCACTAAAGCTTCACGCATTGTTTTGATAATAGGAATACCTCCGGCAACGGATGCCTCGTATAAATAATGACCCCCGTGTTTACCTGCCAAAGAGAAAAGTGATGCACCATGTTCACAGACTAAAGCCTTATTTGCCGTAACCACGATCTTTCCCCTCTTTAATGCTTCTTCCGTGAAACTCAGTGCCTTATCGGTTCCACCCATTAATTCACAAACAATATCGATATCCGGATCATCTAAGAGAACTGAAGGATCCTCGCTCAGTAGTTCTTCTGGAACAACAACGCTACGTTCCCTCGCTATATCCCGCACAATAATTCGGGAAATGTTTAAAGAAACACCTAAGCGTCGCTCTAAAGCAGAACGATTTTGCTCTATATTCTTCCAAACACCCTGCCCGACAACACCAAAGCCGAGTAATCCGATATGGATCTTTTGTGACTGAGCTCCCATCCCTAATCTACTGCTTATTTACTAAATAATCAGTCCAATGCATTGACTATGGATTGATCTTAATCAATTCACATTCAAAAATCAGAGTATCGCCCGGTTGGATGACTCCCCCAGGACGAGGGTTATTTCCATAGGCTAAATCGCTAGGAATAAATAAAATGATTTTCCCACCTTCGCCAATCTGCATCAAACCCTCAGAAAATCCTGGAACCACTCCCTTTAGAGGGAAATCAGCTGGCTCACCCCTTGCGTAAGAACTATCAAATTCTGTGCCGTCAATACGGGTACCTCTATAGTGAACGCGCACAGTATCTTCTAACTTTGGAAGCTTTGATTTACCAGGTTCTATAATTTTGTAATGCAAGCCTGATCCCGTAGCTTGAACGCTGGAATCGTTCTTTAAACCTTCGATAAAATTTTCTCCCAGAGCAATATTACTTTCTAGCTCCACTCTTTGAGACGACTCTCGGTTGGCTTCAGCTACCTTGATTCTCTTTTCAATGAAGGCTTGGAATTCTGGCATTTTCTCCTGCATTGAAGGATCTATAGATGTATCACTCAAAGCCTTTTTCAGACCGAGTGCAATATACTCAGCATCCTCAGCTCTAAAGCCGAGCTCCTTAAGTCCATCACGATAGACCGTCATATAACCAAGCATTTCTAGCATAGCACGGTCAGCCAGCTCCGTATCCACATCTGCTGTGGAATCTTTAACCACTGACGACTCAATACTTGATTCATCGGGTTCTGCATATGTCTTACCGAAAAAAAGTAGCCCGATAGTTATAATAAAAAAGAGTTTGGATTGGTTTGAATGTGGAAAAGATTTCATAATTATTAAAAATATTTTTCAAAGTTATAGCTTTGTTTTAAAAGTGTAAAGCGAGCCTTTTAGGAATTTGTCTAATATTGCAACATTTTTTGGGCAACTCATTCGCCCCAATTTTAAAAACAATAAAAAAGCTCCAGAAAAATCTGGAGCTTTTTTTATGAAAATTAAGTAAAACTTAATGTATGCAACTTATTTGCGGCGACGAATCGCAACGAATAAGAAAGCAGCAAATCCTGCAAGCAATGCGTATGTTGAAGGCTCAGGAACTACAACAGACAGAGAAGCTGTACCACCATTGATTTGGTTTAATTCATTATCAAATGTTACGGTACCGCCATCAGCAGGAGCAACCCATGAAGCATCTTCATATAATGAATAAGAACTGTCTGAAGCTTCAACTACAATAGCGAAAGCTGTGCCAACTCCAAGAGTTACACCAGAAACACCACCGAGAGTGATTGATCCAAATACAGAGCCAACAGTAGCAGAACCAAGTTGAGCATCAAGGTAGTCGCTCCCTAAAAAGGAAACAAACGCTGCGTCACTCGCGCCCCAAGTCTCGATATCAGAGGCATCTACATACCAACCAGTATCACCTACTGCAGGATTAGCGTAACCAGAAGTTGCTAAAGGATTTCTTAATGCAGTACCTGAAAAAGATACTGTAGCACTTGCAAATGTTGCAAATGTTAAGAATAGGGATAATAATAATGTTATTTTTTTCATGATAGTTTTTTAATATATATTAAAGTTAATTACAAAGAATAAGGTAATGCTGGTGTCCAGCTTGCAGTGGCATCTGATCCACTTGCCTTCCGTATCAATACTGGTTGCCCCTCAGCAATCGGTGTTGAACCAGCTTCAGTAACAGTATTAACATCGTACCAACCTGCAGGGCCTTGCTCACCGGTATGATACATATAGCCAGTAGTTGTAGAAATATTAAGACCAGTAGGATTTGTTGAATAGACAAACACAATATCTGTTGGTGAGAATACATCACTAGATCCTGCCACAGCACCACTCTCATATAAATTAGAAGTATCTAGAGTTATGTCGGAAGGATAAGGGTTGTATACTAAATTGTCATTAGAAGTACTAGCAGAAGATACAATAGTATGTGTAGTAACTGCACTTGGAACTGTTCCAGCAATAACTAAATCTGCACTGCTTGAAGTTAAGTTACGTACTTGAATATAAACATCAGGGCTTAGCGCTGTTGAACCAGCTTCAGTAACAGTATTAGAATCATACCATCCTGCCGGTCCTTGCTCACCGCTATGGTATAAGTAACCGTTTGCAGTAGATAAATTAACTCCAATGTCTGAAGGATTATAAGTAAATATAAATGCGTTACCAGAGAAGACATCAGCTGATGCAGGAATACCACCGCCATTAGGGAAGAGTGTATCTAATGTCCAAAATGGAGTCACTTGGAAGGTATCCTCAGCAGCAAGTCCGGCCGCGGCAAGATCTTCAGCGACTGTGATTGAATTATCTGAGGAAGCAGTAACTTCGTACCAGTTTCCAGCGAGTGTGCCACTGGTTACTTTTAGAAAGTGTGCATCTGTCGTTAAATCGCCCACTGCAGAACCAGCATCAACAACTCCTCCAGAAACAGAACTGACAGAGCCAGTGAATGAACTGGCTTGCTCCATAGGTATACCTAATTTGAGATCTGAATTAGCGTTAACTGTATAAGTCACATAGCCGACAGGGGTAGAGCTTACCGACTGGGCTTGGGATACCAATGCGAAGCACAAAGTAAGTGCCGCGCAACCGAACATTTTTAAAGTATTAATTTTCATAAGTAAGATATATTTATAGGGTAATATTAAACTATTAAATAGTGATCCCCTATTGTCAAATATTTATTTGTTGATTTTAAGTTTTTCAAAAAAAGATTTTTGTTTCCTTGTTAGAATAAACGCTTTTGCAGATTGATTCAATTGAGATACAATTGGCTTTCAGCAGATTACATTTAGGGGTAAGAGTGATTAAGGCTTAAAATATTCCTTAAAAGTGACAGAAAGTGCTATTTTTTTCCTAAAACGGGCATTATTCGATGTAATCTTCGCCCCTGAAATCAAACATCCAGTCAAATAACCCTACATTCAGCTCAATTGATTCCGCTTGAAAAACTGAATGCCAATCACCCTTTATAAAGGATTCTATTCTGTAGGCAAAGGGGATACCTTCGATCATCCTGTAATCTGAAAAATAGAGCTCGGTTTCCCCAAAATGTCCTAATTTATCAACTTGCAACAACTTAATTGCACGAAATGTTTCTACATCAATAAAATAATCCAATACAAACTGCTCTTGAGTATGCACTCGAATTCGATGGCAAATTCGATCTGATTCTCGGAGAATCCCTAGGTATTCAAAGGCATTTCCCTTTTGAAATGGATAAAGCAAATAACTGGTGAATTCAGCGTCCACAGCCAAGCGCCTCAATTCATGCTCGTTGAGAATCAATTCAGGTGTATTTTTTAAAAGCATTTTTTTCCAAGCTTCAGTGCCATTATAAGCGATAACCATATCGCCCGCTTTGTTACTAATCTTTACTTTGAGCATATTCGGTTTTTTAGAAATCGCTTCATGCGCATATTCACCATTCAAAGTATTGTACAATGCGATTATTCTAACGCTGTTCAACTTAGCAAAATTTTCAGCCCCCCCCATACTCTCTTCATAGAATCG
>MDTB01006323.1_pt1 | contig 30513 bp, 31 predicted proteins | sample 811161 | NCBI WGS metagenome assembly MDTB01 (sample SAMN05326650, study PRJNA326480) | marine metagenome | isolation source: seawater | place: Mediterranean Sea | collected 2009 | reverse complement strand
GTAAATAAATTTGGGTAGGCGCTGTGCTTTGCTCAAGCGGTCGAGCTGCTCTTCCACCTTGTCTGGCCGCATGCCGCCTTCGTCTAATGGCACGCCGACCATGTCTAACTTTAAGTTGCGGTAGGCGCTGAGCGTTCCGGGGTAACTGTATTCCTCGACTAAAATCGTATCGCCGTGATTTTCTTGCAGCGCTTCGGCGCTTAATGTCACGCCCTGCATAGAGCCGTTTGTGAGCATCAAGTGATCCGGATCCACCGACACCCCCTCACGCTCGGTCTCTCTATGCGCCATGGCTTGACGCATGCCCAAGTGACCTAAGTTACCCGGGTACTCGGTGAGTTGTCGTGCCTGTTCAGCGATCACTTTAGTGGCTGCAGCCTGTAAGCCAGCAACTGGAAAGGTGCTTGGATCGGATCGGCCGCTGCCGAAATCGTATTTAATTTCAGACATTGCCAACGGCCATATTGTTTTCGGTTAGATATTTGTAGCTCATGGCTAATGCCGTGAACATGTCTGTCGCGCAGTTGTCCAGTTCTACCACGGCCCATTCAAATACGTCTGGATCCACTGCAGCAAAAATCGGTGCGAAGTCCATTTTGCCGCTGCCGACTGCGACATGGGGTTGGTCTTTAACCAACGGGCCATCCTTGATGTGCGCCAACGGCATGCGTTCGCGTACTCGAGTCACTTCTTCGGCGGGATCGTTGTTACCAAAATTGGCAGCCCAATACGTGTCGATTTGGAATTCCACTTCAGGCACTGCATCTTGTAGGTAGTGGTAGCCCGTTCGACCGTTAATAGGCTCGTATTCCCAGTGATGATTGTGCAGGAACAGGGTGAGATCGTAGGGCTTGAGCGCGTCGATGACCTTTTGTGTGGTGTCGATGGTGCGGTTAAGCGCATCCATATCTTTGAAGTCGTCAGGCCCAAAGCCGCCAGGTACCCGGGTCAGTCCCAAGGTTTTTACGATATCGGCAACTTGCGAGATGTCCGGGCTGCGCGTCACCCAAGGAAAGTGAGTAGACGATACTTGCATACCTAAATCATTGACCTGCTGCTTGAAGTTCGCCGGTGTTTTGCCAAATAAATTGAACGGCTCTACGCCTTTGAAGCCTATTTTCGCTATCAGTTCCAAGACCTGATCAAAGTCCTTGGTCGAGGCCTCGCGTACGCTATACAGCTGTACAGAAATCGGTGGGGTCGATGTGCTCATAAGTTCCTCCCTTGACGTTATCCTAACCCGAACTTTGCTCAGACATCAGGATCGTTGCGATGTTAAATTGGCGCGCGTGAGCAGGCGTCAAGGGTAAGGAGAGATCGTGGCGAAACTCAAGTTCGGTTTGGTCGGGGGAGGCTATGGCGCCTTCATAGGGCAGGTGCATCGAATGGCAGCGGAGCTGGACGGATTGGCCGAACTGGTGTGTGGTGTTTTCTCCTCGGAACCTGAACGCTCGCAACAGGCAGGCACCGAGCTCTATCATCTGCCATCGGCTCGGGCATACCCCACAACCAGCGCGATGTTCGCGGCGGAGCAGCAATTGCTTGATCACGAGCGCATGGATTTTGTGATCATCGCCACACCTAACCATATGCATTATCCCATCGCATGCGAGGCGCTTCGCTCTGGCTTTCATGTGATGTGCGATAAGCCCGCGACGCACTCTCTGGCCGAGGCGTTAGCGCTGCAAGAGCAAATTCAACAGAGCGACCGTATCTTTGGCCTGACTCACAACTACACTGGCTATGCCATGGTGCGCGAGGCGCGCGAGCTGGTGCGCAGTGGCGCATTAGGCGTAGTGCGCCGGGTCAACTGTGAGTATCTGCAAGGTTGGCTCGCGCAAGCCGAAGACGACAACAAACAAGCGCAATGGCGTACCGACCCGCAACGAGCTGGCGCAGCGGGTTGCTTTGGTGACATCGGCAGCCATGCCGAGAATTTAGTGAGTTTTGTTACGGATTTAGAGATTGAGCAGTTGTGCGCTGATCTGACTACGTTTGTCGATGGGCGCGCACTCGACGACGACGGTAATGTATTGCTCCGGCTACAAGGCGGTGCAAAGGGCGTTATAAGCGCGAGTCAGATTGCGCTAGGGAAGGAGAACGACCTGCGACTGCAGGTGTTCGGCACCAAGGCCAGTTTGGAGTGGCAACAGGCGGATGCGAATTCGTTAACAGTCCGTTCCGCAGATAAACCACTGGCCGTACATCGAAGTGGCTGGGCTGGCACCACGAGTCAAGCGATAGCCGCTACGCGCATTCCCGCCGGCCATCCGGAAGGTTACATAGAAGCGTTCGCGCAGCTCTACAGAGATTTTTGTCTTACCCTGTTGGGTAACGATTCGGCGGCATTGTTTCCTACCATTGCCGATGGTGTACGCGGTATGCGCTTTATTGAGCGTGTTGTTGCTAGCTCCAAGGCCGGCGGACAGTGGCTGTCATTTGTGGAGTAACGGGAAGAGGTATATGCGAACACTTAAAGGTCCAGCGATTTTTCTAGCTCAATTCATGGCCGACGATGAACCGTTCAACTCGATTGATGCGATGGCGCAGTGGGCGGCACAACTGGGTTTTGTTGGCGTACAAGTACCAATCGGCAATCCGGCCTTCATTGATGTGGCGCTTGCCGCACAAAGCAAAGACTATTGCGACGAGCTGCGTGAGCGAGTAGCCGCGCACGGCATAGAAATCACCGAGTTGTCTACCCACTTAGAGGGGCAGTTGGTGGCTGTGCACCCGGCCTATGATGAAATGTTCGATGGTTTTGCCGCTGCACACGTGCGCGGCAATCCAGCAGCGCGTACCGAATGGGCAATAGAGCAAGTGCAACTTGCCGCAAAGGCCAGTCGCAATCTCGGTCTGACTGAGCATGCGACCTTTTCTGGGGCGCTGCTTTGGCCCTATATGTATCCGTGGCCGCAACGCCCCCAGGGCTTGGTCGAAGAGGGTTTTACCGAGCTGGCCAAACGCTGGCGGCCTATATTGGATGTTTTCGACGAGCAGGGGGTGAACGTTTGTTACGAGATCCACCCTGGCGAGGACCTCCACGATGGGGTGACGTTTGAGCGCTTTCTAGCTGCGTTAGATAACCATGCTCGGGCCAACATTCTTTACGATCCAAGCCATTTTGCTCTGCAAGGCATGGACTACCTGAGCTTTATCGACCATTACCACGAGCGCATTCGCATGTTTCATGTCAAAGACGCTGAGCTGAATGCCAACGGACGCAGCGGTGTATACGGGGGTTATCAGGACTGGTTGCAGCGCCCTGGCCGTTTTCGTTCCCTTGGCGATGGGCAGATCGACTTCAAAGGTATTTTTTCTAAGCTCGCAGGTTATGACTTCGAAGGATGGGCGGTGCTTGAGTGGGAGTGCTGCTTAAAGCATCAACAAGACGGTGCACGAGAGGGCGCTGAATTTATTCGCGAGCACATTATTCGGGTTACCGATAAAGCCTTTGATGACTTTGCTGCGGCCGGCACAGACGCTGTTGCAAACCGCAGGATACTGGGTTTGGACTAGTACGATCCGTGGAGCATACAGATGCAAGAGATATTGAATAGGCCGGCAAAACTGCTGACCCAGGGGCAACGCGAAGCGTACTTTGCTGACGGCTTTATTGGCGTAGAGGGGTTGGTGGATGCGCATTGGCTCGAACGCCTGAATGAGGTCACCAACGAATTTATTGAGATAAGCAAGGGCTATTCAAGCGAGCGCAAAGACAAACGCTTTGACCTTGAACCAGATCACAGTGCTGAGAATCCGCGTTTACGGCGCTTGAACTCGCCGGTTGACCATCATGAGACGTATTGGGACTTTGCTAGCACCGGCCCATTTGTCGACATAGCCGAAGACCTGCTTGGGCCGAACGTCAAATTTCATCACGCCAAATTGAACTTCAAGTGGTGTGGTGGCGGAGAAGAGGTTAAATGGCACCAGGACATACAGTTTTGGCCGCACACTAATTATCAGGTGCTGACCCTGGGCGTGTATCTGGACGACGTAACAGCAGATATGGCACCGATGGGGATAATCCCTGACAGCCACAATGGCCCGCTATACGACCTTTACGATGACGACGGTAATTGGACGGGTAACATTCGCGATGCCGAAGTGCCCAAGCTGGGCACTGAACGCGCGGTCTATTTGGGTGGCCCTGCAGGCAGCATTACCGCGCACAATTGTCGGTGTGTACATGGCTCGCCGCCTAATAACAGTGCTAGGCCGCGGCCATTGCTGCTATGCGCTTATTCCGCAGCCCACGCCTTGCCCATTACGGATCTCACCAAAGGTGGCAAATACGCAGAAACAATAGTGCGCGGTAAACTCGCGCGGTGGGTGCAATTTGACCCTCGACCAGTGCTTATGCCGCCGGATTGGTCGAAGACTCGGTATAAGTCGATTTTTGAGCATCAGCAGGGAGATGGCTGATCGTTGCTGTCGTACCGCGCCATGTGGGCTACCTTTAAGAAAAATTTACAGCTGATAACGGCCGTTAGTGTTGACTCTTTGAGTAAGCATCGCCATGATGCGCGCCGCTGTCCAAACGGCTAAGCAAAAGCGATTAAAACCCGTTAGCTATAAAGTTCAGAAAATAAATAAGCAATCAAAAGACGCGAGAGCAACCAAAAAGTAATTACTCGTTATGAAATTCGCCATGACCACATATTCATCTTCTACCGCTGTGTGTAGAGCAACACTGCGTCGCGTCGCAGTGGGCGGCGTCGTGTGGGCGATTCAATCGCAAATGCACCTGGCGAGCGATGTTCATCAAGCAGGAGGCTATGACGGCTAATTTGATCTCTTTAATACGATTCAAAGAACCCCGAAGAGCCGCAAGCCTTCGGGGTTTTTTGCTTTTTGGGTTAACGATCTTGTGCCAAGGAAATGGCTATGACCGATAGACAAAAATTACAACGCAACATCAGCAGAGCACTGTATTTGCGTTTTTTTCAGGCCTTCATGGTGTTGGTGCCTATTGCTGTGCCGTTCTTTCAGAGCAAGGGTTTAACGATGCGCGATGTCTTCACGCTGCAAGCTTTGTTTGCCGGTGTGGTGCTGTTGGCAGAAGTACCGTCGGGATACATGGCGGACCTGTTTGGTCGGCGTCGGGTGTTGTTGGTGGGCGCATTGTTTTGTGGTCTGGGTCATTCTTTGTTGCTGATCGCCGAGGGGTTTTGGACGCTCGCGTTTTACGAGCTGCTCCTGGGGATCTCTTTTTCTTTAACCTCTGGCTCAGACTTAGCGTTGTTGTATGACTCGGAGTTAGCCCTGGGCGCCAGTGCGGAGCGACAGCGCCGTGTGGTTGGCAAGATCTACAGCTTAGGCACATTGTCTGCAGCTTTATCGGGAGCGGTTTGCTCATTGATATTGCTTGGTGGTTCTTTCGTCGACGTCATCTGGGTCCAGGTCATTGTCGGCTGGATGCCTTTCGTTGTCGCGTTGGGGTTGATTGAGGCACCGCGCCAGAGTTTGGATCGTCAGGCCAGTCATAGCCGTGAGATGAAACGCATCCTGCGCTATCTGTGGAGTCACTCGCTGTTGCTTAGACGGGTCTTTGTGACCGCCTGTATCTGGCCTTTGACCACATTCTATGCGGTCTGGTTGCTACAGGAAGTTTGGCGGTTGCAACATATTCCCTTGTATCTATTTGGTTGGATTTGGGGCGGACTCACGTTACTAACGGCACTCTCAGGTCGCTATGCCACCGTCTTGGAAAAACATTGCGGCCCGCGTGCGCTGCTACTTTGTATCGGTGTGCTGCCCATAGTTGGGTATCTGGGGCTCGCGGTTGCCGGCCCGCTCGTGGGGATCGCGGTTGCTGCGCTGTTCTTTGTCGCCCGAGGACTGGGCCAAGTGCTGTTGGCTGATGCCTTGAACCACCGGATACCCAGTCAGTTCCGAGCGACGGCAAATTCGTTGGTTAGCTTTGGCTTTCGTGCCTGTTTTGCGGTGACTGGGCCATTGGTAGGTTACGGTCTAGATAGGCTTGGTATGGATGTGATCCTAGGGCTGTTGGCAGTACTCAGCGCGTTGATCGTCTTGGTCTGCTTGTTGCCGCTGCTATTTAATGTGCCCTCGCGCAAGGCCTTCCGCCGCGGCTAACTTAGTTCGCTTGGGCTGTTACAGTAGTTTGGTGAGTGCGGTCATTGCGCCCAGGGCGATGACCACAATAGAACCGAGGCGCTGGGTCAGACTGGTTTCCAGTTCTTTAATGGTTCGCCGCAGATCCACGGCCATGCGTTTCACATCTCGCTGTATCCCGGCGATATCGGCCTTGGTAGCCAGTTCATTCTCGATCAGAGTGCGCTGGCTAAGCGAGATTACCTCAGCCTGCTGTTGTGGCATGCCAGCGGCGATCAGCTCCTTGGCGTAACTTAATGTGTCGAAGGTATATGAAGCCATTGGGTCGTTCAGCGGATCGGGCAAAAAGAGGCTACTCCTTAATCCAGCGAACAGCAATTGTTGGACAATGCGAGGGTGTGCGCTAGCAGCTAAGGATGAAAGTTCTGTAGGTGTTTTGCTTGGGCTAGTGCGTACCGACTGATGTTAAACGTACAGATGATTGGGGCACAGTCAGCGCTCGGCGGTCTCTGCGGCCGCCGTCACTAGAGCTATCCCACGAGTTTGGTCTGATTCTTATTCAGCTCAGGTACTGGTGGTAACTTGAACGTTCTCACTTTGCTTGCTGCTACGACATTAGGGAATTCGTCTGCGTTGATAAAACGGTCACTCCAATTTGTCGTAGACACCAAGTTCTCTACAGCAGCGCGCCGCTTGGCGATAACTTTCTCGTTAGACTTGCTCTTAGGCATCATGCAAACAAGGCTGATGGCCCGAAACAGCTGGTCATTAAACGACGGCGGTTCCAGTCCAGGACTGCTGCAGTGAATCGTACGTGAATCCCACAGCAGCAAATCACCGGCTTCTAAGTGGCAAATGATGGGCTGGGTGTCGGCAAGCAGTTCGTCATCGTTTGGAAAGCGAAAGTGGTCAATGCTTGGGTGAATACGCGCCAAGCGCTCGGGATATTTTTCTGGAATCGAAGCAAAACGTTTGTGGCTGCCAGGTACCATGACATTGCCACCACAAGCGGGCGAGGTTGGGATTAGATTAACCAAACCTTGGACGCAGTGTTTGCCGGGACGTCCAATAGGATGTTGGTCTATATGCATCCAGCTGGGGCCATTGTTGGTGCGCCAATGCTCACGGCGAGTCCAGGGCCGCCAGAGCGCAACGCCATCAAAGCTGGTAAGTAGATCGTCGTCTTGCCATATCGATGCAAAGGCTTGCTTTACCGGAGCTCGGTCGCGAATGTACCACTGGGCGGCGCAGTGTCCGATGCCGTGGCTAGGTAAAATCCCGCCATGAACCGCCGTTGGCCAGCGGTCGTCATCCCAAGTCTCAGGATCGTTGCGATTTATACCCGTGCCAAGTTGCTCAAGATAATCCCACAACAGATTCAAAGCGTGCGCGGCTTCTTGCTGTGTCAGCGCATTCGCGATCACAACATAGCCGTGTTCCTCCAAGTAGGCGGTACTGGCCAGATCGTCGGCAGCAAAGCGCGGCACGTGGGCGTAACGAATGGTTATATTGCTCATGCTTTTTCTTCCCCCAATAGCTTTAGCGATTAAAGCACTTTTAGAGATTCAAGTTGAGATGCTATTTTTTAGCCCGCCTGCGGTTGCCAATAGGCGGCGCCGCTTGTGCCGACGAGATCAGTAGACCATCACCCATTATTTAGCCTTTTAAGGAAGCTCCAAATGACCATGCGCGATTTTCAAATATTCTTTGATCGCATTCGCTCGAACAAAATTTTTGAGATGTTCGTAATAGCGGTGATCTTGTTTTCTGCCGTCATGATTGGCGCCAACAGCTACTCGCTTGACGCCAGGGTGCTGCAGATCATGGCGGTTTTGGATCTGGCCATAACACTGTTTTTTCTGCTTGAGTTGGTTATACGGTTCCTGGGCGAGCCGCAAAAGCGTGCGTTCTTCCGTCACGGTTGGAATGTCTTTGACACGCTCATTGTAACGGTCAGTTTAATACCGATTGACGAATCCGAGCTGGCTTTGCTGGGGCGATTGATTCGTATATTTCGTGTCTTACGCATGGTATCGATCATCCCAGAGCTGCGAGTTTTGGTGAATTCGCTGCTGCGCGCCATGCCGCAATTGGGCTATGTCTGTCTGTTGATGTTTATCATTTTTTACATTTATGCCGCCATTGGTACCAGCTTGTTTGCGTCAGTGAATCCAATATTGTGGGGCGATATTGCGGTAAGTTTGCTCACTTTATTCCGCGTCATGACGTTTGAGGATTGGACCGATGTGATGTACGAAACCATTGAGGCCGGCTTTGGTTGGAGTTGGTTTTACTACCTGTCTTTTATCTTCTTAACGGCGTTCGCCTTTTTGAACATGATCATAGGGATCGTTGTGAAGGTCCTGGAGGAAGAGCACCAACGTGAACGCGATGCCCTCAACGAAGCCCATGAGGGTTCCGTAGAACCCAACTTGTACGATATTCAACGCCAGTTAGTTGAGCTTAAAGCGTTAATTGAAAAGCGTTAAGCGCCAGAGGTGCCGGACGGTCGCGCTGGCCTTGGGTCTGCTGCCAGTGGTTCGTTGCGTATGAGCTCGTCGTTCGAGCGCTTGCGTTCGTACTTGCGAGCCGGGGTATTCACAATTTGCAGCAGATCGATCTGGCGCAATCCAGCGTTTATCCGTTCTTGGTCAACGTTGCTGTAATTCGTCGCGCGCTGGCGTGGGCTGCGGTTCAAAGTTCGAATGATCTGGTTCATCTGTTGCGGAGAAGTTTCCTCGCCATGGAGTGTGCCAGCAGCGCGACTAATCGACTCGTTCATCAGCGTGCCTCCCAAGTCGTTGCAGCCGGAATTGAGGCAGCCTTTTACGCCCTCATGTCCCATCTTTACCCAACTGGTTTGGATGTTGTCGATTTGCCCATGTAACGTGAGCCGAGCGACGGCGTGCATCAAAATTGCCTCGCGGAAAGTTGGCCCTTTGCGCGCCTTACCTTTTAAGTACATGGGCGCTTCCATATGCACAAACGGCAGCGGTACAAATTCTGTGAAGCCGCCGGTTTGTTCCTGCAACTCGCGTACCCGCAATATATGGCGGGCCCAATGCACCGGTCGCTCAACATGCCCGTACATGATGGTCGCAGTGGTTTTGAAACCGACGTCGTGGGCAGCGCGCATTACGTCGAACCATTGCTGGGTGTTGATCTTGTCGGCGCAAATAATCGCGCGCACCTCGTCATCGAGAATTTCTGCGGCTGTTCCGGGTAGCGTATTTAGGCCAGCGTCCCGCAAGCGTTGTAGGTAATCGTGCAGACTCACACCCAGCGTCGCAGCGCCCTGCCATACTTCTAGCGGCGAGAACGCGTGCACGTGCATCTCAGGCACCGCTTGTTTCACTACCTCCACAATGTGCACGTAAGTGTCGCCGGTATATTCCGGATGAATACCACCTTGCATGCACACTTCGGTAGCGCCGCGTTGCCAGGCTTCGATGCTACGCCGAGAAATCTCCTCATCCGAGAGATCGTAAGGCCGACCGCGTAGGTTCTCCGACAACTTGCCCTTAGAAAACGCGCAGAATTGGCATTTGAAATAGCAGATATTGGTGTAGTTGATGTTGCGATTGACGACGAAACTGACACTGTCGCCGTTAGTTTGCCGACGCAATTTATCTGCGCTCTGAACCACGGCGCTGAAGTCGTCACCACGCGCACTGAACAAGCGCACGACTTGTTGCTCGCTCAGAGCGGTGCCAGCCTCGGCTTGCTGCAAAATATCGCTGACATCTGCAGACACGCGCTTGGCAGGGTTAATGATGGCGTTCATGATCGAGTTAGGCGGTGGCACATCGGGATCTCCAGGACACCACTCATCAATGCGCGGAAATCCCTCGCTGTCGATCATTTCGAGCATGCGCTCGTGTAGATCAACATGTGTCCAATGCTCCAAGTCGGTGGCGAAGCTGGGATAAACGGTCAGGCGCTCGGTTAAAAACTTTCCCGCTGCTGCCGTTTCTCTAACGAGTTCATCAAGGTGTGGCCATGGAGCTTCTGGGTTTACGAAATCTGGAGTTACCGGCGAAACGCCACCCCAATCGTTGATCCCAGCGTGCACAATTTGGGGCAACACTCCAGGGCTCAGGTTGGGAGGCGCCTGTACGCTCATTCGTGAACCGAATAGGATCCGTGCACAAGCAATGGTCCAAAGCAATTCGCCTAAATCTGGTTCAGGTGCGTTAACCATCTTGGTGTCGGCCTTGGCGCGAAAGTTCTGGACAATAATTTCCTGAATGTGACCGTACTGTTGATGTACTCGCCGAATGGCCAGGAGGCTCTCGATGCGCTCTAAACGGGTCTCGCCAATGCCAATTAAGATGCCTGTCGTAAATGGCACTCGGGCTTTACCTGCCTCGGCAAGGGTCTGCAAACGCACGGCGGGAACTTTGTCGGGCGAACCATAATGAGGCATGCCTTTTTCGCACAGTCGCTCTGAGGCGGATTCCAACATAATTCCCATAGACGGCGATACGCTCCGCAACCGGGCAAGCTCGGTGGCGTCTAAGTTGCCGGGATTCAGATGTGGCAACAGCCCCGTTTCTTCAAACACCGCCTTCGCCGCGGCAAAAAGATAATCCGTGGTGCTGGTATAGCCCATCTCGGCTAGTGCCTCACGCGCCGCTTTGTAACGCAGTTCGGGCTTCTCGCCGAGTGTAAAAAGCGCCTCTTTACAACCCATTTTTTGGCCGTGGCGCGCAAGCTCTAAGACTTCATCAATACTCAGGTAGGGCGCTTGTACTTTGCGTGGTACCTGGGCAAATGTGCAGTAGTGACAAACGTCGCGGCACAGATGAGTAAGTGGGATAAATACTTTGCGCGAGTAGGTAACGACATTGTAAAAGCCCCGGTCTCTTATCTGCGCGGCAGCGTCGGCCAGTGTTTTGGTATCGGTGAATTCGGCCAGCGCCAGAGCTTCTTCGTCAGTTGGCAATATGCCGGCGACGGCATTGTTAAGCAGCGTTTCCATGGCCTATCCTGAATTAGACTGATGAGCGGAATATAAGCGCCCCGCAATGCCTGACCGATTCAAGTAGGAAGCGGTTTGGCTATTAGGTTGCTGGCGATATACCGTGCCGAGGTCTTCTGGAAGATCAACATCTAGCGCAAATTTGCTGGCTGGCACGATCCTAGGCGTAATGCCTGCTGCGAAAGCAGCGTCTGCATGAGGCTTAAAGCTTTGGCCGTCGAACACATAGGGAATGCTCAGAGGCGGCGCACAAATGAAGCCATTAGTGCCTTTGTGCTCTGCGTCTGGCAGTAAAGTAATTTGGGTATTGTTGCGAATCAGTTCATCCACCTGCTGATGATCAATGCCAGGTACGTCGGCCGGCACGACAAAAACACCTCTGGCGTCGAAATGAGCGACCAGGTGTTCGGTAGCTTGGGTTAGCGCCTGGGCGAGGTTGGCGTCTGGACTCTCGGCAAACCGCTCGGTGGCGAAGGCGGCGGCTAAGGAGTCGGCTTCGCGAGTGCGGGAAACAATTAATATGCCAGTCAGCTCAGCACAACGAGATAAGCAAGTCAGCACGTCTCTGGCCATGGCGAGCATCAGGGCTCTGCGTTCTTCTTCGCTCAGCACATCGGCCAAACGTTGTTTGGCGCGCTCGAACGTCTTTATGGGAACTATTGCCCACATATTTCACCCCAGTACTGCTCGTTGTTGTTGCGACCTCGACCCCTATTCGCACTCCTTCTTTGTGCGACTGAGTTGTCGAAACCGTTTTGCCGGTGCTAAGGCTCCGAGGCGCGAAGCGACGTCAAAAAGTTTACGCACACCTGCGCGAGGTTTATGCGATCGTCTAACGTTACCATGACACTAGGGGTACTGATAGTCGGCACCTGAATCTGAGAAGCAAGGTGCGCGTCGTCTTGGTCGATGACAAAACCATCGATCAGGCCGCGATAGTGGTCAGCCACAGCAACAGCGGTAGCCGGCATATTCAGCTCTTGTAGCATTTTTGCTGCGGGACCTTTTATGGCGATGCCGCCAACAATAGGTGATACAGCGATAACCGGAAGCGACTCCAGAGCGTCACCGAATGCTTTGAGTTGCAGCATTGGATCGACGGAAACGAAGGGATTCGATGGACAGATGATCACGCCCTCGCAGTCGGCGAGCCAATTGCTAATGAGCGGGTTCAATTGTGCATTGGCAATGCCGCTGAAGCTAAACCCACTCACGCTAGGCGCACAGCGCTCGCGCACAAAATAATGCTGGAACGCGAGATCGCCCAGATCACAGTGCACGATGGTGCGCACCGGGTCATTGCTCATAGGCGCTATGGTGTGCTGGATTCCCATGCTTGAGGCGATCGCTGCGGTAGCCTCGGTTAATGTGGATCCGGCTCGCAGCAACTGAGTGCGCTGGGTGTGCAAGGCCAGATCTTTGTCGCCCAAGCGAAACCAATCTTCGCCCCCAAGAGCGCCCAATGTTTCGATGAAATGCCAACTTTCGCCCGCACGACCCCAGCCGGTTTCGGTATTGTTCTGTTGCGCTAACGCGTAGGTGAGGCTGTCGATATCTGGGCTGATGTGTAGGCCCAGATGCTCGAAGTCGTCACCTGTATTCACCGCAAAAAGCAGCTCCGTTGGGTCCAGAATTTGGCTCAGACCCAATGCCAGTTTGGCACCGCCAACGCCGCCTGTTAACGCCAGAATTTTTCCCATTAGCGGAACAGGTCCTCGTCCAGCGGCCGATTAATCAACGCTGCAGTCTCGCCGTCGGCCAAGGTTTGCGCGGAGTTTAGGCCGCGGACAATGACCACGGGAAGCTTCTCGGTGGTTTCGCCCATCACCAGCGTAGCCGCCGAGGCGATGGCATCTGCTCGGTTAATTAAAGTTGCTTGCAAAGTACGACCGTAAATGTCTGTGCCGCCCACTTTGTTGTCGAGCACGCGAATTCCGGCACAGCCGATTGCGCAGCCAATGGTACCCATGCGCCAGGGCCGGTTGTGACTGTCGGTAATGACAACTCCGAGGTCAGCGCCTGTTTGCTCGCGAAGCTCGTCGCGTAAGCGCGCTGCACTGGCGTCGGGATCCGCTGGCAACAGCAACGCGCGTTCCTCGTCTTGGTGGTCGATATTAGATTGATCAATACCTGCATGGGCACCGACGATACCGAGCTTGTGACGCACAATTAGCACGTTGGGCTTGTGCCTTAACACCTCGGTGGACTCGTCCAATATGAGCTGCACCATGCGCGGATCTTTGTTGGTGGCGGTAGCGAGTGTTTGCGCTTCGGCACTGGGACTTACAGTTGCTAAAGACACGGTCTGTCCCTCGGCTTTCGAAACGATTTTCTGCGCCAAACAAACCACATCGCCTGATCGTAAGCTCTGATCAGTCGCAGAAACGGCGGCAATAATAATGTCGCTGATAGAATCACCGTGTTCGATCATGGGAATGTTCGGCACGCCGAACACGGAGTATTGTGCGGTCATGAGCTAATCAGATTGATCTAGTGCTCTTGGCCAATGATCTTAATGCCGGAATGGGAGACGATGCCACTGCGGTTGATCTGAATAAGGATCGAAGTCAACGCTTCGGCGGCAGCAGCATTGGCGATCGGACCGGCGTGCCAACCGTTCATGCCAGCCTCTTTAATGAGGTCAATAACTCGTTGTCGCGACTCTTTGTTGTTGCCCGCAACCAGCACATCACATTCAATGACGACGTCTTGCTGAAGCAAATGCGCTGCGATGTTCTGGAACGCGCTGACAACATGAACATCCTCACCAAGATGGTCTTGAGCACGCTTACCCGCACTGCCTTCTGGCGGCATCTGCACGGTACCCACCTTTGGCGGCACCAATGGCACGGTAACGTCGATGAGAATTTTACCCTTTAGGGAGTCTTTGACCCCATCGAGAGTAGAGATCTGATGATCTGCAGGCACTGTTAGCACAACGATGTCGCCGGCCGCTGCGGCTGCGGCGTTCTCCATTGCCTGAGCAGGCGTGTTGGGGCTGATCTCTGCCAACGCGGCTACGGCTGCGTCGGCTTTTTCTTGGGTGCGCGAACCGATAACAATGTTATAGCCGGCCTTCGACCACCGTATGGCCAAACCGGTACCAAGATCGCCGGTGCCGCCGAGGATCGCAATGGTTTCTTTTGCAGACATGAGTGTTTCCGTCGTGTGAATGAAAGCGTGGGATTATGCAGGTTCCAATAGACCCTGTGAACACGCCGTGAACTTGCGTTCATTGCGCCGGCGAGGCAGCCTGCAGCTCGTCAAGGATAAGCAATTCGACAACGTGCAAGGAACGGAGGTGAGCATGCGAATAGGGGCAATGATCGGAGCTGACGGTACCAAGAGTTCAATAAATGCAGTGGTGCAGTTGGGTAAAGACATCGAGGCGGCAGGTTTAGATCATGTGTGGTTGGCGAATATTTTTTCCTACGATGCCATCACGACACTGGCGCTGATTGGTCGTGAGACCCAGCGTGTTCGATTAGGTACGGCGGTTACACCAACCTACCCGCGACATCCCACGGCGATCGCCCAGCAAGCGCTGACAACTGCAGCCGCCACCAACAGTCGCTTCACGTTGGGTATTGGCTTGTCGCATAAAGTGGTGATTGAAGACATGTTCGGTCTTAGCTATGCAACACCCGCTAAGCATATGCGCGAATACTTGCGTGTACTGATGCCGCTAATTCGAGGCGAAACTGTTAGCCACAACGGCGACCTATACCGCGTTAACGGGGTGACGTTGGACATACCAGGGGTGGAGTCGTTGCCCGTGGTGGTGGCGGCGCTGGGGCCGCAGATGATCAAACTCACCGCAGAACTGGCAGACGGCACAAACACTTGGATGGTGGGGCCGAAGACTATGGAGGAGCATATAATTCCGAGTTTTCAGGCTGCCGGTCGTGCTGACCCAGACATTGTTGCAGGTATGCCCATTGTTTTAACAACCAACATTGACGAGGCAAAACAGGCCATAGCCAAACAGCTTACGGTTTACGGCCAGTTACCAAGCTATCGCGCAATGCTCGACCGCGAAGGTGCGGCTGGTCCGGCAGATGTGGCTATTGTTGGTGACGAAAATCAATTGCGCGGGCAAATAAAACGCTTTGAAGACATGGGAGTGACCGATTTCAACGCCGCGATTATGGACGTAGAAGCGGGTGCCTATGACCGGACTTTGGAGTTTCTCGGCAGTCTAAAGAGCGGCTAGCGACACATTGCAGCTACGCCTAGTCAGTGTCGCAAGGGTTAGTAGTAACGCCCGTAGTAACTAATAGTGCGGGGGTGGTGGCTCCAGCTTAGGTTCGTCCTTGGCCTGCATTGTCTTGATGTGGGCGACCAGTTGTTGCAGCCGTTTCTCCAGGTCATCTAAGCGTTTCTGTTGTGCGATGAGGGCGTCGTTTAATCGAGCGATGGTCTCGTCCTGAAACTCCAAGCGCGTCTCAAGTTCACTGATCCGTTCTGCAGTATTAGTCAAGAGAGTCCACCTATTGTAGCTAAGCGTTTGCGGATGGTTGGTGCTCGGTGCTCAATGTTGCAAGCCCTGGCGACTCAAGGCCGCGGGCGCGCCGACCTTGATAGTTGGTATCAATTAATCTTTTTGGATGTACGCCATCAACATAGCCCATAAACCCAGGATCGATGGTGCTGTAACCCAGTAACGCTTGGACTCGGGAACTGTACTGAGCGGCCACTGAAGGCGGCACAGCCAGTGTCATGTTTTCGATTTGCCGCAGTCCCGGCATACAGTATTGGGGTGTTATGGCTAGGCGATCAGTGCTGCTGCGGTTGGCACCACCGCGGTGTAACAGGGTGCCAAGAAAAACAATCACAGAGCCGGCTGGCATCAGCACCTTGGTGATTTCAGCCTCTGTAGCCTGTCGCTCCTCAGGCCAGCGATGACTGCCGGCAACGATCTCTGTGGCGCCGTTGTCAGCAGTGAAATCGTCCAATGCCCAAATGGTGCTAATGCCAAAGTGTGCTCTGGGTCGCCGGTACGGCAGATTGCCAGCGTTGTCGTCAATGTGCAGGGGTTGTGGTGTCTCGCCCGGATGCACGTCAATGGCCAGAGCAGCGGACAGTAGGAAGCCTGGCGGTAATAACGCATCAAGAATCGGCAGTATCGTTGGATGCTCAATGATTTTTGCCACGCTGGGTGCCTTGTTCAACAGCGCATACACGCGCTCGCTGTGGAAACCCTCAAAGTCATTTCGTCCGGGATGCTGGCCTGCTAGGAAGGGCGCTAGCTCCTGTTTAATCTGGTCAATCAGATCAGTGCCAATCAGCTTTGGCAAGATAGTAAATCCGTCCACCTCGATACGTTGAAGGTGATGGGCCAGGCTCTCAGTGGCTGAATCGACCATAGTATTTCCCCGCTAAACAATGACAAGATACTACGTCATTTGTTAACTGGGGGAAGTCATGTTGCGCGATCTAACAGATAAGGTGGCTTGGATTACTGGCGCAGGTACGGGCATTGGTGAAGCTGGAGCCATTGCGCTGGCGGCGGCGGGTATGCATGTGGTGTTGTCTGGACGGCGTGAGGAAAAACTGCAGCAGGTGGCCGCGCGTTGTCAGGGGCGGGCAACTATCGAGGTTCTCGACGTTGCCGACCAAGCGGCGGTGAGTGCCGTTTCGGAAAAAATAATCAACAGATTTGGTCGCATCGATGTGTTGCTGGCTAGCGCTGGTATCAATGTGAAAGACCGCAATTGGCACAATCTCAGTATTGAGGACTGGGATTCGGTCATTCGCATAGATCTTGATGGCGCTTTTTATTGTTGCAAAGCGGTATTGCCCATTATGAAACAACAGCGCGAAGGGTTGATCATCAACATTTCTTCATGGGCGGGTAAGCATGTGAGCGTAGTTACTGGACCGGCGTACACCGCGGCCAAGCATGCGATGAACGCAATGAACGAAAGCATCAACATGGAAGCGTGCAGTTATGGCGTGCGCGCATGTGCGATGTGTCCTGGAGAAGTCGCGACGCCGATTTTAGACAATCGCCCCATACCGGTACCCGACGAAGAGCGCGCGCGGATGGTGCAAGCCGAAGACTGCGGCGAGGTGATTCGGTTTTTAGCGCAATTGCCGAACCATGTGTGTATCAATGACCTGACGATCAGCCCGACTTGGAACCGTGGCTACGTCGCTGGTGCTAGAGCGCAGATTCCGCAGCCGCACTAGGCCGCTTTGTGGTTTAGGGCGGAGATCTCTGGCAGTAATTTCTCGACCATCAGACGGGTTTGTTTCAGCATATCTTCAGTGCCTGCAGCGATTGGCCGCAGCACAAATTTATGTACTCCGGCGGCGTGAAAGTCGTGGACCAAGGCCATCATGTCGGCGACATCACCGATAGCACTGTAGGCTGCTGGATCTTTGCCCAGTCGTTGCTGAAATTGTTCGTTGTAGCGCGCCACCAACGCCTCGTCGTTACTACCAAATCGAAAACCGAATCCTGCGCCAAAGTGGTCGTCGTCGATGCTTCGGCCCAACTCGGCTGCGCGCTGTTTGATGGCGCTGATGACCGGTGCCACTTCTGCCGCTGATTCAATCCCGGCTTGCCAGCCAGTTCCCCAACGCGCGGTGCGCTCAATTGCTGCTGCGGCCGAGCCGCCGACCCATAGCGGCAAGGGCGACTGTACGGGTTTGGGGGCGATGGTTGCATTGTCCAGTTGGTAGTAATCGCCGGTAAAGTTAATGCGATCCTCGCGCCACAAGCGCGACATGATTTCTAATCCTTCGTCAGTGCGCTTACCACGCCCCTTGGTTGGTGTGCCTGTAGCCACATAGTCTCGCGACTGGGCGCTGCCGACACCGAACGCGGGCAGAAGCCGACCGTCAGACAAATAGTCGATGGTGGCGCAGGCCTTGGCCATGACCACGGGATCGCGCAGCCCCATGCTGGCGACATTCATACCGAACTTCAGACGCTTGCTGCCACCTGCCAGCGCAGCCATAACGCTCATGGTTTCTAGGTTAGGTGCGCGTTCGATAATGCGGTCGCTCTGCCAGATCGAGTCGACGCCGCCGTTGTCGCAGAGATCTACCCATCGCCAAAAGCCCCTTGCGTCATTGAAAGTGAAATTTGCTATGCCGATACCTGCACCAATAGCCATACTTGCTCCTGACTGGGTGTTGTTGTGCCGCTTGTGTGGTTGCGATTATCGATGATTCAACTGATCGCGCAAACGGTCACCCAAGGTGTTACAGCTCCATAGGGTGAGGACGAGAAGGCCCGCTGGAAACAATAATTGCCACGGTGCTGATTCCATGCTGTAAATGCCATCAGCGATCAGTACGCCCCAGCTGGTATTCGGTTCTTGTACCCCGAGTCCAAGAAAGCTAATAAAACTCTCAGCTAGGATGACACCGGGTAACGTTAACGTGGCATAGGTTAAAACCACACCGGCGACGTTTGGCAGAATGTGCCGCAATATAATTTGACGGTTGTTAGCACCAAGGCAGCGGGCGGCGGCAACAAACAGCGACTGGCGTAAAGCAAGGGTTTGGCCGCGCACAATGCGTGCGATATCGAGCCAAAAGAAAGCCCCCAGCGCGGCAAACAGTAAGTACGGATTGCGTCCGAATAGCACCACGATCAGCACCACAACTAGGATTAGCGGCAGACCGTAGAGCGCATCAACAATGCGCATCATGAACATGTCAGTGCGACCACCGATAAAGCCAGCGGTGGCGCCCCAAGGTACGCCTATGACCACGCTGACTAAGGTGGCGATTAGCGCGATAAGCATCGATGTTCGCGCGCCTTCGAGTGTTCTTACAAACAGATCTCGACCCACAAGGTCGGTGCCAAACCAATGCTGGGCCGAGGGCGCAGTTGCAATGGCCTGCCAGTCGATGTCCTGGGCCTGCCAACTGCTCATGCTGGGGCCAACAGCGCATAACAGTGCAATAGCCACCAAGCTTGTGTTGGCGAGATTAGCGTTGTCTAGCAATTTATAGAAACTGTTCATTGCTGTTGCACTGCAGCTAATCTTGGATCTACCCAGGCATAAGCTAGGTCGATGGCCAAGTTAAAACAGGCAATGAACGTCGAGTACACAACCACCACACCCATGACGAGGGTGTAGTCGTTGTTTATTGCACCTTCGACGAAATAGCGGCCAATACCGGGCATAGCGAAAATCTGCTCAACCACCACTGAACCGGTAAGTAAGGCGGCGCTTGCTGGGCCTAGGTAAGATAATACGGGCAACATGGACAACGGCAGTATGTGACGCAGGACGATGCGTTTCTCGCTCAAGCCTTTTGCGCGCGCGGTGCGCAAGTGATCTGTGGCCAATTGCTCGATAACACTGCCACGGCTCAGGCGTGCTATAGCGCCGCTAAACGGAAGTGCTAAGGCGATCACGGGCAATACGAAGTGTCGCCAGCCCTCGGCGCCACCTGCGGGTAGCCAAGACAAAACCACCGCAAACGACAGCACCAGCACTGGTGCCGTGATCAAGGTCGGCACGGCCAAATTTAGATTGTTCAGTGCCATCAGCCACCGATCGATGGTCGATCCTTGATTTAAGCCGGCGGTCGCACCAATGCCAATCCCTGCAATCAGCGCCAGGGCTAGCGCTAAGGCACCCAAGGCTGCACTGGTAGGTAAGCCCGCCGCTATGAGTTCGTTTACGTTGAAGTCTTTGTTGCGAAAAGACGGCCCAAGATCACCGTTCAACAGCCTGTGCAAATATCGCAAATACTGTTTGGGTAGCGGTTCGTCGAGGTAGTAGGCAGCGCGCAAATTTTGCTCCACCGCCTCGGGTAACTGCCGCTCGCCGTCGAAAGGACCACCGGGCGTAACTCGTACCAACAGGAATACGACTGAAATTAACGCCAGTAGGGTCAGTGCTGCAAGGACAATCCTGTGCAGCAAAAAACGGGCTGGCGGCAATCTCATTGATTTGCAGAATCCTGGGCAAAACGCAGATAGCGCAACGGATGTATGTCTCGTGCGTTGTCGTACCAACCGCGTAAATTTGGATTTACCAAACGTCTACTGGCGAGACTGTACAGCGGCACCACTGGTGCGTCGCGCAACACCACAGCCTCTGCCTGTTGTAGCAATTGGTTGCGCTTGGCGATGTCCGCTTGGTTGCGGGCAAGGTTAATAAGCCGATCGAATTCAGCGCTATGGTAGGCCCCGTAATTAACGTCGCCGACATCTGAGGCGAGTAGGCTCAAATAGTGTTCGGCGTTGTTTTCGCCAATCCATCCGGCCCATGCGACGTCAAATGCGCCTTGTCGTAGGTCAGCGAAATGAGCGTTCATAGTGCTTTGTTGTAACTCAGTGATTACTCCAAGCTGTCGCCACATACCTGCAATTGCCAAATTTACTTTTTTTACCTCGTTGCTACTGACATGACGCAAGGTTATGCGCAGTGGATCGTTAGTGTCGTAACCTGCGTCCGCGAGCAATTGCTGGGCGCGTTGTAACAACTGCGTCGGTGTACCGCTGGGGTCAGTCTGTGGGTGTTGATAGTCGTTGATGGCGGCTGGTGTGAAACCGTTCGCAGCACTGGCCCCAGAGCGCAGAATCTTATCGGTGAGAATATCTCGGTCAATAACCGACGCCAACGCCGTGCGCACTCGAGCGTCGTCAAAAGGCGGCTGGCGAGTATTGAACACTAAGTACATCATCGACAGTAGCGGCGCCTGGCGTAGGCTCGTGGAGTAGTTTTTGTGCGCGTTGCTGATCTCGCTGGCCGGAAAACTGGCAATCGCGTGAAGCTCGCCGTTGCGGTAGCGATTGTAGGCCGCTTGTTCATTAGCCAAGGGCAGATAGCGCGCGCGCTGTATTTGCGCGGGCGCAAAGAAGTTAGGGTTTTGCGCTAATTCAACGTAGGCCTGAGGTTGCCAATCAGCCAGGGTATAAGCGCCATTCGACACCCAGTGTGCGGGCTTCGTCCACGCCTCACCAACCTTGTCTATGACGTGTTTCGGCACCGGGAACGCAGTCGGATACAACAGTCGCTCAGGTAAGAACGGATACGGCGCATGCAGCTCCATGATGAGGGTATGGCGATCCGCGCTCCGCACGCCAAGAGCGGTAACAGGCAACTCATCTTTATTCACAGCTTCGGCGTTCTTCAGCATGTACATAAAGTAGGCTAGGCTCGCTGCGGTATTCGGATCCAGCAGACGTCGCAGCGAATACACAAAGTCGTCAGCGGTGAGCGGCGTGCCGTCAGACCACAATAAATCTGGGCGTAATTTGAAACGCCACAGCAAACCGTCTTCGCTGACCGACCAGGATTCCGCGGCACCTGGAATGATTTCGCCTTCCGCACTAAACGTGGTCAACCCCATAAACAGGTCATTCAGCAGGGTTTCCTCTAAACGTAGGTTGTAGCGATGAGGATCCAAGGTACCGGGCTCGCCACTGTTGCCCATAAATAATGTAGTGCTGGCATAGGATTTTGGCGTCGCGCTGGCGCAGCAGATGAGCAACAGCATCACACTGTAGCGAAGACAGTGGCCGCGCAATAACCGGTGGTGCTTGGGGCTGAGTGGCATGAGGGCTTCCTGTATATTGCGCGCACCATACCAAATTACCCATCGCTGTTAAGTGCCGAATATGACGGCAATTCAGTTGCTGTGGTTGTAGATAACGCGAGAGGTGGAGAGTGTCTGAAACGCTATATCTGGTCGCCGACATTGGCGCCACTCACGCGCGCTTTCAGTGTTGTTACATGGACGCTGAGAAGCAGCCCGTATGGTCTAGTGAAGCTTTGATTTTGCCGACCCAAGACTACACCAACGTCGACCAGTTGATTGCCGATGTAACGGCACATTGGGCCACTGTTACCTTTGCCGCTGGCTTATTTGCAGTGGCAGGCCCGGTTGATCTGCGCAGCGGTGACGTGACCGTGCTTAATACGGGTTTGCGATTACCACACAAGGATTTGCAAACGGGATTTAACTGCCCGGTAAGTTGCGTCAACGACTTCTACGCTCAAGCTCATGCAGTGCCCTACATTACCGAGTACCGCACATTGTTGAGCAAGGTGCAGCAAGCACAGACGGTATCTGATGCGGTCGACCAGCCCATGGCGTTGCTCGGTCCTGGTAGCGGCTTGGGTATGGCAACTCTGATTCCGGAAGCAAACCAACACTGGCGGGTATTGGCGTCCGAGGGCGGGCATGCCGATTTAGCCCCCGGCAGTTTTCTGGAGGCAGAACTGTGGTCGGTATTAGCGCAAGAGCACGGACATGTGTGTTGGGAGACGGTGTTAAGTGGACCCGGTTTGGTAAATTTGTATCGGTCTATAAGTAGCATTTGGGGCAGCAAACCAGAACCGTTTGGTCCTGCAGACATATCCGCCGCGGGCGTGCAAATGACCGATCCGGTGAGTCACCAAACTCTTGAAACATTTGCAGGTTTATTAGGTTCGGCGGCCGCGAATTTCGCGTTGACGGTGGGCGCACGCGGCGGCGTATATCTGGGTGGTGGATTAGTGGCTAAGTTGGCTGATTTTCTGCTCGCCAGTCCCTTGCGTCGACGCTTTGACGAGCGCGGCGACCTATCGGCCTATGCGACCGCTATTCCTGTGCACCTCATTACCCAATCAGAGCCCGGTCTGTTGGGTGCCAGCTACTGTTTAGCGAGGAAGCTCGATCAGTCATTTTGAGTTCGGCCACGTTGCTGAATTTGTGCTCGTCGCGCCGCGACTTTTTCAGCTCTGACCTCAGCTCTAGCGTGCGCGCGATTAGCGTCTCGTTCAATCGCTAGGCCTTCGCCCAGGGATGCATGCCATCCGGCATCAATGATCTCGCGCATGGTATTTCTGGTCACCGGATCCGTAGAGACGATGTCTGATGCTAACTGTGCCGCCACGGCCATTAGTTCTTCTGCAGCAACAACCCGATTCACCAGGCCCCATGCGTAAGCGGTTTCAGCATGCAGGAAGTTGCCGGTTAGGCTCAGTTCTTTAGCGCGATTGATACCGATGAGCCTTGGCAGACGTTGCGACAAACCCCATCCTGGCACGACGCCGACACGTGCGTGCGTATCGGCGAAAGCAGCATTTTCGCTGGCGATCATAAAGTCGCACAGCAGCGCCAACTCGAATCCACCAGTAATCGCGTAACCGTTTATGGCGCCAATAATGGGCTTACCAAGGTTCAGCATAGCTTTGCCAAGATCACCGTTGACGACAGTCTCCGCAGCCTTTTCGCCACCCAATTCTTTAAGGTCTAAACCAACAGTAAATGCGCGACCTGCGCCGGTAAAAATCACCACCTCGGTTGCACTGTCCTGTGCCAAGTCAGAAAAAACTGCTGTCAGTCGATTGCGCAGCGCCGCAGACAAGGCGTTCAATGCCTCAGGTCGGTTCATAGTTACAGTGGTCACCCCTGCATTCTTGTGCACGAGCACCAAATCTTTTGCGTCAGACACAACGCCTCCCTGTTGTCTTTTGCACTGAATTATAGATAGCTGCATGCCGCGATGTTAGCGTTGCGTGCATGGTCTACAGCCACATGCAAACCAGGCTACTGGTCCCAAGCAACCCTCACTGATACGCCGTCATGTCGAATCACGGTTGAACTGGGCGTTCGGTGTCGATTAAATGATCAAGCAAATCGATATCCATGGCAAAACAACCGTGCAAAACAAAATGACCAAAATAGTAGTCCGAGTAATGCGTTCGCCACGGCAATCTATGGTGGCTGTGTGCCGGGTGACGGCGACAGTGCTGATGCTCTGCGGCGTTCAAGGTTGCGCATCATTGGTAGGTTCCGTTACCCAGAATTTCGCTAACGATCTCGGCACTGCCATCCTCGAAAGCGATGACCCATACATGGTTCGCGACGGCGCTCCGGCTTACCTTATTTTGATTGACTCGCTGTTGGCGGGAAATGCGTCCAACGCCAGTCTTTTAGAACAGTCGGCGGAGCTTCACTCTGCATACGCGGGCGCCTTTGTTGCAGAACCTGAACGCGCGAAAAAGTTACATCTGAAAGCCAAAGTCCAGGTGCTTCAAGCGGCATGCTTGAGGCTGCAGGATGGCTGCGCATTAGATCAACGGCCCTATCAGGAATTCTCTGCGTGGGTTGACGCGCAGCAAACCGAGCAAGTGCCGCTGCTATACAACGTCGCTAGTATTTGGGCGGGCTGGATCCAAGCGAACAGCGATGATTTTATGGCGATTGCAGAACTGGGCCGAGTAAAAGCGCTGATGCAAAGAGTGGTTGAATTAGACGGTAGTTATGCAAACGGCAACGCACATTTATACATGGGCGTGTTCGAGACCTTGGTACCGCCGGGCATGGGCGGTCGGCCAGAGAAAGGTCGGCAACATTTTGAGCAGGCACTAGACATATCTGGTGGTCGTAACCTAATGGTTAAAGTTATGTATGCAGATCAATATGCGCGCTTAATGTTTGAGCGTAAACTGCACGACCAACTGTTGCAGGATGTTATGGCCGCAGATGCAAAAGCGCCTGGACTCACGCTAATGAACACCGTGGCGAAAGAACGCGCTCAACTATTACTGGAAACCGCTGATGATTACTTTTAACCGCCTAAGTCTAATCTGCTTGTTTGTCGTCAGCGCGCTCACGCCGCTGACCTCGGTGCACGCGGCCACGCTCAAAATTGCCACCTTGTCGCCGGAGGGTACCGGGTGGATGAAGATGTTGCGTCAAGCTGCGACGAACATTGAGCAGCGCACGAACGGCTCGGTTAAGTTAAAAATTTATCCTGGCGGTGTCATGGGTGACGACAAGGCGGTCTTGCGTAAATTGCGAGTCGGGCAGTTGCACGGTGCCGCGCTGACGTCTGGCGGCGTTATGCAGCCTTATCAGGACATTGTGCTTTACAACTTGCCTTTGACCTTTCGTAACGCGGCTGAAGTGGACTACGTGCGTTCGCGCATGGACAGTAAGTTGATGGCGGGGCTGGCGCAGCAAAAGTTTGTTGGTTTCGGTGTTGCCGAGGTTGGCTTTGCTTATCCAATGATGCAGCAACCGGTAACGTCCGTTGCAGAGTTCCAGGATTTGCGCGTTTGGGCGCCAGATAATGACCCGGGCGCTATGAAGGCTTACGGCTCATTCAATATCACACCAATCCCTCTGCCCATTGCTGACGTGCTGACAGGTTTACAGACCGGGCTCATTGACACCATCGGTTCACCGCCGATTGGCGCAATCGCATTGCAATGGCATACCCAAGTGAGCCATGCCCTGAAGCTGCCGCTGCTGTATGTATACGGCTCTTTTGTGATCGCTGAGCGTGCCTTCAATCGCTTAAACGAAGCGGAGCAACAAGTGGTGACAGAAGAATTGACCGCTGGAGTGCAAGCGGTAGACCGCGAATCAAGGGCCGATAATGACAAGGCTGCAGCGGCGTTATCCAAACAAGGTATTGTGTGGTTAGATCCAAGGGCTGAAGAGACCGCCGAGTGGTTTGATCTAGCAGCGCAAGCGAATGCCAAACTGATCGATGAAGGTTACGTTTCCCGCGCAATGTACGACGAAATGATGCAGCACCTTAGGGATTATCGTGCCACGGCAGGATCCGATTAATTCCGTAATAGCGTTTTTGAAGCGGTGCGAGGACGCGCTGCTGGTAGTGTTGTTGCTAGGCATGATCGGCATGGCAGCGGGGCAAGTGCTGCTGCGAAACTTCTTTGACAGCGGTATTTATTGGGGTGACAGCGCGGTGCGCGTGATGGTGTTGTGGGTCACGATGCTAGGCGCGATGGTGGCGTCGCGGGACGACAGCCATATTCGTATAGACCTCGTTGGGCGCTTTCTTCAGGAGTTAGAAAAACCGTTACTGCAAGCAACCGCGGCGCGTATCAATTACGCGTTTACCTGCTTTGTGCTGGCGTTGTTTAGTTGGGCCAGTGGTCAATTCGTTTATTACGAGTACGTTGACCAAAGTATTGCCTTTGCAACAGTGCCGGCATGGATTTGCGAGGTGGTGATGCCGCTCGGTTCGGGAATAATGGCGCTGCGCTATGCACTGCACGTGGTGAAGTTGCCATGATCTGGCTCGGCGTGCTCATTATCTTGTTGATGGCCTTGCTTGGGGCGCCGTTATTTGCAGTGTTGCTTGCGGCGTCCATGCTAGGGTTTTACAGCGCCGAGATAGACTTGGCGATCGTCGCGATCGAGTTGTACAGGATTGTCGATACTCCCTTACTGGTTGCGCTGCCGTTGTTCACTTTCAGTGGTTATCTGTTAAGCGAGGCCAATACGTCGACGCGGTTAGTGAACCTAATGCAGAGTTTGTTTGGGTCTTTGCCCAGCGGCTTAGCCATTGTCGCGTTTGTTGCATGTGCGGTTTTTACAGCTCTTACGGGCGCCTCTGGTGTCACCATTGTTGCCCTCGGCGCGCTGCTGTTGCCAGCGCTGCGTCAGGCCGGGTTTGGCGAGAAGTTCTCCATGGGATTGGTGACCACCTCGGGTAGTCTTGGTTTATTACTGGTACCTTCGGTGCCGCTGATTTTGTATGGTGTGATTGCCCAACAACTCGATCTGGGCGAACCCTTCGCCATAGTCGATCTGTTTGTTGCTGGAGTCGCACCCATGCTATTGATGCTGTTAATGCTGTCGGCATGGACGCTGTGGCGGCACAGAGATGGAGCCATACCAAGGGTACCTTTCAAGTGGCGCAATGTTGGCTCTGCACTGTGGGAGGCGCGCTGGGAAGTGCCATTGCCCTTTGTTGTCTTAGGCGGCGTTTTTAGCGGCGTGTTCGCAATTTCCGAAGCCGCGGCAGTGACCGCTTTGTATGTGGTGTTGGCCGAAGTATTAGGGTACCGCGAAATCAATCTACGCCAGCTCGCCAAAGTAGCTAAAGAATCCATGGTTATGGTCGGCGGTATTTTACTGATCTTGGGCGTTGCCTTGGGCTTTACCAATTTCTTAGTCGATGCGGAAGTACCGCAGCGGCTAATGGCATTGATGCAGGAGCACATTCAGAGCCCACTTAGCTTCTTGTTACTGCTGAATGTGTTGTTGCTGGTTTTAGGCGCAATGCTGGATATCTTCGCTGCGCTGGTGATTATGGTGCCGCTGCTGCTTCCGGTTGCGGTTGGATACGGCATTCATCCGGTGCATTTGGGCATTATTTTTCTCGCCAATATGCAGGTCGGTTACTTTACGCCACCGGTCGGGATGAACTTGTTCATTGCCAGCTATCGATTCAAAAAGCCACTTACCGAACTGTATGCCGCAACCTTGCCGTTCATGCTCATCTTGTTGTTGGCAGTACTCATCATTACTTACGTGCCGTTTCTAAGCCTTTGGCACATGGGCTGAGCGTTCAGTGAATAGCCAACTTTTAATACCGGTCACGGGCCAAGGTCTTTACGACATCACAGCCCAAGTGATGGCCGAGGTGCGCAGTGCGGCGGTGGTTGACGGTTTGGCGACATTATTTATCCAGCACACTTCTGCCAGCTTACTGATTCAAGAAAATGCTGACCCGGCGGTGCAGGTCGATTTACAGAATTGGCTGAACCGTTTGGTGGTGGAAAATGATCCCCTCTACACTCATGTAGAAGAGGGACCTGACGACATGCCTGCGCACATCAAAAGCGCGTTAACAGCGGTTAGTCTGTCGATACCAATCATGCAAGGGAATTTGGTCCTAGGGGTTTGGCAGGGTATTTACCTCTGGGAGCATCGCCATAACCAGAGCAACTCGCGCAAAGTGGTATTGAATATTCAGTCCAGTTGATTCAACTCTTTAGGTCGTCGCGTATTTCTTCCATCCAGCGCTTATGCCCGTCTGGGTCGAGGATCATGCTAGAAAAATACTGCAGCAGATCTTTGTGAGTCTGATTTAGTTTTGCCTCGGCCATGGTTTTCTCGCCCGCCTTACTGGATACGAAGCGGAATACGCTCTCAAGGTCGGTGCCTTTGCCAATGACGTCTCCCAGCTCGGCCACTACTAAGTCGTGCAGGGTCGGTAAGTCGTCCTCGCCGATTCCTGCCTCCTCAGGTGACAGCACAACATTTGCCCACAATGTGGCCATATACAGCTGAAATAAATTGCGATCGATGAAACGCTCTACTACCGATGAGCGCTCCCGAATGTCGACAAATACCGGCTCGAAGGCGTGTCTTAGTTGGTCAGAAGTTAACATTAGTGCATGTTGCCACAGCTATCTGGCCTGCACTAATGCTTAACGCGCCGATACCTTGTCCGCAAATTGTCCATCGTTGCATCGATGGTATGCGATCAGTAAGGTGCTCCGGCTTATGCAGAGAGATGATGAATAATGTTGCAGTTTGACCGAGTAGAACTGGACAGCGAGAGTGACGACCTACGTCATCAAGTCCGTGACTTTATAGCCGCTAATGCGGAGCATCTGCCTCAACCCAATTCAGATTTCGTGACTGGCCACGACGCCGAATTCTCGCGCAAATTGGGTGACAAAGGCTGGATTGGTATGACCTGGCCGGCACAGTACGGCGGTGGTGAGAAAAGTAACTTTGCCCGATTAGTAGTCACCGAGGAGTTACTTGCCGCTGGCGCACCGGTTAGTGCGCATTGGATTGCAGACCGGCAAAGCGGACCGCTATTGCTACGTTTTGGCAGCGAGCAGCAGCGGCAACAATATCTGCCGGGCATCGCAAGTGGTGACAGTTACTTTTCTATCGGTATGAGCGAGCCTGATACGGGCTCTGACTTGGCCTCAGTGCGCACAACAGCGACCGCAGAGGGTGATGCCTACCGCATAAACGGCACTAAGATTTGGACCACCGATGCGCACCGTAACGACTACATGATTTGCTTAGTGCGCACTGAAGCGCCAACAGAAAACCGTCATGCGGGGCTGTCGCAAATTATTGTCGATCTAAAAAACGATGGCGCGCAAGTCAGACCCATCGCGAATATGGCGGGTGGCGAGGACTTTAACGAAGTGGTTTTCGATAATGTGCTGGTACCAAAAGATCGGGTAGTCGGCGAGCCCGGCAATGGCTGGGCTCAAGTGACCTCGGAATTGGCCTACGAGCGCAGCGGCCCAGAGCGCTTCTTGTCCGCTTACCGGGTTTTCGTCGAGTTGGTGCGCCTTTGTGGCGATCAACCAACCCAAGAACAGTCCGCGGCCATTGGCCGCATAGCGTCACACTTTATGACGCTCAGACGTATGTCGATTTCTGTGGCGGGCATGCTGGAACAGGGTAAAGACGTAGTGGTAGAAGCTGCGCTGGTTAAAGAGTTAGGTAACAATTTTGAAAAGTTGCTGCCAGAGATAGCGCGCACTGTGGCACCAGACTTGAGTTTGCAGAACCCAGAGGCGCACAGACTGTTTCGCCAAACGTTTGAAGAAACCATGTTGCTATCGCCTTCGTTCACTTTGCGCGGCGGTACGCGGGAAATTTTACGCGGCGTTATTGCCCGAGGTTTGGGGCTTAGATAACGCATGAATACGCAACAGTTAATCGAAGACAGCGCAGCTAAGATCTTCTCGGACCATTGCGACAAAGCTCTGTTGGATCGCAGTGAGCAAGGGGAGTTTCCAGAACAATTGTGGCAACAAATTGTCCAGAACGGCTTTCATCAGTTGGGAGACGTCGCCAGCGGCACTACCGCAGCGGACATGTTTGGTTTCTTAAAGGTGTGCGGGCGCTTTGCGGTGCCATTGCCTATGGCAGAATTGCTGTTAGGTCACAGTTGGTCAGTAGGTCACTTAGCACCCTGCGTTGGGCTAGTAAGTATTGGCAGACAACACGGTGACCAGATTATTGACGTTCCCTGGGGACGGCGAGCGCAAAGGGTATTTGCTGTAGAAGCGAATTCACCCACCGTTACGGTAAGCGACGCGCCGGTGTGTGTTACCCAGGGCAACAACATGGCGGCAGAGGCGAGAGACCAAGTTGCCCAGGGTGCGGCAACGCAACAAATCACGCTCCGCGACGATGCGTTCGCGCAGATGGCTCTTGCTCGAACCAATCTTATGGCTGGCACGCTGCAGACGACACTTGATTTGGGTTTGCAGTTTGCAGCTGAACGATCGCAATTTGGCCGCTCGATCAGTAAGTTTCAGGCGATACAACACAGCTTGGCCGTTGTTGCCGCAGAAGTAGCTGCTGCGCAACGTGCTGCGGATGCAGCGGTAGACGCCCTTGGCACAAACCGCTTTGTCGTTGAGGTGGCAGCGAGTAAAGCTCGGGTGGGGGAAGCTGTGGGCATAGTTGCCGAGCAAGTGCATCAAATACACGGTGCCATGGGCTTCACTCACGAGCATCGACTGCATCATTTTACCCGCAGACTCTGGGCCTGGCGCGACGAGTGGGGTAACGAAACGCACTGGCAGCGAGTGTTAGGTGCCAGACTCGCGGCACTCGGTGCTGACCAGGTTTGGGGATACATCGCCACACGCGGCTAGCGAGTCTGCCGTACATACCGTTCGTCCAAGATTCTGCGCCGCCAATCGGTACGGCGATTCGGCACTATAGCTTGCTTGGATAAT
>MDTB01000731.1_pt1 | contig 30516 bp, 28 predicted proteins | sample 811161 | NCBI WGS metagenome assembly MDTB01 (sample SAMN05326650, study PRJNA326480) | marine metagenome | isolation source: seawater | place: Mediterranean Sea | collected 2009 | reverse complement strand
GCAGTTGGACCAGGTATTGGTGAAGGATTTGTTGGTGGTAAGGCATGCGAAGCAATTGGTAAGCGTCCAGACGAGCAAGCATTAATCACGAAAACAATGATTATTGGTCAGGCAATTTCTGAAACTACAGGAATCTATGCACTTGTAGTCGCATTGATTTTAATCTTTGTTGTATAGAGAATTTGTATGATTTCAATCAATCCATATGAAATATTATTGCAAATTATAAACTTTGGAATATTATATTTTTTATTGAAAAAGTTTTTGGCTAAGCCTCTTTCAAGCATGTTGTCCAATCGTGCAAACATGATCAAAAATAATCTTGAAAATGCGGAGCTTAATAAACGAAAAACAGATGAACTTTTACAAGAACAAAAAGAGTCATTAAAAGCAGCACAAGTAGAAGCACAAAATATCCGTAAAAAAGCAGAAGAAGCGGCATCCAAAGAATTAACATCAATCGTTGAGACTGGTAAAGAATCAGCACAGAAAATTATTGATCAAGCGCACAAGGATATTGAGCTTCAAACCAATAATGCTCGCAAAAAATTATTAACAGATGTTGGTGATCTTGCCATAAAAGTTGTTCAAAAATTTGTATCTTCTGAAATATCTGAAAAAGATAAAAAAGCATCGCTTGATAAATTAGTAGATCAAGTGTCGGAAAAGTAATGGCCAAGAATAAAAAATGCATTGATAATTATTTAAATGCGATTTTGAAAGATAAGTCGTCAAATAAGCAATCAAAAATTCTCCAAGATATCATTTCCTTTGCAGACTCATTAATTTCTAATGAAAATATATGGCTATTTTTAAATAGTCCACTAATGGGATCAACTGAAAAAAATGGCTTCTTGGAAAATTTTGCTCAAAAATTAAAAACTGAAAAATCAGTCATAAATTTATTTGCGCTTTTAATAAAAAATAAGCGACTGAATTTAATGAATGAACTTATTAAATCTTGTCAAAAACGTCTAAACGAAATTGCTGAAGTTAACAATATTGAATTGATTTCATCGCAACCTTTTTCCGATGATCAGCAAAAAAAACTATTGAAAAAGTTAGAAACAATGGGGTTTTCAAACATCAATCTTTCCTCCAGAATTGATTCTTCAATGGTTTTTGGGTTTAAGTTATTAACAGAAAATAAGGTGTATGATTTGAGTTTAAATTCTGTGTTTAACGAATTTAAAGAAAAGATCATAAGAAATAATTAAGGAGATCACATGAATATCAAACCTGAAGAAATAACGGCTATATTAGAAAAAGAAATTGAAAGCCTTGATTGGAAAGTCAATGTAAAAGAAGTGGGCTATGTCCTTCAAATTGGAGATGGAATCGCTCGTGTTTATGGCTTAGAAAATGTAATGGCTGGGGAAATGGTTAAATTCTCCGAGTCTGTTTACGGCATGGTATTTAACCTTGAAGAAAACAACGTCGGTTGTGTAATTCTTGGGGATGCTCAAAAAGTAAAAGAAGGTGACGTCGTTGAACGTACCAATAAAGTAATGAGCATACCTGTGGGTGAAAAAATGTTGGGACGTGTGGTTGATCCACTTGGGAACCCCATTGACGGTGCTGGCGAAATTCAGTCCACTGGAACACGTCCTGTAGAACGTATTGCTCCTGGCGTTTGTGATCGTCAGCCTGTTGCTGAACCACTGCAAACTGGAATTAAATCAATTGATATGATGATTCCAATTGGTCGTGGACAACGTGAATTAATTATTGGGGATCGTAAAACAGGAAAAACAGCGATTGCACTTGATACGATTATCAACCAAAAAGATTCGGATGTTATTTGTATATATGTTGCGATTGGTCAGAAAAAATCAACCGTAGCGCAAGTGGTTCAAACATTGAAAGATAATGGTGCAATGGATAAAACGGTAGTTGTTTCAGCTGCAGCTTCTGATTCTGCAACTTTACAGTTTTTAGCACCTTATTCAGGATGTGCAATTGGTGAAGAATTTTTAGACAATGGAAAACATGTTTTGGTTGTATATGATGATTTATCAAAGCACGCAGTAGCATATCGACAATTATCATTATTACTTCGTCGTCCACCGGGACGTGAAGCATATCCTGGCGATGTTTTCTACTTGCATTCCCGCTTATTGGAACGCGCATTAAAGTATTCTGATGAAAAAGGTGCTGGTTCATTAACAGCATTACCGATTATTGAAACACAAGCGGGTGATGTCTCTGCATATATTCCAACCAATGTAATTTCGATTACGGATGGTCAAATTTATTTGCAATCAGATTTATTTAATGCAGGAATTCGTCCAGCGGTTAATCCTGGTATTTCTGTTTCTCGTGTTGGTGGTAACGCTCAAATTAAAGCGACCAAACAAGTAGCTGGAAGTTTACGATTGGATCTTTCACAGTACTGGGAAATGGAAGCATTTGCTCAGTTTGGTTCTGATCTAGACAAAGCTACACTACGACAACTAGAGCGTGGTAAGCGTTTAATTCAAATCTTAAAGCAAGACCAATACTCTCCATTACGTATCTCTCAACAAATTGCAATTATTTATGCAGCAATCAATGGCTTCTTAGATAATGTGGATGTTGATAAGGTTCGTGCGTTTGAAAAAGAATTGTTCTCAATTATTCAAATGGAGCATTCTGACTTATTGGATCAAATTGAAAGTGAAAAAGTGTTAACAGATGACATTAAAGCTAAAATAGAAGCGGCGATAAAAGAATGTTCTTCACTATTTTCAGCATAAGGTAAATCGATATGGCTACAAATACGAGAGAAATTAAAGATCGAATTGCTTCAGTAGAAAAAACAAATAAAATTACGCAAGCAATGAAAATGGTATCTGCAGCAAAGTTTAAGCGGAACGTTAAACAGTTGGGTCATGTCAAAGAATATGGTGAAGGAATAAATACAATTATTGATTCTTTGTCATCACGACTTTTTGATGATGAAATTCCTGCATTATTGAAAAGTAATGATTCCCCACAGGTCGCAATCATTGTTATTTCTTCTGATCGTGGTCTTTGTGGTGGATTTAATTCAAACTTATTTAAGAAAGTGAAACAAGCGTTAGATGAATATTCTCAGGTTGACCTTTACACAATAGGAAACAAAGCGCAGCAGTTTTTTAAATCAAAAGATGTGAAGTTAATTGATTCTCAACCGTCATTTAGTTCAAGTTCAAATATTGAAGAAATTTCAGATTATTTAAACAGTTTAACGGATAGTTACTTGAAAGGTGTTTACTCTAAAGTATTTGTAATATATAACGAATTTGTTTCTGCTTTATCATCCAATCAAATCATAAAGCAATTATTACCTGTTGAACTTCCAAATTGGGATTCAACAGTAATTTCAGATTCTGATTTTATTTATGAAACATCTAAAGAGGCCGCATTAACAGCATTGTTTGAAAAGTTTATTTTTTATAATTTTTCTCGAGCAATTCAAGACAGCTTTACATCTGAAGAAGGGTTTCGGATGGCGGCCATGGACTCCGCATCGAATAATGCGAAAGATATGATCCAAGAATTAAAATTATTTTATAATCGCTCTCGTCAAGCAGCAATTACAACAGAATTAACTGAAATTGTTGCAGGTGCAGCATCAATTTCATAGGAGGTCTATATGACAACAAAAACAACAGCAAAAGGAAAAATTACTCAAATTATCGGTCCAGTTGTGGATTTTAAATTTGAAAGAGGCAATTTACCAGCAATAGGTAATGCAATTAAAGTTGAAGATAACGATCGTACAATCGTATTTGAAACCATGCAGCATTTAGGTGATGAATCTGTGAGAACGGTATCAATGACTTCTACTGATGGTTTGGTACGAAGCATGTCCGGTTATGATACAGGCGCCCCAATTACTGTTCCCGTAGGAAAAGAAACTTTGGGTCGTATCATGAATGTAACAGGTGAGGCAATTGATTATGGTGAAGATATTAAATCTGAAAATTCTTTACCAATTATTCGAAAAGCTCCTGAGTTGCAGGATCTGTCACCAAAAACAGAAGTTTTTGAAACAGGAATTAAAGTAATCGATTTGTTAGCGCCTTATCCGACCGGTGGTAAAGTTGGATTATTCGGTGGTGCAGGTGTTGGAAAAACAGTTCTTATCATGGAATTAATACGAAACATTGCGATGGAGCATGGTGGATTCTCAGTTTTCACTGGAGTAGGGGAAAGAACACGTGAAGGGAATGACCTTTGGTTAGAAATGAAAGAATCAGGTGTACTCGATAAGACCACACTGGTTTACGGTCAAATGAATGAGCCTCCAGGTGCGCGCTTTCGTGTTGGTTTAACAGGGTTAACACAAGCAGAATATTTCAGAGATTCTGAAGGTAAAGATGTCCTATTATTTATTGATAACATTTTCCGTTTTGTTCAAGCGGGTTCAGAAGTGTCTGCACTTCTTGGTCGTATGCCGTCTGCTGTTGGTTATCAACCAACCTTAGGTACTGACGTTGGTGAGTTGCAAGATCGAATTACGTCAACAAAAAAAGGGTCCATAACATCTGTTCAAGCAATTTATGTTCCAGCAGATGACTTAACTGATCCGGCACCAGCAACGACCTTCTCTCATTTGGATGCAACGACGGTTCTTTCTAGAAACATCGCGTCAGCGGGTATTTATCCAGCGGTTGATCCATTAGAGTCATCATCTACAATTCTAGATCCTCGAATTGTTGGTGAAGAACATTATTTGGTTGCATCAGAAGTTAAATCCGTTTTACAAAAGTATAAAGAGCTACAAGACATTATTAAAATTCTTGGTATGGATGAATTATCAGAAGAAGATAAGGTAACTGTTTTTAGAGCTCGTAAAATTCAAAAGTTTTTCTCTCAACCATTCTTCGTTGCTGAACAGTTTACGGGTCACCAAGGAAAGTATGTTAAGAAAGAAGACACCATCAAGTCATTTAAAGGCATTTTATCTGGTGAGTATGATCATATCCCAGAGCAATCATTTTCTTATGTTGGTGGCATGGATGAAGTTCTTGCAAAAGAAGAAGCAAATAAAAAATGAGCGAACGGTTTCTAGTTAAAGTATATACACCGAAAGGTTTGGTATTTGAAAAAAGTTCAGATTATCTTCGCCTTCCGGGTGCCTCTGGAGATGTGGGGATATTTTATGATCACACACCAAGTTTACTTAAATGTATTGAAGGTGAGATGGTGATTAAGTCACAAAATCAAACCCATGCTTTTTTTATTACTGATTCAATTGCTCATGTAAATAAGGACGATGTTGTTCTGATTGTTAACTCATTAGAATCAATTGAAAACTTGGATGAAAAAAGAGCAAAAGCATCCAAAGACCGTGCCATTGAGCGTATTGAAGCTGCACGTAAAAACATGAATAGTGATATTGATGTTTCGCGAGCCAAGCGATCTTTAAATCGAGCAGAAATTAGACTCGAAATTTTACTTAAGCATCAGTTAAAGTAAATATATTTTCCAAATGTTTGATCTGATCACCAATAATGGTGATCAGGTCAAACTGATAAAAGTATGGTTTAAAATCCGTATGATCCATAAAAATTTGTGTAGATTGAATCATTCGTCTCTGTTTTTTATAATTCAACTTAAAACCAGCATGTATAAATGCTTTTTTTAGCAATTTAACTTCAACAATATGAATAGTTTGTTTATTTTTTGCGATAATATCAAGCTCGCCAAAGCGTGTGTAGTAGTTTCGTTTTAAAATAATATAACCGTTATTGATTAAATACCCAACGGCTTTTTCTTCACCAATAGTTCCCTTATATCGAATAAGTATTCCCTCCCCCTAAAGATTTTTACATGAAATTATGTAATTTGCTCAGCACCAGCTTCTTTAATACCATTATCAAGCATGGTGTTACAAGCATTGGCAACAAGTTCTGCATTTTCATATGCTTTAATCTTGACAGCTTTGCCCCATTTTAATGTAATCATATGAACCCCTGTATTTGTGTAGGGCGTACCTGATTTAGGTGTAACTTCTGCTTCCCACTCAGCAGCAATCCTAGTGTGCCAGGGAAAACCAGTTACAATAATATTTTGGACTGTAAATGATAAATTCGGAAATAATCGAAACAACCGTTCAAACCAAAGGCGTAACTTCTCTTTGGATTTTCGTTGGCCTCCAATGGCACTATGTCCAAGAAAAGTATGGTCAACATCATCAGCGACTGTTTGAAGCAATACATCGAAATTACCATCAGTAAGCGCATCAAAGTTTCTTTTAATTATTGATTTAACAATTGAATGATACATTCCAATATTTTAAATTAAACCGATTTTAATTTCAATAGTGTCAATAATAAAATGTAAAATTTAGTAATATTTACTATAAAAATAATATTGAATATAGTTTAAAGATTTTAATCATAAGATTAACTTTAGAAAAGTGTTAATTGTCGATTAAGGTTAAAGCTTGTGCGGTGAACAGGGCATGGCCCTTTTTTAAATAGTGCATCATAGTGAACTTTCGTTCCATACCCTTTATGGGCATCAAAACCATAGCCTTTATAGATTCGATTATATTTTAGCATTAAGCGATCTCGTATCACTTTTGCACATATGGATGCCACCATTACTTCAGTTACTTTGGCATCAGCTTTGACCATGGTTTCAAATGAATGGGTTAAATGGGGGGCCTTATTGCCATCAATGATGATATGGTCAAAATGTGTATTGGTTTTACGAACAGCTGTTGCCATAGCATTTAAAGTTACGGTTAAAATATTTTGTATTTTGATGGCACGATGACTATATAACCCAATCCCAAGAAAAATATGGTCCAGTAGGTCATCAAACAAACCATAGCGTTTATTTTCAGATAGCTTTTTGGAATCATTCACTTGATCATGCAAATGAAAGGTAGGTTTTAATACCGCACAACATGCAACAACTGGGCCGGCCAAAGCACCACGACCAGCTTCATCAACACCAGCAATGATGCGAGGATGATTATCCTGCAAACTTTTTGGTGATGAGTACTGCATTATGACCACCAAATCCAAATGAATTTGACATGGTCACATCAAACGAAGCATCAATGGCCTCATTTGGCGTATAATTTAAATCACAGTCATCATCTTGTGTATGATAATTAATGGTCGGTGGGATATAGTTGTTATTCATTGCATCAACCGATGCAATAAGTTCAATTGCACCTGCAGCCCCGAGTAAGTGGCCTGTCATTGATTTAGTTGAACTAATATTCACCTGATAAGCATGATCACCAAATGTTGATTTAATAGCAATGCTTTCATTTTTATCATTTAATTTTGTTGATGTACCATGAGCATTAACGTAACCAATATCCGTTGGGTTAACTTGGGCATCACTAAGGGCCATTTTCACAGCACGCTGAGCGCCTTCACCTTCAGCCGCTGGTGCCGTAATATGATACGCATCACCAGATGAACCAAAACCAACCAGCTCACCAAGTATATTCGCACCACGTTGTTTAGCATGCGTTAAAGATTCAAGAACGACAATTCCAGCACCTTCACCCATGACAAAACCATCTCGGTTTGCATCAAATGGTCGACAAGCTGTTTTCGGGTCCTCATTGGGTGATAATGACCGTGCTGCACAGAAACTCGAAACACCAACAGGCGTAATACAAGCTTCAGCACCACCAGCAATCATGGCCGTGGCATCACCACGTTGAATAATACGATAAGCATTACCAATAGAGTGTGTTGATGACGCACAAGCGGTTACCGACGATGAGTTTGGACCTTTCGCACCAGTTTTGATAGAAACCAAACCGGATGCCATATCAATAATCATCATAGGAACGGTAAATGGGCTAACTTTGCTTGGACCCTTGGAAATAAGGGTTCGTGTTGTTTGCTCAAGAATTTCAATACCACCAATCCCAGAACCAATTTCAACACCAATTTGATTCGCATTTGCATCAGTAATTTCAAGTCCAGAATTTTTAACAGCTTCCATTGCAGCTTTTAATGCAAAAATAATGAACCGGCTGGTTCTACGAATCTCCTTTGGCTCTAAGATATCACTGAAATCGGCATTTTTAACTTCAGCAGCTATTCGAGACGAATACCCTTCAGTATCAAAAAATGAAATATGATCGATTCCACAAACACCGTTTTTAAGCGATTCAGTGTAATCAACTACATTATTTCCAATCGGGTTTATAGTACCTGCACCGGTAATTACAACGCGTTCAGCCATTATATGATTCTTAGTTTAAGTTACTTAAAACATAATCAACTGTTTTACCAACAGTCGTCAGTTTTTCAGCTTCATCATCAGCAATTTCAGTTGAGAACTCTTCTTCAAGTGCCATAACAAGTTCAACAGTATCAAGAGAATCTGCACCTAAATCTTCAGTGTATGATGCTTCTTCTGTAACTTCATTTTCAGCAACACCAAGTTGCTCAACAACAACTGCCTTCACTTTTTTATAAACTTCTTCTTTTGTAATTGACATAATTTCCTCCATTTTTTTTACATGTATAATCCGCCATCGATGCTCAAAACTTGACCGGTTATATAACTAGCATTATCAGATGCTAAGAATAAAACCGCCCGTGAAACATCATCAGGCTTTCCAAGGCGAACCATTGGAATATTATCTATTATATTATCTAAGTAATCCTTTGGTAAAGTTTCAATCATATCTGTTTGAATAAATCCGGGTGCAACAGCATTTATCGTGATATTTTTTTTACCATATTCCCGAGCGATAGACTTTGTAAACGCAATCATTCCAGCTTTTGAAGCTGCATAATTTGACTGACCGGGATTGCCCATAAGGCCAACAACCGATGCAACATTTATAATCCGCCCATATTTTTTCTTTAACATAAATTTAATCACAGATTTTGTTGTGTTAAAGATTGAATTTAAATTAGTTTCAATAACATCACTCCAATCGGTTTGATTTAGCCGCAATAATAGATTGTCTTTGGTAATGCCCGCATTATTAACCAATACATCCACTTGGCCAAATTCAGTGACTGTATTTTTTATAAATGATTGCACAGAGTCAAAGTCTTTAATATCAATGCCTTGGCCATAAGTTTTTACGTTGTATTTTTCAGCAATTGCTTGAGCAGTGGCTTGAGCTTTTTCATTATTGGTCGAACACAATGAAATATTTGCACCTTCTTTTGCAAACGTTTCTGCAATAGAAAGTCCAATTCCTCGACTTGCTCCTGTGATGATAACAGTTTTATCTTTAAAACTCACTTAGACCTCCACGGTTAAAATTTTTTCGACACTTTCAAGTGTCGAAGTTGGTTGAACATTGTAGGAACGATTTATTTTTTTTATGAGTCCTGCCAATACTTTACCTGGACCAACTTCAATAAAGTGATCATTGCTTGCGGCTAAATAATCGACAATTTCAATAAATCGAACAGGGGATTGGATTTGATGAGATAAGTTATCTTGAAGTACACGTCCATTGGTTTCAGGCGTTGCCAAGCGATTTAAAATAATAGGCACTTCAGCATTATTAAATTGAAATTGAGTCAAGTATTCACGAAATGGCTCGACAGCTGAAACCATTAAGGGGGAATGAAAAGCCCCAGAAACAGGTAATGCAACAACACGCTTTGCCCCCTTAGTCTGAAGTTCATTGGAAGCGAGATCAACAGCAGAATGATCACCTGAAATAACAAACTGAACAGGTGAGTTATAATTTGCAATTTGAACACCTTCAATTCCAGAACAAGTATCATTAATAATACTTTGATCCAAACCAATAATTGCGGCCATTTTACCATTGGTTTGAGAGGCTGCTTCAGCCATCAGCTCACCCCGTTTGATTACAATTTTTAAGGCCGATTCAAAGTCCAAAACTCCGGCTGCATAGTAAGCCGTTATTTCTCCCAAACTATGACCAGCAAAAGCGTGAATCGATAAAGGCCGGGTCTTTAAGTGTTCGAAAATACATGCACTATGAATAAAAATCGCAACTTGTGTATGTTGCGTTAAATTTAGGGTATCTTGAGGACCATCAAAACAGATATCAGTAATTGAATAGCCTAAAATATCATTGGCTTTATGAAACAATGCTTTCGCAGTTTGGTTGGCAGAATAAAAATCTTGTCCCATTCCAACAAACTGGGACCCCTGACCGGAAAAAACAATATTTACATGTGACATAAGATTAACTCCATTCTAACAGAATACTTGACCAAGTAAACCCAGCACCAAATCCAACCATACAAATTAAATCACCTTTATTAAATGGTGTTTTTGCGATATGTTGGCTCAAAAGTAGAGGGATAGACGCCGCTGACGTATTGCCTACCTGATCAATATTGATTAAAAATTTTTCAATTGGAATGTCCAGTTTTTTTGCAACACTTTCTAAGATGCGTTGATTTGCTTGGTGGCATGCAAAATAAGTAACATCACCAATGCTAAAGTCAGTTGATTTAAAGAGGGCTTCAATTGAGTTTACAACCACGCTAACCCCAGTTTTAAAAACCGCTTGCCCATCCATCTGAATTAATTCCCGAGGAACGTCATGCATGTTCCCATTAAAATCCATTGAGTCTGATTTTGGTTGGCATTGTAAAATTCCAGCATAACTTCCATCAGCACCTTCATTAAATGCTAAAAATCCACCGGTTTCAGATGGCCCTACAATGGCAGCACCAGCGCCATCACCAAATAAAATCGCAGATCGTCGATCAGACCAATCAAGTAATGTATTTAAACGTTCAGCACCAATCACGAGTCCGTAAGTTGCAAGGCCAGCTTTGATTTTAGCGTAAGCCAGTGTGAGTCCATAAGCAAATCCACTACAAGCAGCTGTAATATCAAAACATGGGATCGGTCTTTGACAGCCCAGTTTCTGTTGAACAATACAAGCGGTTGCTGGAAACCCATGATGGTCTGGACTAGCGGTAGCAACAATAATGAAATCAATTTGATCAATCGTAATGGAAGATTGATCAATAGCATGACGTGCTGCAGCAGCCGCTAAATCGCTGGTTGGATTGGTTGTTTCAATGTGCCGATTTTGAATGCCAGTTCTTGATTCAATCCATTCAGGCGTGGTTTGAAGGCCAATATCAACAAAATGTTGATTGGCGATAACATCTTGAGGCAAAGCATGACCCAAAGAATGAATCCCAATGGGATTACTGAGTGACATATTCTTTTTGTATAGCAGAGGAAATTTTCTGGATCATTCCAGTTTCGACAGCTTCGATCGCTGTTCGTATAGCACTGGCAATTGCTTTTTCACTGGATTTACCATGCGCAACCAAAGACACACCATTGATACCAAGTAAAGGTGCGCCGCCATACTCTTCGTAATCTATGCGTTTTTTAATTTTCTTAAAGACAGGTTTCATTAACACAGCACCAATTTTCGATAATATTGACCCATTTTGAACGCCTTGTTTAATTTCACTTAAAATAAAATCAACCAATCCTTCACCAAACTTTAAAAGCGTATTGCCAACAAATCCATCGCAAACAATAACATCAGCTTTATGGAATAAAATATCCTTGCCTTCTAAATTACCTACGAAATTTAAAGTGCCATTTTCTTTCAAGTGTTCATATGCTTCTTGCGTAAGCTGATTGCCTTTTTCTTCCTCTTCACCAATATTTATAAGACCAACTTTTGGATTATCGACATGAAGTACTTGTGATGAAAAGAAATGCCCCATAAGTGCATACTGTTCCAAGTGGATCGGTTTACTATCCACATTTGAACCCATATCAAGCATTAATGCATGCCCTTTTTTGGTTGGAATAACGGATGCAAGCGCTGGACGATCCACACCAGGAATTCGACCAAGAATAAATAGTGAACAAGACATTACGGCACCGGTATTTCCCGCTGAAAGAAATGCTTGCGCTTGGCCATCTTTTACTAAATTTAATCCAACATGAATGGATGAGTCTTTTTTCTTTTTGTAAGCTTGAAGTGGAGATTCTTCCATTTCGATGGATTGACTCGCATGAACCACTGAAATTCGAGGATGATGATCAAAGTAATTACGAATTACAGCCTGATCGCCAACCAACACAATCTCAATGTTGAAATTTTCAACGGCAAAACGAGCGCCCTTAATAATTTCCTCAGGGGCGTTGTCACCACCCATCGCATCGAGTGCAATTTTAATCAAGGAATTATTGCTCCTCTTTTTTACTCGCTTTTTGCTTGATTTGAATGACGGGAACACCTTTGAAATAACCACAAACCATACAGGCTCGATGACTAACATGATATGCGTCACAGTTATTGCATTGGACCATGGTCGGTACAGAAATTTTCCACATTGAACGGTGGGTTCGTTTGTTTGCTTTTGATCGTCTTTTTTTTGGGACTGCCATTCGGTAGACTCCTTCAATATTTCTAAAACTTAGTATATGAATTCAACTTGAACTTGTCAATTAAGATAATAAACATTAACTATTTAATCAATTAATATTTTTTCAGTGTAATTTTTTTGAATAGCATTTCGTAAGCGTTGAATGGTCAGGCGGTGCTTACGATCGGTATCAAGCGTTTCCGCTTCATTTAAAAACGATTCTGCATCAATAAAGCGGGATTGAATCATTAAGGATTCAGTTAGTACGATTAAAGAAGGAATATGATTCGGGTCTTCAAAGAGACGCTTGCGAATGGTTTCTTCACCTTTATTGGCTAAGTTTTGTTTGTTGTAGCATTGTGCAAGCAATGTTATAAAATTGGCGTTATCAGGGTTGAATTCAAGCCCTTTTCGTAATAATTCTCCAGCTTTATCATATTGTCGTTTTGCTCTGTAAGCACCAGCCAAATTGGTAATAATAAATTGGCTGTTAGGACTAATGGTTATTGCACGTTCAAGAATTTGAATGCACTTATCATACTGATGAAGTCGTCGATGCATGTCACCAACGCGCGACATAATATTGACATCATTTGGTGCCATTGCCAAATACTGATAATAAAGTGTAATTGCATTTTCAATATAGCCCATATGGTTTTGTAACTCCGCATATTGTTTTAATAACACCGGATCAGAGGGGTCATTGTATAATTTCTTTTCTAACTCTTTTTCAAGGTTTCGAATACCCACATCTGTTTTAGAGTTCAAAGTATCTTTAAATGTTACGGCAAAGCTTGGGGGTACAATTTTTTTCTCATCTTTTTCTTTCTTTGATTTTTCTTTTTTTGTGACTGGTTTTGATTCAACAGTGTCTTTGGAGCCCTCAGTTAAAGTGGACGCGTTTTCTGGCACTGGTTCTGGACTTGGCAGTGCATCGTTGGTTTCTCGAATTTCATTTACACGATCTTCCAATTGATCGCGTAGGGTTGTATAGGAGCCACTTAAGGCTTTAAAGTCATCGCGACTTATTCTTAATAAATCAACCGGGGTTTTGCATCGCACAGATGCAGAGCGAGGTGCTTTTTCCATTAATCCCATTTCACCAAAACTATCGCCTTCTTTTAAAACAGCTAAAATTGTTTCGGTATCATCTGGATTTCGTTTGACAATTTCAACCTCTCCAGACTCAATCACATAAAAGTAATCCGCAATATCGCCTTCTTTAAAAACAAAACTATGTTGCTGATAATGAGACCGTAAGACTTTTTCAGTTCGATAGACGTCAAGTTGCGTCGTATCAATTGGAAAAAATGCATGGATAATCCAATCAACCAAAACACGAAACTTGCAATAAAAGCCAGGTAATTTTGCCCAGTAAATTGCACGCCACATAAAAAATGCAATCACACCACTGAATCGAATTCCTAAAACTTCAGCAATGCCACATAAATGACCAATGACAGCCAGTTGACCCAACTCTTTAAATTTAAACGCTTTCAGTTTTTTTCCTTTTAAAGAAGCGCCAATATTTTTTGCAAGTACGGGAGCCATCCGAACAGCAAACTGTGCCGTTGGAGGACAAAGCGCAGTGGGATCTTTTTTTATTTTCTTTAAATTAGGTGTGAATGCACCATCTCCCAAGGCCCAAATATTTTCAATTATTTGTTCGATATTTCCATTTTTATCTCGCTTTACGACCCGAAAATATTCATCTGTATCAAGTCGGCCACGATCATTAATAAAGGGTAAATTTGAAATCACTTTATGGGGGGCATTTCCGGTCGTACATACCACCGTTTGCGTTGGAATCGTTTCATTAGAGGACAGCACAATTTCATCAGGTGAAACTTCTTCAACACGTGCATTAAGGTGAAGGGTCATCCCACGTTGTTGTAGTTTCTTTTGAGCAAATAGAGCCACTTTTGATCCCAATTCTTTTAAAATTCGATCGCCAGAATGGACAAGGATCAAACGAATATCTTCTTTTGTTATTGTTGGGTAATTTTTAATGGCACCTTTAACCATATCCCCAATCTCACCCATGGTTTCAACACCACTAAATCCACCCCCAACAAAAACAAAGGTTAAAAGCCGGCGTTTGATATCACTATCCGTTTCAACAGCGGCCATTTCAAGTTTGTTAATAATTTCGTTGCGTAAGAAAATAGCATCGCCCATGGTTCGCATTGGCAATGAGTGCTCATTCATTCCAGGTACGCGCGTCATATCAGTCGACAGGCCCATAGCAATAACCAAGTGGTCATACTCAAGCCAATGTTGACGTGTAATATCTTTTTCAACAATTTTAACTTTTTTATTTTCAACGTCAATTTCATCCACACTTGCACGGTGAAATGTTATTTTTTTACATAAGCGACGAATGGGATTGATAATGTGGCTAGCCTCAATGGTACCGGCTGCAACGCCTGGTAACATGGGTTGAAACATAAAATAATTGGTATCACTCACCATCGCAATTTCAAGATTGTTTTTCTTAGTAATTAGCTTTTCTAGTTGTTGAGCAACACCAACACCAGAAAATCCACCACCTAAAATAAGTACTTTTGTCATATCAATAAGTTTATCGATTAAAGGCTAGTCAACTTTAGCTCAAAATGAGCGTAGAAAAGATTTGCGAGATACGTTTGAATTATTGAGCGCGGACTCGAAAGCCGTCGGCTGTATCTTCAACCAAATAGCCACTGGCTTCGATTTCACTTCGAAGGGCGTCAGCAGTTTTAAAGTCTTTGGCCTTTTTAGCATCCCATCTCGCTTGCGCCATGGTTTTAATTTGATCTGGGATTTCTGATTTTTTTTGATAGAAAAGACCAATGGCTTGGCCCAATTCAAATAATACGTCTGTGCCACATTGATGTTCGTGAATGAGCCCATGCAGTTGAAACAATTGTGACAAAGCTTCTGAAATATTTAAGTCCTGGCGAAGGGCAGCCCAAAAAGCCTCTTTTTTTTGTTGAAATTGATCATTTATAGCATCTGGAATCGGCGCATTTGGAACTATATCAAAAATCGAGGTTAGTTTCTGATAAGCATTTTTTGCATCTTCTAAAGTAACGGTAGAATAATTTAACGGAGACCGATAGTGGGTTCGTAATAAAAAATAGCGCACAACACTTGGATCATATGTTTTTAATACTTCCCGTAATAAAAAGAAGTTTCCGGTCGATTTGGACATTTTTTCATCATTGATCGTTACAAAGCCATTATGAATCCAATAATTTGCAAATGGGGTATGGTAGGCACATTTTGCTTGAGCCAACTCATTTTCATGATGGGGGAATTTCAAGTCTGCACCACCGCCATGAATATCAATATGTTGTCCCAATTGTTCATTAACCATTGCAACACATTCCGTGTGCCATCCAGGTCGCCCAGGGCCCCATGGAGAATCCCATGAAGGTTCACCGCTCTTGGAGGGTTTCCATAAAATAAAATCCAAAGGCGATTCTTTTTGATCTTCGATTTGAACCCGATGCCCACTTTGCAAGTCATCCACATCTTTATGCGACAATTCACCATAATTTGAACAGGCATTAATTCGAAAATAAACACTTTGATTCACTTCGTAAGCGGCATCTTTCTGGATTAATGATTCAATTAAGCGAATCATTTGTGGTATTGATTCCGTGGCTTTTGGGTAGCTGTTTGCAGGCAAGATGTTGAGGGAAGACATATCTGAAAAATAAGATGAAATGTAACGTTCAGTTAGTATTTGCGGGCTTTCATTAAGTTCATTAGCACGCTGAATAATTTTATCATCAATATCAGTAAAGTTTTGAATATGATTGACATCATAACCGGTTTGGATCAAGACCCGTTTCAATAAGTCAAACGCCACATAAGCCCGAGCATGTCCCATATGGCAATCGTCGTAAACGGTAACGCCACAAACATACATGGAAACACTTGGTGGAGCAATTGGTGTAAAAGTTTCAATTTTTTTTGAAATTGAATTATAAAGCTTCATTTAGTACCCGTGGTCAGATGTTGGGAATTGATTGGTCTCAACCTCTGTTTTAAATGATTTTAATGCGTTTAATATGAGTTGTTCACCATCCAAATATTGCTTTAAAAATTTGGGCTTAAAGTTTGGGGTGAGTCCAAGAAGATCATTGGTGACCAACACTTGCCCAGAACAGTGTGGCCCAGCGCCAATTCCAATGGTGGGACAATTGATTTGGGTTGTAATTTTTTTAGCAACGGAACTTGCCAACTTTTCTAAAACAATCGAAAAGGTTCCAACGTCAGCGAGCGAAGTTGCTAAATCAAGCAGTTGTTTCTGTTGATCATCAGTTTTTCCTTGGACGTTATAGCTTCCGGATTCATTTAAGTATTGTGGTTGAAGTCCAATATGTGCCATCACAGGAATGCCTTCTTTGATCATTCGATCAATGGTTGAAACATGAATGGCTCGGGTTTCACATTTAACAGCATTTGCACCGGCCTGAATAAACTGAGACGCGTTTTTTAGCGATTCTTCAATTGAAGTGTGGTAAGACATAAACGGCATATCGGCAATAATAAATGCATTTTTTGCACCATTTCTAACAGCTTTAGTATGGTACAACATCTCCGCCATGGTTGCAGTAACGGTTGTGGTATCTCCATAAAATGTGTGGCGAAGAGAATCACCAACCAAAATGCCATCAATGTCAGCCATTTCTAATAATCGGGCAAATGCAGCATCATAAGCGGTTAAAAGCGTTATTGGCGTACCGGACTGGTACTTTTGAAACCAGTCAGAAATACTCACTTTGTGTATTCCTTGTAAAGGTTAAATAATCGCGTTTCAAGTGCTTCACGATTTAGAAATCGTGTCAGGTTTCCTTGTTCTGCAACTGAAATAGTTCCTGTTTCTTCGGATACTATAATAACCAAAGCATCTGTTTCCTCACTAATACCAATTGCAGACATATGGCGAGTTCCCAATCGCTTATCGGATACTCTTGAGTTGGTTAAAGGAAGTAGGCAACCTGCAGTCAATATTTCATTATTACGGACAATTATAGCGCCATCATGGGTAGGGGAACCGGGCCAAAAAAGCGAACAAATTAACTCGGATGTGAGGTTAGCATTAATACTAATCCCCGATTCAGTATACTCATCCAAAGGCGATTTCTGTTCAATAACAATCAAAGCGCCAATTTTATTTTTTGATAAAAATTCAACGCTTTGTAAAATGCGTTTTATAAGCAGTGGTTGTTTATTTCCTTTGGATTGACTCGGTAGAAACAACTTACCACGCCGAATTTTTTCAGACGCCCGCCGAATCTCGTTTTGAAAAATGATCATAATAAAAACAACAAATAAAATAAAAAATTGTTCTATAAACCAAGCAAACATGGCAAAACCAATCATTTTACTAATCGAGTAACAAGCAACAAATCCTATGATGATTCCGGTGATATTTTGAATTTGTGTGCGTTTAATAATGGCAAAAAATAAGTATAATGCAGCGGCAATTAAAGCAGCATCAATCACATGAATGAGCTGAATTTTACTGGCATCAATCATGGTGCATCATATCGAATGATATCCTCATAGGTTTCCCGTTGAATTAATACTCTCGAGGATCCATCGTGAACCAAAACCATGGCCGGTTTACAAAAGCGATTGTAATTGGATGCCATAGAATAATTGTAAGCGCCAGTACCGTAAACCACAATATGTTCATTCGGTTTTGCAATAGGAAGTTTAATATTTTTTGCAAGAATATCGCCGGACTCACAAAACTTTCCTGCAATAGTATAAGTTGCTTGGTCAGTGGTTGAGGGCGAAACAATATCAAAAGTGTATTCTGATTGATACATCATGGGTCGGGGGTTATCGGCCATACCACCATCGATGAATAAATAGTTTTTTCCACCGGGCACTGTTTTTGTAGCCCCAATACCATAAATCGTAACTCCAGCATTGGCGATAATGGATCGACCAGGTTCGAAAATAAGTTTTGGGTGTGGATATTTTTTTTCATCACAAAGCAATTTCAATTCAGTTGCCATTTGCAGAATAATTTTTGAAATATCTGGTGCTTGATCATCTTCAGTGTATTGAATTCCAAATCCGCCACCACAATTTAATTCTTGAACCTCGTATCCCAAATCACGTTTAATTTGACCAATAAAATCAACAAGAATGGAAATTAAATCATAATAGGGATTAATATCAAAGATTTGAGATCCGATATGTGCGTGAATACCAATAAAAGTGCCCCACTTTGATTTTGAAACAGTATCGATTAATGGCAAGATTTCTTTAAACTCCAGTCCGAATTTGGAGTCAATATGCCCTGTTTTAATGTACTCATGGGTATGCGCTTCAATGCCAGGTTTTACACGAAACATAATCAGTGCCGGCTTATTTTTTTCAGTTGCAATGGATTCAATTAGTTCGAGTTCATAAGCGTTATCAACAACAATCCGAATATTATGATCAACAGCGAGGGCAATTTCTTTTGTCGATTTGTTATTACCATGAAAATAAATTTTATTTGGGTCAATATGACTATTTAATACCGTGAATAATTCTCCACCTGAAACAACATCAGCCCCAATACCTTCGCTTGCTATAACATTTGATATGCCAATATTTAAGCCAGCTTTAGAAGCGTAAGCAATGGTGTGGTTTGGATAATGCTCGTTTAATACATTGGTAAATAATTGGCAATTATGACGAATGGTTGCTTCATCTAGAACATAAAGTGGGGTGCCATAGTCAGCTGCAAGTTGGCTTAAAGCACAACCGCCAATGATGATATCATTGGCACTTTTTTTAAACGTCATCGGTCGAATTCGGTTCACAAATTATTCCTTAAATCAATCAACTTTGGTTCTAAATTTTCAGATTCAGAAATGATAGCGTACGTTAAAATGAAGATGTCATCACCAACAGCACCTTTACGAGCAGCCGGCCCATTTAAAGCAAATATATTTGATCCACGTTTTCCTTTGATTACATAAGTTTCAAGTCGTTCGCCATTATTTAAATTGACCACTTGAACCCGTTCATTTTCACGAATATTTGCAGCATCCATAATATCTTCATCGATCGTTATTGAACCAACATAATATAATTCCGTCTGAGTAATTTTTGCGTATGAAATTTTCGACTTTAAAACTGTAATTTGCATAGGACAATCATTATAACCATTATTAATCGGAAGCTCAATTAAGAGAAAAGAATATTTTGATTTGAACAAAACCATTGATTACGCATTTTATTAATGCAATACGCATAAAAATTGACATCACTAATCAAATACGTATTATTATATTATGGTTCAAAAAATATTTGCAAAATGTATACTACTTACTCTGATTTTATTTACAGGGTGTGAAAATGCAGTCTTAAGTCAGAATGTAGAATCAGGTGAAGATTTGGACGTTTATGCAAGTGTCATTCACGAAAATAATATAAGTTCAACCAATGAATATCTTGAAGTGCAAATTAAACAAAATGACACGGTTATTCAGTTGAGCAATGGTGTTGTGAAAAATGGATCAACAAATTTGATATTTTCTTCCACAAAAAAGGCCTACATTTTAGACATCGCGTTAACTGATAACACAACGTATAACATTACCATCATCTTAAATGAAGGCGAATCAAACGAAAAATCATATGCGAATACCAATATTAAATATTTGGAAGTCCCAACACCGCAAGTAAAATTAGGCAGCACAATAGGGACGGTTGGTTCACTAGTAAGTTTTCCAAGTTCAATGGCAAGTACCAATGGCATTATGACGCAAACAGCCACATCATATGATTTAAATGGAAGTGTGTCACGAACCGATGGAAGTTCAGCAAACACAGCAACGTATGAGCAATTGCACGATCGTTATTTTTCACCATACTTTATCAATGGCAGTGGAAAATTTGAAACAACCATCGTTACATTTTTACTTAAATTTGAATCATCAGGATCGTTAGATAGTTCATTTAATGGGGGTAGTGCCAAAAGCAAAGTGAACTTAACCAAAGCGGTAACAATTACGAGGTAATCATGAAAAAAATTATTATTTGTTTGTTGGTATTTTTAACAACAATTCATGCTGAAAAATTGACAATAGTAAACGACATTAAAAACTCCAAGGTGTTTTTAAATGGGGTGTTTATTGGCAAAGGTTCCATTGTTGAACGAGAAGTGCAAGCAGGGAATGAATACAATATTCAAATTAAAGTTGAAAACGAGACGGTCTTTCGAAAAACCATAATAATTGGGTTAGGGGAAAATCGAGTGATTAATGCAAACACATTTGTACCAGTTGAAGATTCAAAGGTTGCGAATGTTGGCGCGAAAAAAGTTGAGGCCAAACGAATTAAAAAAGCGACCAAAGGAGCTTTTGCAATGGGCGGTAAATTTGGAAACTTGATTTCTGGTGCAAGCTTTAAATGGTATCCTGTCGAACGTTTTGGAACTCAATTTGTTTTCTGGGCAACATCGACAGAAACCAACGCCAACCTTTCGTATCAGGGGCGCTTGATTTATGAAGTTGGAGACCGTTTAGCGCAAACCGATGAACTTTACACATTTTATGTTGGGGTTGGTTTGGGTCGCATTACAGATGAATTAAATGAAGCCAAAATCGAATCTGTTTTATTAACCGATACAAAATCTGAAAATACCACGGTATATGAGGCATTCATTGGATTGGAATTTCCTGGGTTTAATCAAATCAGTTATTGGTTTCTCGAAGGTGGGTATGTATTAGGGCAAAAGAAAGACACCCGATTTAATGGAACTTCCGTTACTGATTCAGCAGGTGCTTTTCAATTAATGGGCGGCATTCATATTTATTTTTGATGAATTAAAAAGTCTTTAACTTGGCTCAATGCATGAAACCGATGGGATAGTTCATTTTTATCAGCTTCAGTCATTTGAGCAAATGTAACATCGTAATCTTCAGGTATAAAAATAGGATCATAACCAAAGCCCCCATCGCCAATCATTTCATGAGCAAGCGATCCCCGAACAATACCTGTAAATGTTTCAATGGTTCGATCTGGAAAACGAAGTGCCATGACGGCTTGGTACTGCGCATCACGGTTTCCTGCACCATAACACGCTTGAAGAAGTTTATAACACATATCTTCTCGAGTCGCATTTGGTCCGGCATATCGTGCGGAATAAATACCAGGTGCGCCATCCAAGTGATCGACTTCAATTCCAGAGTCTTCAGCCAAATAAATATAATTTGGATGATCCGGAAGTGCATTTACTTTTTTAATGGCATTTTCTTCAAATGTATCACCATCTTCTAACACTTCAACAGGGTCTCGAAACACATCTCGATAGGAAACAATGGGTATTTCTGACAATGCAAGCATGGTTTTAATCTCATGAACTTTATGGTCGTTATTGGTAAATAAGACAAGGGTATGATCCATTAAATTCATGCTGTAGGATGATCCTTTAATAATCGCTCAATGAAGTAAAAAGAGCCAAAAAATAGAGTGTTCATATCGATCGGATCACCAATGTGCCAAACGTTGACATGTTCTCGCACAGTCATTGGTAATTCATCCAATTTAATTGATAATGAGTGATTAAACTCACATAAGAAAACAGTTTGCTTTTCTGAAATAAGGGCGGATAAGATGCCAACAACATCTTTTTCACGATTCATACCCACAATCCACTGTGAGGGATGGGGATGAATGGACAAAATGGCACGTACTGCATGAAGGTTGTGTCCAACATCCATCCAACAAGGAGTTCCCTGATATAGGGTAGGCGTGAGACGCCCAAATGGCGGTGGTAAATCAGCCAAATCATGGTCGAAAGTATCAGTATTTAAAATTTCATTTAATGCAACATAAGCCAAAGCTTTATTGCGGTCATGGTAATGATGCCGAGGAATCGTCCAATGCAGCGTTGCACTTTGTTGTTTGGCTTGGGATTTAATAACTTCTAAAACGTTGGGGTCGTGGTCTAAATGGGTAATAATCGTTGCATTTTGCTTTATAATTCCCGCTTTTTCTTGTGCTATTTCAGTCAATGTATTCCCTAAAATTGCCTGATGATCCAAGCCGATATCTGTGATTATTCCCATAGAATCAGGAACAACATTTGTTGCATCTAATCGTCCGCCAAGGCCAGTTTCAAGAATAAAATAATCAACCCCTGCTTGGTGAGCAAGTTGAAATGCCATTAATGTCAGCATTTCATACTCACTTAATTTATTTTCAACATCAGCAATGGATGTTTCTGCAAAAAGTTGCGTAAATTGTTCTTTTGAAATGGGGGCACCATTCAGTAAAAAACGCTCGGTGTAGCACTGGACGTGAGGGGAGGTATAGGTGAGAACTTGCGCATTGTGTTGCAACAGAATCTCAGTTAAGTAATGAGCAACAGACCCTTTACCATTGGTGCCTGCAATATGTATGGTTTTAGGCAATCCAAGGTGAGGATTTTTGAGTGCTTCCAATGCTGGTGTTAAACGATCAAGCGAATAGTGAATTCCACGGCGGGCAACTTTAAGTTGCAAGGCATCAATGGTATTTAAAAATGGGGAGGTATCAAGCGAATTTTGCAATTTGATTCTCAATGGAATTAATTTCAGATTGGATGTCTGAAAACTCTTGTTGTACTTTTTTAACTACAGCTGCTGGTGCTTTTTCAATAAACTGCTGATTGCCTAATTTTTTGGACAACGCTTGTTGTTGGTTCATAAGTTGATCAAGTTGTTTATTTAAACGTGCTTTTTCAACGTCGATATTAACAGCCGGTAATTCCAATTGAATATCGATAGTCGATGCGACTGACTGTGTTTGTGGGCCATCAATAACAACAGGGGCTGATTGAATATGACAATGAGAGACTTTGGTTAATTGTTGTATTAGGAGAACCTGCTGTTCAAGCATTTGGCGAGTCACAAGGTTTTGATGTGATAGGTGAACAGTTAGTTCTTTTTTTGTTGAAACTTGTGTAGTTTTAATTAAATGACGAATTTCACGGATAACATTAAATACATTTGAGAAGTCTTGGATTCGTTGGGGGTTAATAACCGCTTGAGGCGTTGGCCAAGAAGCATGTTGCACGGTATCCATTAAGTGGTCCTCATTAATGTGAGGGTGTTTGGATAAGTTTTTCCAGATGGCTTCTGAAACAAATGGCATTAACGGATGAAGTAAAATTAAAATTTGAAAACAGACATAAACAATGACAGGCAAGGAATCTTGTTTATGATGTTTAATGCCTTCAACATACCAGTCACAGCATTGATTCCAGATAAATTCCCAGAGTTCATCAGCGACAGCAGCAAAATTATAGGCATTGAGCTGTTTGGTAACAGAGTCAATGGTTTGATTTAGTCGGTCCAAAATCCAACCATCAATCTCAGTTGCGGGTGTTGGATAGGTCATGGGGTTAAGTGGCGCATCTGCATCCATTAGACACATATCAACAAAACGGGAAAAATTCCAAATTTTATTGGTAAAGTTTCGACTTGCTTGGATTTTTTCCATTGATAATTTAATGTCCTGGCCACCTTTGGTACACAATGCAGCCAAACCAAACCGTAGTGCATCTGCGCCATATTCATCGATAATTTCCAAAGGGTTAATAACATTTCCAACGGACTTACTCATCTTTTTTCCATGAATATCTCGGACGAGCCCATGAATATAAACATCATGAAACGGAATATCCTTCATATCAAAAAGGCCCATGGTGATCATTCGAGATACCCAAAAAGTCAAAATATCATAGCCGGTGACAAGCAGTGACGTGGGATAGTAGTTTGCCAGCACATCTGTTTCATTGGGCCAGCCCATGGTTGAAAAAGGCCACAGTGCGGATGAAAACCAAGTATCTAAAACATCCGGATCTTGTATGTAGTCATCACCAGGAGATGTTTCAGCAACAATAAAATCATCTGGGTTATCTTTTTTATACCAAACTGGAATTTGATGGCCCCACCAAATCTGGCGTGAAATACACCAATCACGAATATTTTCCATCCAATCGAAATAGAGCTTTTCCCAACGGTTTGGAACAAAGCGTATCGTTTTATTTTTAACAGCATCGATGGCGGGTTTTGTAAGTTCATCCATACGAATAAACCATTGTTTTGATAAATATGGTTCAATAACTTCACCACTTCGCGTGTTTGTCCCAACATTATGAACGTGGTCTTCAACCCGATCTAAAAAACCATGTGCGTTTAAGTCATCCACCAACGCTTTTCGGCAGTCATAACGAGATAAGCCTTGATATTTTTGTGGGGCATTTTGATTCATAATGGCACCTTCATCCATAACAAGAATACGGTCGAGTTGATGACGGTTTCCAATCTCAAAGTCATTTGGGTCATGAGCAGGCGTTACTTTTACAGCCCCAGACCCAAAATTTTGATCCACATGTCGATCGGCAATGATGGGAATCTGACGATTCGCAAAGGGCAGGGTTACAGTTTTTCCAATAAACGCTTGATAGCGATCATCATTAGGGTTGACGGCTACAGCGGTATCACCAAACATGGTTTCAGGACGTGTGGTTGCAACAGTAATAAAAGTGTTTTCGTGATCAGTTAATGGGTAATTAATATGCCAAAGGTGGCCGTTTGATTCCTTATATTCAACTTCAATGTCACTAAGGGCTGTTTTATTTTTAGGGCACCAGTTAACAATATACTCACCACGATAAATATACCCTTTGTTATATAATTCAACAAAGTGTTTTGCGACAGCTTTTTGACAACCGTCATCCATTGTAAAGCGTTGATAAGGCCAATCCACACTTGCACCCAAACGGCGAATTTGTTGTGTAATTCGATCACCGTAGGTTTCTTTCCATTCCCAGACTTTTTTAAGAAAGGCATCTCGCCCAATGGCCATGGCAGAAGTCCCATCAGCTTGAAGTGATTTATCGACAACATTTTGTGTTGCAATACCCGCGTGATCGGTTCCTGGGATCCATAATACCCGGTACCCATTTAATCGTTTAAAACGGGCAACAATATCTTGAATAGTAACATTGAGTGCATGCCCCATATGCAATTCACCGGTAACATTGGGAGGTGGGATAACCATTGAAAAGGCAGGCCCTGTACCTACTGGAGAAAAATCACCACCGAGTTCCCATTCAGTGTATAACTCAGATTCTAATAAATTGGGTTGATAAAGTTTGGTGAATCGCTCATCCGTATTCATATCATTATTTTGGTACAGATAAGCGATATTTTCAACAGAATTAATGTTTAATTAAATAATCAATAAACTTAAATTGAAAAGTATTCTTTTCAAATGAATCTCGAATAATACTTAAGGTATTTTCATTTAACTTAATTGGCTTAAAATTGTCAGATCTACAAAGATCAAACTTCCTTTGTTGATCAGAGCTAATAAGAAATGAAGAATCTATATTTTCATTTTGCGTGTCAATCTGACATAAAATGTCGTCCATATATTTCCTTAAATACGATATTTGATCATTTTGAAAATCATGGTTTCGATCAAGCACTTCGTTAAATGCAATTTTCCAAAAAATGGATTCAAGATTTTGATGGCGATTTTCTATTGAATGACTTGGTTCTGTATTCATATCAACGCCATTTTCAAATGGTAAATAAATAAATTTATTTTTCTCAGATTGGGAGTTTACTTTTTCTTTGAGTTGATTTAAAAAAGCTTCTTGAGGATTGCTTTTTTGTTTGAGCTTACTTTGTGATTTATTTTTGTTTATTAGTCGAGAATGATGTTTAATTACTACGGAAAAATTTAGTGCCTTTTCTTCAAAAACTAAATTAAATTCATCATCATTTGCATATTTCCAATAACTAATAATTAAGAAAACAAAGTCTGTAAATGAAAAATCACTAAAAAGTCTGTCCGTTGAACGGAATTGAAATAAGGCAATAAAATCTTCAAGGTTGAGTATAAAATGTTTTAAAAAAGATGTATAATTCGATAAACATTCAGACAGCTCACTATTGGTTTCATTTACAAGCGTTGTTAATTCCTTTTTTTTATCATTTAATTTTTGAAATAATACGTTTTGTTGAAGCTTTACTTTATCTTCAGTACTTTTTTCTTTGATTGGAGTTACGGACCAATCTGAATTCGGTGATGTTGGCACACTAGCTACATTCGGACTCGTTGCAATATATTGACGCCTTTTTAATATTTGATCAGTAGGATTTTTTTTTGGTAATTCACGATCTATTGCTTTTATTCTTTCTTCATATTTTTTAATTTTTTCAATATTTGTACGTATCGTAGTTACAGAGACATTTTTTTCAGTTACGAATTTATTAAAGTTCTCGGATAACTGAATAAATACCTGATGTACGGCTTGTTGTGTTGCATTCGCAAATCGCATTGAAAAGAATTCAATAGGTTTCGTTTGGAACTTATGATTAATGTAAAGGTCAAGATACTCTAATTCAGTTTTAGTTAATCGAATTTTTGTCAAAGAAGTTTCAATATTTTCTAAAATAAATTTTATATTACTCACTTCATCACATAATTTAATCAATATATTAATAAACGGATTGAGAAGCTCTTGCAGTATAGGAAGATTATCACTTTTGTTAATTTTTTTCTCAACTAAAGACTGTTTAGCGGATTCTAGATGTATTAAACACTCGGATTGATTTGAAATTTTTCCATTAGAAATCTTATTTTTAATCTCAAAAATACAGTTTTTCAACGAGTCGCTATTCAATTGAAAACAATCATTAAGCAATTGAGTGAGTTGATCGATTTTTTCTGATTTTTCGATATTTAATAGCATATCAGTATTAAATTCCGAAAGTTCTTGTGAACGTAATGGCTTGTTTTTATATTCATCTTTCATTTGTGTAAGCGTTTCATAAAATAAATAGCGGCAAACATAAGACAATGTTTGACTTGGATAGCCAGAGTCATATAAGTGATTAAGCTTTATTTTATAACTCACATGCATGGCCCAGATATCGCAAATGGGTTGAAACATAGCAGTAATTTGAGGGAATTTAGTGATAACAGACATTTGCATACATGCAATAGCTTTTGAATATTGATTTTGGGTATAAAGTTCAAATTGCTCATATATATCATGATATATTTTAAACTGTTCCATAATATCAAGTGTCGAATCAATCGGATTTTGCTGGTAATTTTTTAATAAAGTTCTAAGAGACGTTACACAGTTATTTATTTGATCTGGTATCTTTTCGATCAATATTTGTATTTCTTTTTTCATTTCGTTGCTAATTGGATTGTTTTCATAGAAAAAATCAATAACTAAAAGTGCATCATGCAATTCTTCAATAGTAAATAATGTTTTGTTATTTAATGTTTGAAAAAGTGTATTGCAATACAAAGTAATGGTACTAATTTTCTCGACAATTAATTGATAAATAGAGTCAACTTTAGTTTTTAAATTTTGATTTTGTAATCGTTCCATATTTGTTTGATAGTTGTTTAAATCAATTTCATATTTCAGAAATTTTATAAGTAACTGTGTGGTTTCGATAATTCCATTAGGGAATTTTTGATTTGCTTCATCACGTATTTGATTTAAATGGGCATCTAATTTTTTTGAATCCTCTAGTATTTTATCTGCTGCTATTTTCATTTCTTCAGATATTTTCTCATAGCTTTGTTGATTAAACTGATTTAAAGGAACATGAGGTAAATGGATTTCTGAAGTATATTCTTTTAATAGCCGATCTTTCATGAGTATTTCAGATTTAAAATATGTGCTTTTTAAATCAGATTCCAAAGGATAGATGGTATTTTTTAATTGTAAAAAAACAGTTGTTTGCATATTTAGAAAATCAAGATGAATCTCAGCTTGTAATTGATGTATTGATTTAGTTTCACAAATGCGTTTTAAATCGCTAATTTCTGCTTGATTTATTGGTATAGCTAAATCGTTTAATCCACGTGCACCCCAAGTGGGTTGCTTATCAGTTTTTATCTTATTTAGTACTTTAATGAAGTCAGATTCATTGTAAAAAATACCAGCTTGTCGAATATGAAACAATAACTTATAAAGTGTCGATTTAAATGGTCGCAGTGGATGTTTCGGGAAACATTTAATGTGAGTCAATAATGAAACCGTTGTTTTGCTTATATTACTGGGTAAGGTTTTTTCGATAATTTCCATTTCTTTTTTGGGTAAATCAAAAAACCGAAAAGACGGTGTTTTTGTTGCAATTATCATTTTATTTACGTTTAGCTAATAAATCAGCCAGATTGGTTTTCGCAGCAGCCATATCTATTTTTTGCCCATTATCAGGAGCCATAAGTCTTGAGCTTAGCCCTTTACTGCTGTTAATTGCGGCAAAAAGACTTGCACGATCACCAGCTTGAGAGGTTGTTTTAGCAGGGGTTTTTTGGCCATTAGGGGTGGGGTCAGCATCAGTTTTTATATGCTCTGTTTTAAGTTCAACTATTATTTTATCTATGTTTTTAAGAACTATTGATTTGTTTTCCGTTGGATTTTTTAGCTTATCATGTTCAAAATGTAAGTTTTTATTTATCTGATCAACTTTACTCAGTATGATGTTTTTAAGCATTTCACCCTCTTGGAACTTTATTGCTCTTTTTAATGCTTCTAATTCCTTTATAACAGATTCTGGTTCAAAGGTTTTTTTTATTTTTTGTATCGCAGTAGGTTGATGTGATTCTTTAAAAAATTGACCGGCAACTGTTAACTCACAAATTTCGTTATCGATCATTTTTTTTTGTTCAACTGAAATTAATGAATCATTTTTATTTTGATTAAGAAAATTTAATTGTTGACTAACATTATCGAAAATAGGTTTCATTTTAAAATACTCACTAACTTTGGAGGATATAGGGCGTGTGTTAACTTCAGATTGAGAAGTTAAATTTGTAATAGCAGTTTGTAATTCAATTAATTTGTCTTGTATATTAAAGTCTGTGTTTCCTTCAAGTTGATTTATTGAATCTTTTATTTTTCGATCAAAATTTGATTGCTCCCCTTTTAATGCGTCTATAAAGCATTGAAGAGCATTACCCATTTCATTATCATAAGAAAGTTTTTTTGAATCCTTATCTAGGTTTTCCGATAAAGTTTTAAATAAACGTTCATAATGCTGTAATGTATCTAAGTTATAAAACGGAATAGAATTAGTGGATTTTCCAGGTGTGAAGGTTTCCATCAATTGTAGCTCTTCTTTTGCCATATTTAAGATGGTTGCTCGATTATAGATGTCAGTTGATTGATCGTACTCTTCGATTAATAATTCCAATCCAGAATAGGAATATTGTGTTAATAATTTAGAATAATTTTCAACGTTTTCATTTGCATCAATATTAAATTGAGATTTCATTCCCCATAAATTAATAATGTTATTTCTAAAAAGATGAAGCGTATCAAGAAAAAATTTTTTCAATTCCTCAATTGATGATGTGGAAGACTTAGTAAACCACGTATCTAAATTTTCATAAGAAAATGTACTGTCATCGTCATCTGTTTCGGGGGAAAATCCAGCTTCAATTTCTGGAATTTGAGCTTTGATATCATCTAAAAATTGCCCCAATATGGATTGTTTTTTTGTAATTTTTTGATAAAAGCTACTTTCGTTATCTTTTAAAAAGTAATAAAACACAACATTTACTCGATTTGTGAGTTTTGAAGTCACAAAGTCGCAGATTGATAACCTGCTTGCATCAATAAATTTTGAGATATCTTCTAATAGTTCGCTTTGCTTTTTATTTAATTCAATACAGTTTTCCCTTATTGCGATAATTTTTTTCATTAATTAAAACCATTTAATTAGCGATCCAGAATTGCTTTTATTTTTTCTGAATGGCAAATAGTTGTATTTGAAAGCCCAAAAAAACTTAGGAAAGGATTTTCAGATGCTTTTTCTTCCATCAACAAATTTGAAACTTTAATTTGTTTCTGTACAAATTTATCAGCTAAATCAAAATTACTTTGCACCACATCCATCATTTTTTTTGTTGTGACTTGATCTTTTCTAATGGTATTAATTTCTTCTCTTATCGCTGCTTGCATAGCCATTTGAGTAGTGACACATTGCTGTGAATATTTTTTTGCATCTTGTAGGGTAATTTGATTAGAAGTTCCATTTTCAAGTTGTGAAGTTTCGCTGCTACCATTTCCAATCAAACAATTCTTAACAGCATCTACGCAATAAAGCCCTAGGTGCTGACTAATTTGTGTCGCAGTAAAAATCCCATGTAACGTTAAGGCATCGGTAAACTCTGCTATTCT
>MDTB01012175.1_pt1 | contig 30522 bp, 29 predicted proteins | sample 811161 | NCBI WGS metagenome assembly MDTB01 (sample SAMN05326650, study PRJNA326480) | marine metagenome | isolation source: seawater | place: Mediterranean Sea | collected 2009 | reverse complement strand
CGATATTCTGGAGGGGTGGCTGAGCGGTTGAAAGCACTAGTCTTGAAAACTAGCAATGGGGCAACTCATTCGTGGGTTCGAATCCCACCCCCTCCGCCACTAATCAATTTTAAAATTTTTTAATAATTTACTTACTTTCGTTTCTTTAATTGAATTATTTTCTTTTCCTATGTACCATTTAAAAATTAAATCATCATCCTTTTCTAGTATGTTGTGTAATTCCAATAACTCCTCATAATTGAATAAATCAATATATTTTTTAACAAATTTGCTCAAAATTATATCCATCTCTTTTATACCTCTATATTCAGAGCGATATTTAATTTTTTTTTTTATTGAATCTATTTTTTTCATATTTAATGAATTTGTATTATAAGAATTATTGCAATGAATATAAACAAAAACAGTTTTTTATTTAATCAAATATCATCATTAAAAGGTGTTGGAAATAAAACTAAAAAATATTTACAAAAGAAAAAAATTGAAAAAATTAAGGATCTTTTGTGGGATCTTCCTTATACGATAATAGATAGATCTAAAATTACAACTTTAGATAAGTTAGAAATAGGTAAAATTACGACTATAAAAGTAGAAGTAATTAAATATAATTTTCCAAGAATAAGAAATCTTCCAAACAAAGTTATTTGTGGCAAATCTGGTAAGAAAATTAATATTATATTTTTTAATAGTTATGAGGGATATATAAAAAAAGTTTTACCTATTGGAAAAGAGATCATAATCAGTGGTAAAATTAACTATTATAAAAATCAATATCAGATAACAAACCCAACATACATCAAACCAATAAAGGATAAGGATGAAATTATTAAAATATTTCCAAAATATTCTTTAACAGAAGGTTTGATTGAAAAGGTGTATCGTAAACTTGTTGACAGCGTTCTTTGTAAAATTGAAGAAGATTTTGAATGGTATCAAGAAGAATTTCTAATAAAGAATAAATTTAATAATTTTAAAAAAACATATTTAAATTTACATAGACCCAAAAAAGAAATTGATATTTTTTCAAATGATTTCAGAAGAATAGCCTATGATGAAATTTTCTCTAATCTATTAACCTTATTTAACGCAAGAAGCGTTATAAAAAATAAAAAGAAAAAAATTAAAATTTTTAATAATTTATACTCAAAAATTGTATTAAAAAACTTCACACATAATTTAACAAAAGACCAAATAAAAGTTTTAGAAGAAATAAATGGAGATATTAAATCAAAAAATAGAATGTTCAGACTTTTACAGGGAGACGTAGGCTCAGGTAAGACGATATTGGCTTTAATAGCAGCTGCAAATGTTATTGAATCTAAATACCAGGTTGCTTTTATGGCTCCAACTGAAATTTTGGCTAAACAACATTTTGATTTAGCAAAAAAGTTATTTTTAAATTGCAATATTAATATGGCATTATTAACAAGTAAAACATTGCCTAATGATAAAAAAAACATTTTAAATGAAAATAAAGCAGGAAAAACAAATTTTTTATTTGGGACTCATTCTCTTTTTCAAAAAAATATAAAATTTAATAAATTAGGATTTATCATTATTGATGAGCAACATAAATTTGGAGTTAAACAAAGAATGACATTAGCAAAAAAGGGCGGAGATAATTGCGATGTTTTATCAATGTCGGCTACACCAATACCCAGAACAATGATGCTGTCTTTTTTTGGTGATATGGATGTTTCGTTATTGAAAGAAAAACCAAAATATCGGAAGGAAATAAAAACTTTTATTAAACCGGAAAATAAAATTTCTGAATTAATACCATTGATAAGAAAGCAAATATTATTAAACAACCAGATATTTTGGGTCTGCCCTCTTATAGAAAAATCTAAAAAACTAAATTACTCATCTGCTATAGACAAATATGAGGAGATCAAAAAAATTTTTCCAAATAATGTTGGCCTAATCCATGGAAACATTAAAAAAGAAGATAAAGATTTAATATTAAATAATTTTCTGAAAAAAAGGATTAAAATATTAGTTAGCACAACTATTATAGAAGTTGGAATAAATTTTCCAGATGCTAATACGATAATTATAGAAAATTCAAATAAATTTGGTCTTTCGCAATTGCATCAGTTGAGAGGCAGGGTTGGAAGAGGTCAAGTAGAGTCTTATTGTATAATGTTGTACAAAAATAATTTAAGTGAAAATGCAAGGAAGAGATTAAAAATCTTAAAGAAAACTAACGATGGTTTTTTAATTGCAGAAGAAGATTTAAAAATTAGAGGTCATGGTGACCTCTTAGGTTACCAACAAAGCGGAATTAAAAATTTTAGATTTGCTGATCCAATTAATCATAAAGATTTATTTATTCAGGCCGAAAGAAATATCAAAAATATGAACAAAGGTGATGTAAAAAAATATGAAAATTTAATTAAATTTTATGATAAAGCTGAAATTATAAATGAAATTGCTAATTAATTTTAAGGATTAATACTTCCAGCTGAAACTATAAATTTTGAAGCTTCTTCAAATGTTAGGTCTAAATAAATTATCTCATCTTTTGGAAACATCAATAAAAAACCACTTGTAGGATTAGGTGTTGTTGGTACAAAAACATTAATCATTTCTTTACCCGATTTTTTTTTAATTTCACCAGTATTTTCTTTTGTTGCAAATCCAACTGCATAGACACCTTTTCTAGGATATTCAACCAAAACGACATTTTTTTTATCAGACTTACTTTTTGTAAAAGTCTCTATTAATTGTTCAACTGCAGAATAAATTGTTCTGATTATTGGGATTTTGTTTAATATCGCTTCAACAAAATTAAAAAGCCTTTTTCCTAAAAAAGATAAAGATATCCAACCAATAATTGTGATTAAAAATACGGCAATAACAATTTCCAATCCTGGTATGTTATAAGGTAAGTAGTGGTTGGGATTAATTTCTTTTGGTATTATATTTGATGATATTTTTACAAAAAATAATGTTAAATATAAAGTTATGCCAATAGGTATTAAAACAACTATACCGGCAATAAAATTATTACGTATTGACCCAAAAAACGATTTTTTTTGTTTTTTCTTTGTCATATAAACTATTCTTTCAAATACAAACTTTTATTATTTGTGTTAAGATTCAACAATGAAAAAATATAACATAAATAGAAGAAAATTTCTTGAGCTTTTTGGATGTTCTTGTTGTGGTTTTTTAACATCATCTTGTGGAACAGTGCCTATAACTGAAAGGAAACAACTAGCCTTATATCCAGAAAGTGTAATAAATCGACAGGCAGCTGCTGCATATCAAAAATTAAAAAACTCTAAAAAAATCAAATTAATCAACGAAGGAAAAGACCTAAATAACATTATAGACATTGGAGAAAAAATAGCTGAGTCTGTTAGTGTTTTTTTTAAAAGAAAAAATACTCCTGACCCTACTTTAAATTTTGAATGGGATTATATTCTTATAGATGATAAAAAAATTAAAAACGCTTGGTGCATGCCAGGCGGCAAAATTGCTGTTTATACTGGAATTTTGGAAGTTGCTAAAAATACTAATGGTCTAGCTACAATTATGGGTCATGAAATTGCACATGCTGTCGCTAAGCATTCTGTAGAGAGAATGAGTGCGGCAATGGCAGTAAATGTTACTACACAAATAGTAGATATTTTTACAGGTGGTCAAATATCTCAAACAAGAAATGCAGTCGGAAGAGCTACAGGAATGGATGTACTTCAGTTAGGTATAATGAATCCTTTTGGTAGAAAGCAAGAAACAGAGGCAGATTACTTAGGCTTAATATTTTCGTCACTATCAGGATTTAATATAAAAGAATCTGTTTCTCTTTGGGAACGAATGAGAGAAGCAAACAAAGGCAAAGAACCGCCTCAGTTTTTAAGCACCCACCCTTCAAGTAAAAACAGAATAGAAAATTTAAATAACTGGATATCTAAAATAATTTTAGAATATCCACCTCTTAAAATCTAGTTTGGTGAGCCGTGTTGGATTCGAACCAACGACACCTTCCTTAAAAGGGAAGTGCTCTACCAGCTGAGCTAACGGCCCGTAAAAGAAATTCTTTTTATATTTAAAAAAGATAAATTTCAATTAATAAATTTACTAATTATACTTATTAATGTTTTTTTTGTAAAATGTGTCAAATGTTCCATTTTTGATAGCTTCACGAATTTTTCTCATAAATTCTTGATAAAAATTTACATTATGTAGAGATATGAGCATAGAAGCTAAAATTTCATTCGAATTAATTAAATGATTTAAATAACTTTTTGAATATTTGTTTAAATTTTTAAATGAACAATTAATATCTAACGGCGATTCATCAGTTTTGAATTTGGCATTTCTTAAATTAAGCTTTCCCTCCCAGGTGAAGGCCAAACCTGTTCTGCCAGAACGTGTGGGCATGACGCAGTCAAACATATCGATGCCTCTTTTGACAGCGCCTAAAATATCAGAAGGAGTTCCAACACCCATTAGATATCTGGGCTTATTTTCAGGCATAAATTTAGTTATGCTATCTAAAGTATTAAACATTTGCTCTTGAGTTTCACCTACAGCTAGGCCACCTATTGAATAACCATCAAAATTTATTTCTAGAAGTTTTTCTAAACTTTCTTTTCTTAAATCTTCAAAGATTCCACCCTGAACTATACCAAATAAAGCTTTGTGTTCGTTAATTCCAAATGCAATTTTAGATCTTTCTGCCCAATGAGTTGATGTATCAATTGCATCAGATATTATTTTTTTATCATTTGTTAGTTTAGGGCATTCATCTAAAACCATCATGATATCAGAATTAATTGCTTGTTGAATTTCTATGCTTTTTTCAGGACTTAAAAGAAATTTTTTTCCATCAATATGGGATGAAAAATAAGCTCCTTTTTCTTTATCAATTTTGGTTAATTTTGACAAAGACATTATTTGAAAACCACCTGAGTCGGTAAGTATAGGATTGTTCCAATTCATAAATTGATGAAGACCCCCGAACTTTTTGATTGTATCTATTCCTGGCCTTAAAAATAAATGATATGTATTGCCCAAAATAATTTGTGTTCCAGTTTTAAGAATATCATCTGTAAAAATGCCTTTTACTGTACCTAGTGTACCTACGGGCATAAATGCTGGGGTATCAATATATCCTCGGGGAGTAATTATTTTTCCTAATCTGCAATTATTTTTATTTTTGATTAATTCAAAAAAAAATTTTTTTGAATTCATTTATATTTATTTTTTAATTGAAATAGAAATTATTTTATCAGGATCTTTAACGGATCCATTAGGACCATCACCTTTTTTAATTTTATCAACTAAATCCATTCCACTAATTACTTTTCCAAAAACAGTGTATTGCCTATCAAGATGAGGGGAGGATTCGAAACAAATAAAGAATTGACTATTGGCACTATTTGGATTTGACGATCTAGCCATAGAAAGAATTCCTCTATCATGAGGAATATTATTAAATTCTGCTTTTAAATCTGGTAAATCAGATGAGCCAGTTCCTGCTCTATTAATATTATAAGATTTCTTATTTGAATTACCAAACTGGACATCGCCGGTTTGGGCCATGAAACCATCAATGACTCGATGAAAAACGACTCCATCATATTCTTTATTTTTAACAAGAGTTAAAATTCTTTTTACATGATTGGGTGCAGCATCCGAAAAAAGTTCTATTTCAACTTTTCCGGCTTCTATCTCCATAATAATTTTATTTTCCATAGCAATTAATTTATTACTAATTATCAATAAAAAAAAATAAAAATAAATAAAAGAATTTTCTCATCAAGACTTATTTTTAATGGCTTTTATAACAGATTTAGATACGAACTTTTTTAAATCACCCTTTAATTTTCCAATTTCCTTAATAAATTTTGATGAAATTATCTCGTTTTCAATATCAGACATCAAAAAAACTGTTTCTATTTTTTTATCCAATTTTTTATTCATTCCAGCTAATTGAAATTCATATTCAAAATCTGAAACAGCTCTAAGTCCACGTACTATTATTGTGGCATTATATTGTTTACAAAGTTTTACTGTAAGACTGTTAAAAGAGATGATTTTAATATTTTTTTTATTTAATTTTATATCGTTAAAAAGCGATTTTTTTAGAATCTCAATTCTTTCATCAACCGAAAATAAATATTCTTTGTCAGAGGCGTCGGTAGTTGCAACAATAAGTTTATCAACTATTTTAAGTGATTTTTTTATAATATCAATATGACCAAAAGTTATTTGATCAAAGGTTCCTGGATATATTCCAATTTTGTACATTAAGAAATATTATCTTCTATCTTAATAGCCGAAACAACCTTTTCTTCTCCTGAAAGTTTTATGATTCTAACGCCTTGAGTGTTTCTACCTGCAACCCTTATTTCTTTAACAGCGCATCTTATGACACGTCCTTTATCAGTAGATAGTATTATTTCATCACTTTGAGAAACGATTAATGTTGATGTTACGTTACCATTTCTTTTTGAATTTATAATTCCAATAATGCCTTTTCCACCTCTATTTGTGACTCTGAAATCTAAAAAAGAAGTACGTTTGCCATATCCATTTTCTGTTATCGATAATATATATTTATCAATAAATTCTTTTTTAGCTCCATTTTTCTTTACAGCAGACTGTGCCTCTTTAACATTATCAACAACAGATAGTGACATCACATTATCATCTGGGGCTAAGTCAATTCCTCTTATTCCTTTAGAGGATCTTCCTTTAAAAAGACGAAGTTTTTTAGACATAAATCTTATGCATTTACCAAATCTAGTTCCTAGCATTATATCTTGGCTTTCCGTACATTTTTCTACTCCTATAATCTTATCATTGTCATCAAGTTTCATTGCAATTTTTCCACTTGCATTTATATTTAAAAAATCAATAAGAGAATTTTTTCTAATTTTGCCTTTTAAAGTTGCAAAAACTACAAAAAGATTTTTCCATTCATCCTCATTTTCAGGTAATAACATTGTGGATGTAATTGATTGGTTGCTCTTTAATGGCAAAAGATTAAAAAGAGATTTTCCTTTAGAATTTAAACTGCCTTTCGGAATTTTCCATGCCTTTAGCTTATATGCAAGACCTTGAGAAGAAAAAAACAAAACCTGACTATGTGAATTTCCAGATAGTATCCTAATTACAAAATCCTCCTCTCTAGTAGTAATACCAGTTTTACCCTTACCGCCCCTTTTTTGGGATTTTACAGATGATAGAGAGCCTCTTTTAATATAACCTTGATTTGTAATATTAATTACAACGGATTCTTTTTGTATTGTTTCTTCAATACTATAATTTAAGACTGCATCAATTATTTTGGTTCTTCTTTTAACAGAAAATTTAGATTTAATTTCCTCTAATTCATTAATTATTAGAGCTAATAAATCTTTTTTTGATTTTAAAATTTTATTAAAATAAATAATTAATTCAGATAGTTTTTTTATTTCTGTCTCAATCTCATTGATACCGTATGCGGTCAACTTTTGTAATTTTAAATCTAATATTGAGTTAACTTGGATTTCTGTTAATTGATACTTAGATACAGATTGTTTTTTTTCAATTAATTTTACTAATTTAGAACTTTTCTTAATTGACCATTTTTTATTAAGCAAATTCTTTTTGGCTGTTTCTGTATCTTTTGATGATTTAATAATTTTGATAATTGGATCTATATTCTCAACTGCCGTTGCAATACCAATTAAAACATGAGCTCTTTCCTCTGTTTTTTTTAAATCAAATTTAATTCTTCGAATGACAGTTTTTTCTCTAAAATCAACAAATTCAGAAATGAATTCTTTTAAATTTAACACTTTTGGTTTGCCATCAACAATAGCTAATGTGTTAAATCCAAATGAAGATTCAATGGAAGTTAGTTTGTATAGCTGTCTTCGCACAGTTTCTGGCTCAACACCCCTTCTAAGATCTACAACTACGCGAATTCCATCCCTATTTGACTCGTCTCTTATATCACTAACGCCTTCTATTTTTTTATCTCTAGATAATTCGGCAATTTTTTCATTTAATACTGATTTGTTAACTTGATAAGGAATTGACTTAATAATTAATCTTGTTTTTCCATTTTTTAAAGGCTCTTCGTCAATCTCACCTCTTATTTTAAAAGAACCTCTACCCTTGTTGTAACCTTGTTTAATTATGTCTTTACCTATAATTACACCACCTGTTGGAAAATCCGGGCCAGGAATTATTTTCATAAGTTGAGAAATTGTAATATCTTTATTTTTTATATAATTAATTGTACCATCAATCACTTCACCTAAATTGTGTGGGGGTATGCTTGTTGCCATACCGACAGCTATACCACCAGCTCCATTAACTAGTAGATTTGGATATTGGGATGGTAAAACGGTTGGTTCTCTTTCAGTATCGTCATAATTATTTCTATAATCAATTGTGTTTTTCTCAAGACCCTCTGTAAGAAATTGAGCGACCTTAGAAAGTTTAGTTTCAGTATATCTCATAGCAGCGGGTGGATCTCCATCTATAGAGCCGAAATTTCCCTGACCTTCAATTAAAGGTAAACTCATTGAAAATTCTTGAACTAATCTTACAAGCGCATCATAAACAGCTTGGTCTCCGTGCGGATGGTATTTACCAATTACATCTCCAACTATACGTGCTGATTTTCTAAAAGGTCTTGCCCAGTCATAACCACCTTTATACATTGCGTAAATTATTCTTCTATGAACTGGTTTAAGTCCATCCCTAACATCGGGTAAAGCTCTACTTACAATTACGCTCATTGCATAAGACAAATAAGAACTACTCATCTCACGGTGAACGTAAATTGATTTAGAAATTATATTGTTTTTAATCTCTGCTTTTTGCATTTAGTTTAAAACGGAATTTCATCATCAAGATCAGACTTGACTTGTGACATTTCATCGTTAGGCAAAGAACTTTTGCTTTGATCGCTTTCTAAATTATTGTTACTTTTGCTTTTTCCATCAAGCATTGTTAAAGAAGAATTATAGCCTTGTAAAACAACTTCGGTTGAGTACTTGTCCTGGCCACTTTTTTCATCTCTCCATTTTCTTGTTGTTAATTGGCCTTCTAAATATATATTTGCACCTTTTTTTAAATATTGTTGAACAATATTAACAAGGCCTTCATTAAAAATTACAACTCTGTGCCACTCGGTTTTTTCTTTTCGCTCACCTGTTGATTTGTCTTTCCAACTTTGACTAGTAGCAACACTAAGCCTTGCGACGTTTTTACCATTAACCATTTGCTTGATTTCCGGATCTGCTCCTAATCTACCTATAAGTTGTACTTTATTTAAGCTTCCAGACATAATTACTTAGATTTATTATAATGAATAAAAAAATAATATAGCATATTTGCGTTGTAAATATAAGCTCATTCTGTTTTAAGGTGTGTAAAAGATGTTAAAAAAGATATTGATTAAAGGGGCTAAAGAGCACAATTTAAAAAATATTTCTTTAGAAATTCCAAAAGAGAAATTAGTGGTCATTACAGGCTTATCGGGTTCAGGAAAATCATCATTAGCATTTGATACAATTTATGCTGAAGGTCAAAGAAGATATGTTGAAAGCCTATCCGCATACGCAAGACAATTTCTTGACAAGATGAAAAAGCCCAACGTGGATCTAATCGAAGGTCTAAGTCCGGCAATTTCAATTGAACAAAAAAATGCACCAAAGAATCCGAGGTCGACGGTAGCTACTGTAACTGAAATTTATGATTATATGCGAGTTTTATATGCTAGGATTGGCATTCCTTATTCTCCATTTACAGGCAAACCTATAGTTTCACAATCGGTTAGTGATATGGTGGATAAAGTTAAAACTCTACCGAAGAGTTCAACTATTTTTTTATTATCACCAGTAGTTAGGGGTCGTAAAGGCGAATACAAAAAAGATATAATTAATTATAAAAAAAGAGGTTTTCAAAAAATTAAAGTTGATGGTGAGTATTATGACATTGATGATTTTCCTAATTTAAACAAAAAAGTTAAACACGATATTTCGATAGTTGTAGATAGAATAGTTTTGAATTCAAAACTAGGAAACAGACTGGCTGACAGTATAGAAACAGCGTTAAATTTATCAGATGGTTTGTTAATAACGGAATATGAAAACGAAACATTACCAAAAAAATTTAGAAAAAAAGAAAGCATTACTTTTTCATCAAAATTTTCATGTCCAGAAAGTGGTTTTACAATAGAAGAAATTGAACCAAGATTATTTTCTTTTAACAGCCCATTCGGAGCTTGTGAAGAATGTGAAGGAATAGGACACAATTTAAATGTTGATCCAAACTTAGTAATTTCAGATAAAAATAAAAGTATAGAAGACGGTGCAATTGAACCGTGGGCAAAATCAACCTCGATGTATTACGCTCAAACTTTAGCTTCTATAGCTAAACATTATAAATTTAGTCTTGATACAAAATGGAAAAAACTTCCAAAAAAAATTCAAGATATCATTCTCTATGGTTCAGATGAAGATGAAATAAAATTTCACTACGACGACGGATACGAAAAATATGACACAAAGAAAACTTTTGAAGGTGTAATTAATAATTTGGAAAGAAGATATTTAGAAACAGATAGCGATTGGAAAAGAGAAGAAATTTCTCAATATCAAAGCGAAACAAATTGTGAAAAGTGCAAAGGACTAAGATTAAAAGACGAAGCTTTGTGTGTTAAAGTAAATAAATTAAATATAAGTGAAGTTACTCGATTTTCTATAGAAGATGCTCAAAAATGGTTTTCTAATCTTGAAAATATTTTATCTCTGAGAGATAAAAAAATTGCACATCATATTTTAAAAGAAATTAACGAAAGATTGAATTTTTTATTAAATGTCGGTTTAAACTATCTTACTCTTTCAAGAGAGTCTGGAACTTTATCCGGCGGAGAATCGCAAAGAATAAGGTTGGCATCGCAAATTGGATCTGGTCTTACTGGGGTCTTATATGTTTTGGATGAGCCATCTATAGGCTTGCATCAAAGAGATAATAAAAAGTTAATTGATGCCTTGAAAAGATTAAGAGATCTTGGGAATACAGTAATTGTTGTTGAGCACGACACTGAAACAATGGAAAACGCCGATCATATAGTTGACTTGGGTCCCGAAGCTGGATTGAATGGCGGTAATATAACTGCACAAGGCAATCTAAAACAAATAGTAGAAAATAAAAATAGTATAACAGGAAACTATCTTTCTGGAAAAAAATTTATTGAAGTACCAAAAAAAAGAAAAGCAGCAAAAAATGGAAGATTTTTAGAAATATTGGGAGCTTCGGGAAATAATTTAAAAAATGTTGACCTCAAAATTCCAATAGGAACGTTTACTTGTATAACAGGTGTATCCGGTAGTGGAAAATCAACTTTAGTTTTGCAAACTCTTTTTAATGCTCTTAATTTATTATTAAATAATAATAAGTCTAGAAAACTACCAAAGGAATTCAAAAATTATAAAGGTACAGAGCTTATAGATAAAGTTATAGATATAGATCAATCACCAATTGGAAGAACACCAAGATCAAATCCAGCCACCTATACTGGTGCCTTTGGACCAATAAGAGATTGGTTTGCAAATCTACCGGAGTCTAAAACCAGAGGATATAAACCTGGAAGATATTCTTTTAATGTTAAAGGTGGTAGATGTGAAACATGCGAAGGCGACGGAGTTATTACATACGAAATGCATTTTTTGCCTGATGTTTATATACCTTGTGATGCTTGTAAAGGTAGCAGATATAATAGAGAAACTCTTGAAATTAAATTTAAAAACAAAAATATTGCTGATGTTTTAAACATGACGGTAGAAGAAGGCTGTTTGTTTTTTGAAAATATTCCTGCTGTTTACTCAAAATTATTAACACTAAAACATGTTGGTTTGGGCTATATAAAAATCGGTCAACAAGCTACAACATTATCTGGTGGAGAAGCACAAAGAATAAAGCTTGCTAAAGAATTATCTAAAAGATCAACAGGAAGAACTCTTTATATACTTGATGAACCAACAACGGGTCTTCATTCGCACGATATTAAAAAACTTTTGGAAATTTTAAAAGCTTTTGTGAACACCGGTAATACAGTAATTGTCATCGAGCACAATCTAGATGTAATTAAAACGGCAGATTGGATAGTAGATATGGGCCCTGAAGGTGGCGCTGAAGGTGGAAAAATCATTGCTGAGGGTCCACCTGAGAAGATCGCTGAAATGTCACATAGTTATACAGGAAAATTCCTCAAAAATTTAATAAACAATAAAATGAAAAAAACAGCATAAATTATCAATTTATGTTATAGTAAATCATGGTTGGTATTTTACAATCCTTGTCTAAGACAGTTCACCTGTCAGTAGTTCTTGCTATATTGCTTTTTTTAGGACTTTATTTTGGTGGAGGTGATTGGGCGTTTGACCGACTTTTTTGGAGTTGGTTATTTAGGTATTTTCATGTTTTAGCTGGAATAATGTGGATAGGATTACTGTGGTATTTAAATTTTGTTCAAATACCAAGTATGCCAAAACTCACAGATGAACAAAAGCCAGGAATTATAAAAGTAATAGCTCCTGCAGTTTTATTTTGGTTTAGATGGGCAGCGTTAGCTACAATAATAACTGGTTTAATAGTAGCTTATCTAAATGGTTATGTGCATGATGCAATGATACTAGGAATTGGTAGTGGAGGAAAAAATACGGCAATTGGTATTGGAATGTGGTTGGGAATAATCATGGCATTTAATGTGTGGTTCATTATATGGCCAAATCAAAAAAAAGTTCTTGGCATAGTGGAATGTGCACCTGAAGATAAACCAAAACATCTTAAAACAGCTACAATTACATCTAGAGTAAATACTTTGCTGTCATTACCAATGCTTCTATCAATGGTAGTTGCACAAAATTTGTATTAATTTATATCTTTTTCTTTTGATATAGTTTTAAAACTTACATTGAAATATTTTAATACGGGACTAGCTACAAAAATTGATGAATAAGTTCCAATAATAACTCCGATTATCATAGCTAAAGAGAAACCTCTTAAGATTTCACCTCCGAGCACAAAAATTGACGATAAAGCCAATAATGTTGTTACTGATGTAATTATTGTTCGAGATAAAGTTTCATTAATAGATTTATTGGCGATTTCAGCGATCTTAAGACTAGAAAATTTAGAAAGATTTTCTCTTATCCGGTCGTAGATTACAACGGTATCATTCATTGAATATCCAACAATAGTAAGAACAGCTGCAACTATCGAAAGATTTATTTCTAATGCTAGTAAAGAAAAAAGACCAATTGTAATTATAACGTCGTGAAAAATTGCTAGAATTGAACCAATACTAAATTGCCATTCAAATCTTACCCAAATATAAAAAAGCATTGCACCTAAAGCTAAGCTTATAGCAATCAGACCTGAATTTAATAATTCATCACTAACTTTGGGACCAACATTTTCTACACGTCTAAAATCTACTTTGCCTTGAAGTTTATTTTTAACAGTTTCTTTAATAATTTTAATATTACTTTTATTATCAAAAGTCTTTTTTTCAAATTTTATTAAATAATCACCCTTTTTTCCAAATTCTTTAACATTTAAATCTCCTAAATTCATATTCGAAAATGATGATCTTACATCTGAAATTGTTATATTTTTTTGATCCACCCTAAGTTCTATTAAAGTCCCACCTTTAAAATCTATACCAAAATTCAAGCCTTTGAAGAAAATCAATAATAAACTTAGAAAAAACAATATTAAAGAAATTATATTTGCTAGTTTAAATCTTGACTCAAAATTAATTTTTTTCATATTAATAATTTTTTGTCTCTATTTCTAAAAACAATAATAGATGTCAAATGTCTTGATATAAAGTAAGCTGAAAATAGAGTTGTTATCAAACCTATCGAAAGTGTAACTGCAAAACCTTTAATTGGACCTGATCCAAAAACAAATAAGATAATAGAAGCAATTAATGTAGTAATATTAGCATCTAAAATAGTAACTATCGATCTTTTAAAACCTAAATCGAAAGCAGCAATATTAGAATTTTCATTATTTAATTCTTCCTTAATTCTTTCGAATATAAGTACATTTGCATCAACTGCCATTCCAACGGTTAAAATTATTCCAGCAATACCTGGCAAAGTTAGAGTTGCTTCTAAAAGAGTCAAAATTCCAACTAACATTAATAAATTAGATATTAGTGAAATATTTGCAATAAACCCAAAAGATTTATATTTAATAAACATAAAAATAATCACTAGGCAAAAACCAAAAATTAGAGATATAACTCCTGCCTCTATAGAGTCCTTTCCCAAATCTGGGCCTACTGTTCTTTCTTCAACAACAGACAAAGGCGTAGGTAAGGCACCCGATCTTAAAAGTAAAGCCAAGTCAGTAGCAGATTGAAAAGTAAAATTTCCTGATATTGTACCATTACCTCCGGTTATTGCATCTCTTATGACTGGCGCACTAATTGCTTCGTTGTCTAGAATTATCACTAACCTTTTGCCAATATTTTGACTTGTAACTTTTCCAAATCTTTGTGAACCTAATCTGTCTAATGAAAAAGCAACAATAGGTTCATTATTTAAATTGTCGTATTTTGGTTGTGCGTCAACTAAATTTTCACCACTTAGAATTATTCTTTTGCTTACAGATATTTTTTCAAGAGTATCTTTGATAGTATACTTTTCAACTCCAAATTCACCTGTATCGTTAGTAACAAGTCTAAAACTGAGTTCCGCAGTTTTACCTAACAATTCTTTGATCCTCTCCGGATCTTTAATGCCAGGTAATTCAACTAAGATACGATTGTTTCCTCTTTTAATTATAGACGGCTCTTTTGTACCAATTTCGTCAATTCTTCTTCTAACAATTTCTATTGACTGATTAACCGCGGCTGTTCTTAATTTTATAATGCCATATTTTGACAAGTAAACATTTACTTTTTGATTAACAACTTCATGTTCAAGTTCAAAAGAATTATATTCATCCAAATAAATATTAATATCATTTTGTTTTTGATTTATAAAACTTTTCTCAAATTTTGAGATATCCTTTTCCTTTAACCTAAAACTAATATTTTTATTATTTATAATAAAATCACTAAAACTGATAGATTTTTCATTCATCATTTTTTTAATTGGAATGACTTTTGATTGAAGTCTTTTTTTTTCTAAAGATGAGGTATCAACCTCTAGAAGTAAATAAGAGCCACCTTGCAAATCTAAGCCGAGATTAATTTTTTTTTTAAAGAATAAGTTTTCAGATTTTAAAAAATTTGAAATACAAAAAATACTAATTAATAAAAAAGTTAAATAAATAAATAAGACTTTTGTCTTTGAAAAATTTAACACAAATAATTATTTTTTAACTTCTTTTTTAAGATGGCTTTGAACTGTATTTTTTATAGCTATTACTTTTACACCTTCTGCTATAACCAATTCAACACGATCATCTTCAAATACTCTATCAACTGTTCCGATTAAACCACCTGAGGTAATTACTTCATCACCTCTTTTAAGATTTTTAACCATTTCTTTGTGTTCTTTAACTCTTTTTTGTTGTGGTCTAATTAAAAAGAAATAAAAAATCACAAATATTAATATTAAAGGTATAAATTGTGCAAATGTTGAGCTACTCATAATTTAAGAATAAATATATTAATAATTTTATTTTAACAACTAGTTTTTTAAAAAAAAATTAAATTCTCTCTAAATTTGCCATGTATGGTCTTAAAGCCTCTGGTATAGTGATGCTTCCATCAGAGTTTTGATAGTTTTCAATAACAGCGATGAGTGTTCGTCCTATTGCCAGTCCAGATCCGTTCAATGTTGCTAAAAATTGTGATTTATTATTTTCATCTTTGTATTTAGCTTTCATTCTTCTTGATTGAAATTGCCCACAAGATGAACAGCTTGATATTTCACGGTATTTATTTTCAGATGGGATCCAAACTTCAAGGTCAATCGTTTTTTCAGCACTAAATCCCATATCCCCAGAGGATAATAAAATTGATCTATACGGTAATTCTAGTTTTTTTAATATTTCTTCAGCGCAACTAATCATTCTTTCAAGTTCAGACGTTGTTTTTTTAGGTTCAACAATACTAACTAATTCAACTTTATAAAATTGATGTTGTCTGAGCATTCCTTTTGTATCCTTGCCGTAACTTCCTGCTTCTTTTCTAAAACAAGCTGTAGAGGCTACCAATCTGATAGGTAATTTTTTAAAATCAATTGATTGTTCACGTACCATATTGGTTAAAATGACCTCTGCAGTTGGAATTAAAAATTTTTTTTTATTGCTATCTAATTTAATTTCAAATTGATCATTTTCAAATTTTGGTAGTTGACCAGTTCCATACATAGTATCTTCAGAAGCAATCAATGGAGGTGAGATTTCTTGATATCCAAATTTTTTTGTATGAATATCAATCATAAAATTAGATATAGCTCTTTCTAATTCAGCAAATTTTCCTTTTAAAAAAACAAAACGTGATCCTGATGTTTTTGTAGCTAAATCAAAATCTATTAGACCTAATGTCTTTCCAATTTCATCATGTGATAAAACTTTAAAATTAAATTTTGGTATACTACCAACTTTTTTTAATTCTTTATTTGATTTATCATCTTTTCCGATCGGAACATCATCTAAAGGTATATTTGGTATTTCTCTCAAAATTTCATCAATTTTTTTTTGAATACTTATTTGGTTATCTGCTAATAAATTAATTTCGTTAGAAATTTTTTTTGACTTTTCAAAAAGAGTTTTATCTTTAGATTTTGATATTTTTTTTTTTTCTTGTTCTAATTTTTCTTTTTTTTGTATAGTTTCTCTATTATTTTTATCTAATTCTAAAAGTTCTTTTAAATTTATATCAACATTTCTATTTAATATTTTCTTTTTAAAGATGTCTGGATTTTCTCTAATAGATTTAAGATTATGCATTATCCTTATCCCTATTCTTTTCAGTTATTTTTACTGATAATATAGATAATTCATATAGTATCAACAAAGGTATTGCTAAACCAATTTGTGTAATTGGATCTGGCGGTGTTAGTATGGCTGCGGCAGCAAATATAATTACAACAAAATACTTTCTTCTAATTTTTAGATAATCTGAATCAATTGCGCCAACTCTTGCAAGCAGATTTAATAAAACTGGTAATTGAAAACTCAAACCAAAGGCAAAGATTAATCTCATTATCAATGATAAATATTCGTTAACTTTGGCCTCCAGCTGTATCGGTAGAGTATTTGCCTGACCAACAGTTTCGAAAGAAAGAAAAAATTTAATAGCCAATGGCATAACTAAATAATAAATCAACATACCTCCCAGTAGAAATAAAATTGGTGTGGCAATTAAATAGGGTAATAAAGCTTTTTTTTCATTTTTATAGAGACCCGGTGCAACAAATTTCCAAATCTGGACCAATAAAATAGGACTACCGAGAAAAAGAGCAGCAAAAAAAGCTAATTTGAGATATGTTATAAATGTTTCGTGTAAAGCTGTAAAAATTAATCTTCTACTTACATTGTCATCACGAACTGCATTGGCATAAGGTTCAACTAAAAAATTATATATATTTTCTGCAAAAACATAACCAATTATAAAAATGATAAATATGAATATTAATGAATGAATTAATCTTTTTCTAAGTTCAGTTAGATGACTTACAAAGGAGCTTTCGTTTGTATCTTCACTCATTTTTATTTTCTTTTTCTTGATTTTTATACTTCTCGTCAGGAGAAATGTTCTCGTCTATTTCGTCTTCTAATTTTGATACTTTATTTTGTATATCTGAGAAATATCTTTTAGTAGATCCAATCCAGTTTCCAATCTTATTTAAAACTTTAGGAAAATCTTTTGGACCAATTACCAATATAGCAACTACTACAATAATAATTAATTCAAACCATCCAATTTGAGGCATTATTATTAATTTTTAACTTTGTGAGTTTGAATCTTTATCTGTATCTGATTTGGACTGGTCTTTATCATCAGAAGACATGCCTTTTTTAAAACTCTTAATTCCTTTAGCAACGTCTCCCATTAAACTTGAAATTTTCCCTCTACCAAATAATAAAACAACAAGCACAACTACTATAGCTATTTGCCAAAAACTTATTCCCATAAGGTTAAACTATATACAAAAAAAAAGATTAAATAAATATATTTATTCTTCATTTTTAGGCGTGTCTTTGATCACCTTATCTATATCTCTATAAAGAGTGTCATTGCTTTTTAGAGATTGTTCTTTAAAAAATTTACCTGTTCCAAAAATTGAAGAGTCTATCGAGGCATCATCGATTAAGCCGGCTGAGCTGAGTTCGTCTACACTAGGTAAATCAGATAATTTATCTATATTAAAATACTCTAAAAATTTATCTGTTGTAGCATATTGTATAGGCTTTCCCGGAACATCTTTGCGCCCAGCAGGTTTAACCCAATCTAATTCTAATAAAATTTCAAGTGTATTTGAAGCAAATGCCACTCCTCTGATTGATTCAATCTCAGATCTAGTTACTGGTTGGTGATAAACTATAATGGCTAAAGTTTCTATGGTAGCTTTAGATAATTTTTTTTGTGTTGATTTCTGTAAAGACATTAATTTAGATAAATCAATAGCTGTCCTGAAAGACCATTTATTAGACTTAAAAACTAAATTTATACCTCTTTCAGAATAATCCTCTTGTAAATTTTCTAGAACTTTTTTAACATTTGTACTAGAGCCAACTCTTTTTGAAATTGTTTCCACATCAAGAGGTTCGTCAGCAGCAAAAATTATTGCTTCAACTTGCCTTTCTAAATCAGATTTTTTTCTTGGAAAATTTATAATATTATTTTTTTTTTTATTTTTTTTTCATTAATTATTTATTTTTCCTTTCAAATTTAAAGGGGTATGCTTAGCCGTTCTTATATAAATATCTTCAAAAAGATTTTTTTGCATAAGATTTACAACACCATCTTTCACTAATTCGAGACTTGCAGAAAAAATAGCGGCAAGTCCTGTTCTTTTAAATTTATTTGACTCTTTAAAAGACTGTGGAATTAAATCTTGTATTTTTTTCCATTCATCGATATTTTTCATTTTTTCTTTAATTTCTTTTATTGCTTCTTGAGTGGTCATTACCGGTAGTTTTGGTATGTTAACTTTTTGATATAGCGACTGAACTCTACTATTAGAATAGCTTTTTAACAGATCATACAATGTGACTTTATAAATTGTGTTATTGACAGACCTTATACCTCCACTCATACCTCTATAAAAAATATCTTTTCCAATTCTTTCTTTTTTTATTAACTGATCAGACAAAAGTCTTATTAATTCCAATTTTTTAAGTTGAGTTTTTAATTTTTCAGCTATCTCAGATGCTTTGAAATTGTCTTCTTCATCTTCTGGTAAAAGAAGTTTTGATTTTAAATAGGCTAACCATGTTGCCATAATAAGATATTCAAAGGCTAAATCTAAATTTTCTGAGTCTTTTATAAATTCGAGAAACTGATCAGCTAATTTAGTAACTGAAATTTGAGTAAGGTCAACTTTTTGGTTTTTTGCTAGATCAAGTAATTTTTCAAGAGGACCAGAATAGTTTGGTATGTCAATTGATATATCAATATTTGAATTTGATTCCATTAATAGATATTATCTTAAAAAATTGTAAAATTGTTGAGTTTTTTTTTGAGTAAAATTATCAATTTTTTGTAAACCCCTCAATAATTTTAAAGACTCGTTTGACTTACCACCGCAATATAACACAATATTACAGCCTGATTTGAGTGATAATTTTGCATTTAGTAAAAGATCACCTTTTAAAGCTTTCATACAAATATCATCTGAAATTATTAAACCTTTGAATTTTAGTTTGTCTCTAATAATTTTTTTAATAATTTTTATTGATTGTGTCGCTACATATTTGGGGTCTATTTTTTTAAACAAAACATGTGCGGTCATTACAAAATGAGAATTAAGGTTTTTAAATAAGTAAAAATCGTTTTTAGCAAGTTTTTTTATGTTATATCTGACAATGGGAATTTTTTTGTGACTATCCGCATTAGCACTACCATGGCCAGGAATATGTTTTGCGACAGATCCTATTTTATTATTTTTTAATGTATTAACGCAAATATTTCCAAGTTTTTTTATTGTATTTTTGTTTTTAGAAAAGCACCTATTTTTAATGATGTTGTGTGAAGTATTTTGCAGTAAATCCATGACTGGAATTGTATTAATATTTATTCCAACTTTTTTTAATACTGAGCAAATTGAATTTAGATAATATTTATATATGTGAATACCATCATTCAAATTATTTTCATAAATTTTGCCAAAAAAGTTTTGCGAAAATTCTCTCGTATTTATAAGATGTGAAAATCTAGAAACATTTCCACCTTCTTCATCAACTAAAATAGGATAATATGGATCTTTAATACAATGTCTTATATTTTTAGTTAAATTTTTAAGCTGATAAAATGAAGCAATGTTTCTTTTAAACAAAATAATACCCCAAGGTTTATGAAATTTAATTAATCGTTCTTCTTTCTTAGTTAATTTAAATCCACTTAAACTAATTATAATAGGTTTTCTATTCATAAATTATTTTAATAAGTCCCAAAAATATCTTTTTTTAATTTTTTTATTTTCTGTCTCGGTAGTTTCATAACTCATTATATTATTTGTATCATTTTTTAAAATAGGCAAATTTTTTAATATTATATCCATATTACTTGATAGATTTTTCCTATTTTTAATTATTCTATTTTTATTACTATCTGAAAAATAATATAGAGAAATTGATATAAAAAAAATTACTAATAAAGAAAAATATATAACGGTCTTAATTTTATTAAACATTACATTTTTTTAGGTAAAGAGACTCCAAGAATAGACATTCCATTTTGTAAAATAATTGCTATTAATTGAAAAATTTTTAAGGAAAGCGGATTATTTATTTTTCCATTAACTATAAACTTATATTTAGGGTTTTCATTACCTCTGCTCCAATAAGAATGGAAAATTGTTGAAATTTCATAAAGATAAAAAGGTATTCTATGAGGTTCCAGTTTATTAGAAGCCAATTCAATAATTTTTGGCCACTCAATAATTTTTCTTAAAAGTTTTATTTCATATGGATTTGGTAAATAATCTTTATTTTTTAAATTAATATTATTATTTAAATTAAGATTTAATGATCTAAATAAAGAATTTATTCTTGCATATGAATATTGAACATAAAAAACAGGGTTGTCTTTGCTTTTTTCTAAAACTTTATCAAAATCAAAATCTATTTCAACTTCGTTACCTCTGTTAAGCATCATAAATCTAACTGAGTCTTTACCAACTTCGTTAAGAACATCTTTTATTGTAATAAAATCCCCTTCTCTTTTTGACATTTTAAAAGGTTGTCCGTTTTTTATAAATTTAACAAGCTGACATACTTTGCAAATTAGTTTGATTTTATTTTTCGATAAAGCATTTACAGCTGCAGAGATTCTTTTAATATAGCCAGTATGATCAGCTCCAAGAATATTTACTAAATAGTCATACCTTCTAAGAATTTTAGTGTGATGATAACCAACATCGTTGGCAAAATAGGTCCATGAGTTGTCATCTTTTTTTAAAGCTCTGTTAGTATCATCATTAAATAAAGATGATTTAAAAATTAATCTTTTTGTTTTTTTCCAATTTATGTTTTCTTCACCTTTTGGTGGTTCTAAAAAACCTTCTTGAACAAAATTATTCTTTTTTAATAGATCTATAGCTTTTTGAACACTTTTGTCTTTAACAAGTTTAGTTTCGGAAAAAAAATGATCATGTTTTATATTTAAATTTTTTAGATCGGTCTTTATCATATCCATTGAGTATTGAATTGAGATTTTTTTTAATTTATTTTTTATCTTATCAAAACTTTTGAGATCAATTTTAGGATTTTTTTTTAATATTTTTCTTGATATGTCAATTATGTAATTGCCCGGATACAAACTCTGATCTTTTGGAAATTCTTCATCAAATTTAATTTCTCTTAATCTGTAAAACACAGATTTTGAAAAATCATCTACTTGATTGCCATAATCATTAATATAAAATTCTTTTGTAATTTTATTTCCATTAAATTTTAATAAATTTGACAATACATCACCAAAAACAGCTCCTCTGCAATGGCCAATATGCATAGGTCCAGTTGGATTTGCTGAAACAAACTCTATATTAATTTTATTTTTGCTTTTATTAATACCAAATTTTTTTCCAGATTTTAAAATCATGTTAATTATATTAATCCAAGCTTTGTGTGATAAATTAAAATTTAAAAAACCTGGACCTGCTATATAAATATCAGAAAAATCCTTAATTTCTTTTTGAAGAATATTTTTAATTTTATCAGCTATTATTCTTGGATTTTGATTGATCTTTTTAGATAATACTAAAGCAATATTTGATGATAAGTCGTAATCAAATTTATCTGGTGGACTTTCAATTATTATTTTATCTAATTCTGTTTTTGAATTGAAACCGATAATTTTGTTATGTTTAATTATTGATTTTTTTATTAGTTTTAAATAGTTATTAAAAAGATTCATTTTAAAGAGTTATATAGATTTATTGCATATCTATCAGTCATTCTAGCTATAAAATCACAAATAGTTCGTTCTTTTGACTGATTTTTTAATGAATTTTTTTTAAGATACTTTAAAGGGTTCTTATTAATCTTAAGAAAAAGGGTTTTTATAATTTTTTCTCCTTTCTTGGTTTTATTTAAAACAGTTTTATGTTGATACATATTGTCCATTAAAAAAGATTTAATTTGAAAATCAAAATTAAACATTTTTTCTGAAAAATTTACCAATTTTTTCTGTGAATTATAAACATCACTAATAGTTTTAATTTTATTTTTTGTTAAATTTCTTTTCGTATTATTGACTGTATCTTTTACTAACTCATTAATTGTATCTCTAATAATTTGTCTGATTACTAAATCCTTTTGTTTTTTACTTATAAGTTTTTTATGTTTTTTTAGTAAATCTGAAATTACAGGAACTCCTCTAAGATCTTTTAAGTTGAATAAATTTGCTTTTAATCCGTCTTCAATATCATGACTATTATAGGCTATATCATCTGAAATGGATGATATTTGAGCTTCGAGGGAAGGATTTTTAAAAAAATTAATTTTTCCTTTAAAAATATTTCTTCCCAGAATTTCATCATAGCTAGATCTGTCGGAAATAGCTCCATTATGTTTTAATAGACCATCCAAAGTTTCAATAGTTAGATTTAATCCATTAAATTTATAATATTTTTTTTCAATTAAAGTTACAATTCTTAAGGTTTGAATATTGTGATCAAAACCACCGTAACTCGTCATACAATCATTTAAAGCATCTTCTCCTGAATGGCCAAAAGGCGGATGTCCTAAATCATGAGCTAAGCTAAGAGTTTCGCACAAATCCTCGTTAAGATTAAAAATTTTTCCTAATGTACGGGCTATTTGAGAAACCTCTAAGGAATGTGTTATTCTTGTTCTAAAGTGATCATCTGTTGTATTAACGAATACTTGCGTTTTATGTTTAAGTCTGCGAAATGATGTTGAATGTATTATTCTATCTCTATCCCTTTGATAAGGAGTTCTAAAAGGGCTTGTTTTTTCATTGTAAATTCTTCCGGCTGACTTAATTGGTATAGATAATTTAGAATATTCGTTTTTTTTCATAAGATATGATAAAATAATATAATACATTATTTTTAAATTATGAGTAATAAAATAGATTTTACTGATGCGGCTAAAAGAGAAATCCTTAGGATAATCTCGGAAAAAAAGAGTAATATATATTTTCGAATATCAGTTCTAGGAGGTGGATGTTCAGGCTTCAAATATAATTTTTCCTTTGACGACAAAATAAATTCTCAAGATAAGATTTTCGATAAAACTATTATTGATGAAAATTCCTTAAAAATTATTGCCGGCTCTACTGTTGATTTTAAGAAAGAACTTATAGGAAATTCTTTTGTTATAGATAATCCCAAGGCTAGTTCATCTTGTGGATGCGGCTTGTCTTTTTCAGTTTAATGAAGATTGCATCTTGGAATGTTAATTCCGTAAGAGCAAGAATATATAATATTTTAAAATACTTAAAAAGATCATCACCTGATATTTTGATGATGCAAGAAATTAAAACAGAAGAAAAAAACTTTCCGTTCGAGGATATAAAAAAGGCTGGTTATAATTCTTATGTATTGGGCCAAAAAAGCTACAATGGAGTTGCATTTATATCTAGAGATAAAATAAATGAAATTAATACAAATTTTTTTATAGATGAAAAAAAGCAATCAAGAGTAATAACAGCTGATATCAAAAACAAAAATTCAAAAATTAAATTAATTAATGTTTATATTCCAAACGGAAACCCAATTGATACAGATAAATATACTTATAAAAAAAATTGGCTAAATTCTTTTATAAAAAAAATTAAGAATACTTTAAATGAAAATAAAAATATTATTATCGGGGGAGATTTTAATATTATTCCAGATAAAATAGATGTTCATGACTATAAGAAATACGAAAATGATGCTCTATTCAAAATTGAAATAAGAAAAAAACTTATTGAATTGATAAATTTAGGTTTTCATGATGCATACCGTTATATTTATAAAGATAAACAAGATTATACTTTTTGGGATTATACATCAGGAGCATGGCCTAAAAATAATGGATTAAGAATAGACCATTTTTTGGTCTCAAATAATTTACTTGATAAAATTGATGGAGTTAATATTGATAAAAAACCAAGATCACAAGTTAAACCTTCCGACCATACACCAATTGAAATTAAAATTACTTAACTCTTCCATATATATCTTTATATCTGATGATATCGCTCTCTTTCAAAATACTTCCGATTTGAACTTCCATTATTTTGACAGGTTTTTTATAAAGATTTTCTATTCTATGGATCGTACCTTGAGGTATAAAAATGGAATCATGCTTTTTTTTGAGAAATTTTTTATTATTAAGAGTTATTATAGGTTTTCCATCTTTAACAAGCCAATGTTCCGCTCTGTGACGATGTTTTTGTAAACTAATAGATGATTTTGAATTTATTGTTAATTCTTTAATTAAGAAATTTTTTCCCTTATAGAGATTTATATATTTTCCCCAAGGTCGATGATAAACATTTTTTTTATTAAAATATTTTAATTTATTTTTATGATAAATATTTAAAATTTCTTTCCAACTTCCAAGATCACTCCATGGCACATTTAGTTTAATTGCATTTATATTTTTTGTTTTTTCCAAAACTGCATAATCAAAGGATATTGCGGGAATTTTTTTAAATAATTTTTTATCGAGAAAATAAATATTGTTAAGAACTTTTGTGTTAGAAAAGCTGGAAAATACTTTTAGTGTAGAATTATAAATTTGAGGACAAAATTTATTAAAATTATAAATTAGGGAAGCAGGTTTAACAAAAAACATACCAGTGTTCCAATATGCTTTTTTTTTAATTAATTTTTTAGCAATTGAAAGTTTGGGTTTTTCAACAAAATTGGTTACTTGAATAATTTTGTTATTGTTTTTTTTGGTTAAAAAATAACCATAACTATTTGAAGGAAAGGATGGTTTTGCACCAAAAATGAAAATATTGTTATTAGAAAGTTTCTTTGCATTATTTTTTATTTCTTTGTAAAAAACTTTCTCTTTATAAATCAAATGGTCTGAACTAAGAAAAATTAAGGGACTATCCCATTCGTTATTTGAACTGTTAATATGGGCAAGAGTAGAGGCCAGAATAGCAGGTCCAGTATTTTTTTTTGATGGTTCCAATACAATCTTAAATTTTTTAAATTTTTTTTTTTTTAGAAAATATTTAACTTTATTTAAATATTTTAAATTAGTGCTTATTATAGGATAATTAAATATAGGATTATTAATTCTTTCTAAGGTCTTTTCAAAAAGATTCCACCCACCAAAATCTATAAATTGTTTAGGTTGATTGTTTTTTGAATTTGGCCAAAGTCTTGTACCTTCACCACCGCATAAAATGACGGGTATAATTTTCATTTAAATATCAGCGTAACACTTAACTTCTTTTTTTCCTCCGGGATGAGTTGAAGCCCCAAGATAAGCTGGACCGACCGTTTGTGCATATTTCCATAGCGTACCATTTCCAAAGTTAATTTTTTTAGGTTTCCATCTTTTTTTTCTTTTTGATAGTTCTTTTTTTGAAAGATCCACATTAATTGTTCCTTTTTTCGCATCAATGTGTATTAAGTCACCATTTTTTAACAAACCAATTGGCCCTCCTATAGATGCTTCAGGTCCAACATGTCCAATACAAAAACCTCTTGTTGCACCCGAAAACCTTCCATCTGTTATTAACGCGACTTTCTCTCCTTTTCCTTGTCCATAGATAGCTCCAGTAGTTTGAAGCATCTCTCTCATACCAGGACCACCTCTCGGGCCTTCATACCTTATAACAATAATATCTCCATCTTTATATTTTTTTTTTAAAACCGCATTATAAGCAGACTCTTCTGTATCGAAACATCTAGCACGTCCAGAAAATTGAAGTTTTTTTAATCCAGCAACTTTAACTATCGCTCCTTCAGGAGCGAGATTCCCTTTTAAACCAACAACGCCACCATCATTTGATAAAGGATTATTATATTTTCTCATTACTTTTTGTTTGTTATTAAATTTAATTTTTCTTAAATTTTCTTTCATTGTTTTTCCGGTTACAGTTAGGCAATTGCCATGTATATAACCTCCCTCTAGTAAAGTTTTTAATAACATTGGAACACCACCAGCTTTCCACATATCTTTTGCAACATATCTACCTCCAGGTTTTAAATCTGCAAGATACGGAGTTTTTTTGAAAATTTTTGCAACGTCCATTAAATCAAATTTAATTCCTATTTCATTAGCTAGTGCTGGTAAATGTAATGCCGCATTAGTAGATCCGCCTGTTGCTGCTACAATAGTAGCGGCATTTTCTAAAGATTTTCTTGTTACTATATCTCTGGGTCTAATATTTTTTTTTAATAAATTCATAACTGCTTTACCACTTTGCAAAGCATATTTATCTCTCTGAATATAAGGTGCAGGCGTTCCAGCTGAATATGGTAAAGCTAATCCAATTGCTTCAGAAACACAGGCCATAGTATTTGCAGTAAATTGTCCACCACATGCTCCAGCACTAGGACATGCTTTTAATTCCAATTTTCGCAAAGCATGTTCGCTCATTTTACCTGAAGAATATTTACCCACGCCCTCAAAAACATCTAAAACAGTAACATCTTTTCCGTTATACCTGCCTGGAAGAATTGATCCACCATATATAAATACACTTGGAACATTAAGTCTAAGCATTGCCATCATCAAACCTGGTAAAGATTTATCACATCCAGCGACACCAACTAATGCATCATAGCAATGTCCCCTAACAGTTAGTTCTGTTGAGTCAGCAATTACATCTCTAGAAACTAGTGATGATTTCATCCCTTCATGTCCCATTGCGATTCCATCGGTTACAGTGATAGTACAAAATTCTCTCGGAGTTCCTCCTGATAATTTTACTCCCTTTTTTACAGACTGAGCTTGTCTCATAAGAGCAATATTACATGGTGCAGCTTCATTCCATGTTGAAACAACGCCAACAAATGGTTTGGCTACATCTTTTTCTTTCAAGTTCATTGCATAATAGAAAGACCTTTGTGGTGCTTTATCGGGACCCAAAGATGTATGTCTACTTGGCAACTTTTTTTTATTAAATTTTTTCATTTTAGGCTTTTGATAGTTAAATTAATTTTGTCTATATCTTTTTTTAATTCATTATAGGTATTTTTTTCTTGTTCCACAATATGTTTTGGTGCTCTCTCCATGAAGCTTTTATTATCTAGTTTTTTCTTAATAATTTCTAACTCACCGAAAAATTTGCTTTGTTTTTTTGATAGATTAGCTTTTATAAGATTTAGATCTACGCTTTTGTCAAAATGAATCTTGAATATTTCACCAGAGATAACAAGGCTGGCATAATCACCTTGTAAATCAGTCGTTAAAATTGAGTTAATTCTGCCAAGTTTTTTTAGCAATACTTCATTCATTAAAATAAGTTTTTGTTTATTTTTGTTAAGATTTTTGATTGAAATATCAACCATAGATCCTGGGCTAACATTAAGTTCATTTTTAAATGATCTAATCATAGAAATAACCTGTATTATTTCGTTTACATTTATTATTTCTTTGTCTTTTTTAAATTTGCCACCCTTTATCCAAGGAGCAAACATTAAAAACTTGTTTTTTTTAGTTCCTAGCTTATTTTTCAGCCATAATTCCTCAGTAATAAATGGAATAAATGGATGTAAAAGAATTAAAATTTCCTTAAATATAAGGCCAGATATATTTCTCACCTCATGTATATTTTTTTTATTATTTGAAAACAATATTGTTTTAGAGAGTTCTAGATACCAATCACAGTAAGTGTTCCATACAAATTTGTAAATAACTTTAGCCGCTTCATCAAATCTATAACTTTTGATACAATTTTCTGCTATTTTTTTGGTGCTAACTAGTTCTGAATATATCCACTTATTAATGTTTAGTTTTAATTTTTTTGCTCTGATTTCACCTTTGAAATTACATTTATTAACTGTTAAAAAGTTATTTGCATTCCATATTTTAGTGAGAAAATTTCTATAACCTTTTACTCTTTGTTCTGATAATTTAACATCTCTTCCTGGTGATGCCATAGACAAAAGTGTAAATCTTAGTGCATCTGCGCTGTAACTTTCAATTAATGCCAAAGGATCTATAACATTTCCTTTAGATTTAGACATTTTTTGTCCTTTTTCATCTCTTACAAGTGCGTGAACATAAATATCTTTAAATGGTTCTTTGTTTAAAAACTCCATACCTAACATCATCATTCTAGCAACCCAAAAGAAAATTATATCAAAACCTGTTACTAAAACCGACGTAGGATAAAATCTTTTCAGATAATAATTATTTGTAGGCCATCCCAAAGTAGCAAAGGGCCAAAGACCAGATGAAAACCATGTATCAAGAACATCAGGATCTCTAACTAACTTAACATCTTTTTTGTAAAATATTTTTGCATTTAATTTGGCTTTTTTTTCATCTTCTGCTACAAAAATTTTTTTATCAGGACCATACCAAGCGGGAATTTGATGTCCCCACCAAAGTTGTCTTGAAATGCACCATGGCTCAATATTATTCATCCATTGAAAATATGTCTTTGACCAATTTTTAGGGAAAAAATTTGTTTTATTATTTTTGACTATTTTTTTTGCTTTAATAGAAAGTTTTTTAGCATCTACAAACCATTGTTCGGTAAGATAAGGCTCAATTATTGAGTTAGATCTGTCGCCGAAGGGAACTTTGTTTTTAATATTTTCTTCCTTAACTAAAATTTGTAATTCAGATAACTTTTCTAAAATTTTGTTTCTTGCCTCGAATCTATCAAGTCCTATATATTCACTAGGTGCATTTTTATTAATTTTACCATCCTCAGTGAAAATATTAATCAATTTTAATTTTTGCCTTAAACCTACATTAAAATCATTAAAATCATGAGCTGGTGTAATTTTAACTGCGCCGGTCCCTTGGTCTGGATCAGCATATTTATCTTGGATGATTTTTAATTTTCTACCAACAATTGGTAAGATGGCAAATTTACCTTTGAGATTACTATATCTTTTATCATCAGGGTTTACAGCAATAGCTGTATCGCCAAGCATAGTTTCCGGTCTTGTAGTAGCGATTGTTATAAAATCCGATGTGTTTTCTATTTGATATTTTATGTAATAAAGTTTGGAGTTTACTTCTCGTTGATCAACTTCAAGATCGGAAATAGCTGTTCTTAATACGGTGTCCCAATTAACAAGTTTTTTTGATTTATAAATCAATTTTTTTTTATGTAGATCTACAAATACTTTTATAACTGAGTTTGAAAGATTCTTATCCATAGTAAAAGCATTTCTTGACCAATCACATGAGCAACCTAATTTCTTTAATTGATTAATAATTATTTCACCATATTCATTTTTCCATTCCCAAACCTTTTTAATAAACTTTTCTCTACCTAATTCATTCTTATTTATATTTTTTAATTTAAGATTTTTTTCAACTAAAGCCTGAGTTGCTATACCAGCATGGTCTGTTCCAGGTTGCCACAGAGTCTCAAAGTTATTCATTCTGTGATATCTCACTAAAACGTCTTGTAGAGAATTATTTAATGCATGTCCCATATGCAAGCTGCCTGTTACATTTGGTGGAGGAATAACAATTGAAAACGTTTTTTTGTTTTTTTTTGGTTTAAAAAGCTTATTTTTTTCCCAATAAGAATAGATCTTGTTTTCAACTTTTTTATGATTATATTTACTTAGGCTCATACTTAATAAATATTAATAATATTTAGAAACTTCTAGCTTTATTTTTGTAAATAAACCTATATTAATCATTATTATGGCCACGTGGCGGAATGGTTACGCAGAGGATTGCAAATCCTTTTATCCCAGTTCG
>MDTB01007957.1_pt1 | contig 30523 bp, 27 predicted proteins | sample 811161 | NCBI WGS metagenome assembly MDTB01 (sample SAMN05326650, study PRJNA326480) | marine metagenome | isolation source: seawater | place: Mediterranean Sea | collected 2009 | reverse complement strand
CCTTCTGTCCAGTTGGATTCAAGGCAGCTTTTTAATTGTTTGCGGGCACGATGTAGTATTACCCACAGATTGTTCGGAGTTAGTTTGAGCTGCTTACAGATCTCTTCTGTTGAGAGACCTTCGAGTTCGCGGAGTGCAAATGCTTGGCCCATGTTTTCGTTTAAGTGAGAGAGACAATCATAAAAGACTTGCATGAACTCTTTGCGTTCGAATGCATTTTGCGGGTCAAATTTCCAGTCAGGTGGATTTTGATCATGGATTCCGAATGCTTTAAATCTGAAGCTGTCGAGAATTTCTGTGTTTTCGGTGTCATCGACGGCCACTTCTCGGGAGGCTTTTCGAATATAATCCACGACTTTGTGGCGTAAGATGCCGCGTAACCAGTATCGAACGGGTGTTTTTCCGTCATACCGTTCAAAGGCTTTCATCGCCGCGAGAAAGGTCTCTTGCAAAGCATCTTCCGCTGCTGCTCGATTCCGTAAGCGTACATACGCAAATTGGAGAAGATAATCTCCGTGATCGTCTAACCATCTTTCAGGTCCGTTGTCTGCATCCACCATAATGGTGATGAAGCTAGCTTGATTGATTTGCTACGGAAAGCCTTATCGAAAAAAAAATGGACGCGCTTCTCAGGAGAGAAGCACGCCCGGGCTGCATGCCGAGGGGGTCAGCATGCAAAATTGCCCCCCTCTGTGACGTTTGCCATTCACTTATCGTATGTATTTTACATTCCTTTCAAAAAAAGATGTCCGGCAATTCTTGGCAAACATGGGATGTGCGTCATACAGTGCGCGAGTGAAGAGAGTTGGAGTCATTATTAACCCGAAACGGGCGCGTGCGGAAAATACGCTTGAGCAGTTGCGTGCGGCGGCCTTGCGTCATGGTTGGGAGCTGGTATGTGATCAGCTAGAGATGGCGGAGCGGTTGAGTGCTTCGTCGATGGAGGTGGGTTCGTTTGCGAATGAAGTCGATTTGGTGCTGGCTCTTGGCGGTGATGGAACGGTGCTTTATGCGGCGCATGCGCTGATGGGGTCTTCTGTGCCCGTGCTGGGCATCAATTTGGGACGGTTGGGTTTTTTAACGGCGGTCGCAGAAGATGAGTTGGCAGAAGCACTCGATCAAGTGGCCTTGGGTGATTATGAATTACATGAGCGGGAGGGTGCTTTAGCGACGTGGCATTCTGTGGATGGACAGACTGAACAATGGCCTGCCTTAAATGATGTGGTGATCGGGTGGGGGGGGAGTTCGCGGATTATAAAATTGGAGTTGGAAGTCGACCAGGAGCCTGTTGGTCAATTTTCTTGTGATGGCATTATTATTTCAACGGCGACGGGCAGTACAGGACATGCGTTATCGAACGGGGGACCGATCATGCATCCGGCGATTCGTGGATTTGGGATTAGTGTGATTTGTCCGCATACTTTGGGGTCTCGGCCGATGGTGGTGCCGAACCGCAGTCGAATTGAGGTGGCATTGATGCGTTGTCATAAAGAGCTGTTACTTTCTGTTGATGGGCAGGATTGTCGAACCGTGAAGCAGGGAGACCGTCTTATCATAGAGCGGTATGCAGTTCCGCTACACATGGTGCAGTTGCCGGGACATTCTTATTTTCATACCTTGGCTCAGAAATTAAATTGGCAGGGATCGGTCGTTTAATGGGGTCATTAAAATCTTTATAATCCCGGCTCTTTTTTTTACTTTCTATATGCAGTTGTAAGGTGGATGCGTACGCAAACGGAGATAGAAGAAGCCGATGATTAAGTATTACGCATTAATACCATTGCTGTGTGCTCATCTAGCGTTGGGTGCTGCCCAACCGCAATCGATTGAACCCGCACAAGTCGTGGTTGATACCAAGGAGAACGATATGCACGCACGCGCTTATTTTGCAGCAGGATGTTTCTGGGGGGTGGAGGCGATTTTTCAAGAGGTCGAGGGCGTTGTTGAAACGACGGTTGGGTATATGAATGGTCGTACTCCAAATCCGAGTTATCGAGATGTGTGCTACACCGATACGGGACATGCGGAAGCCGTTGAGGTGGTGTATGACCCCAGTCAGGTCGATTATACATCGCTCTGCCGTTATTTTTGGCGCTTACATGATCCTACGACAATGAACCGGCAGGGTCCTGATGTAGGCTCGCAATATCGTTCGGGTATTTTTTATAAAACCGAAGCGGAGCGGGTTATTGCTGAAGCGGTGAAGCTCGAGGCGCAAGGCCATTGGAAGGGAACGATTGTGACCGAGATTGCGTTGGCCGATCGTTTTTATGATGCCGAAATATACCATCAAGACTATTTCAAGAATCGCGGTATAACACATTCGGGTTGTCATTTTTTGCGCCCGTGGGAGTGAAGATACGAAAAACAACGTGCAATTCGGTTGCAGGGTCGGTAGAACCGAACGCTTGTTAGAGAGGATATGGACGATGGATATAAAAATTAAGCGCGCTTTGTTAAGCGTATCAGACAAAGCTGGCATTTTGGACTTTGCTCGTAATCTCAGTGAAATGGGAATTGAATTGCTTTCTACGGGTGGAACGGCTCGGGCGATTCGTGAAGCGGGCATTCCGGTGAAAGATGTATCTGAGTTCACCGGGTTTCCGGAGATGTTGGATGGGCGCGTGAAAACACTCACCCCGCAAGTGCACGCTGGAATTTTATATATGCGTGATAACGAAGAGCATGTTTCCACGATGGAGGAGTTTGATTTGGGTGCCATCGATTTAGTATGTGTGAATCTCTATCCGTTCGAAGAGACGATTGCTCGATCGGGGGTCACCTTGTCTGAAGCGATTGAGCAGATTGATATTGGTGGACCGACTATGATTCGTTCTGCAGCCAAGAATATGAAATTTGTAACGGTGATTACCGATCCTTCCGATTACGGAGTGGTGATTGATGAGATGCGTTCAAATGAGGGGTCAACCTCCGAGTCAACCCGTTTTAGATTGGGGCAGAAGGTCTATGCGCGTGTGGCAGAATATAATGCTACCATTGCTTCTTATCTGGTTGATCAAGTGAGCGAGCAAGCTTTGGCACGTCCTATGGTGAAAGCCTATTCGGATGGTGCTGAGTTGCGATATGGTGAAAATAGCCATCAGAAAGCGTGGTTATACACCGATGCTGATGCTGCTGACGCGGCTATTGCGCAGACCGAAGTTCTTCACGGTAAGCCGATGAGTTATAATAATTATGTGGATGGGGATGGTGCGTTAGAAGCTGTTAAGGATTTAGCGGGTCGTCCGGGAGTTTCTGTGATCAAACATACCAATCCTTGTGGTTATGCAACTGGTGAAACGCTTGCTGAAGCGCTAGAAGAGGCATGGAAGGGTGATCCAATTTCTGCATTTGGGTCGGTCATTGCCTGTACGGAAGCGGTTGATTTAGCTACTGCGCAGGCGTTAGAAGGTCGTTTTGTCGAAGCAATTATTGCGCCGGGCTATGCCGATGAAGCGTTGACGTTGCTTCAACAGAAAAAAAATCTACGTATTTTAAAGCTGAAGAAGCCGGTTACGAAAGCGGCGCATCAGACAATGCTGAAGCAGATTAATGGTGGGTTGCTGGTGCAAGAGATTGATACGGAGTTGATGCAGGATTGGAGCGTTCCAACGAAAGCGGCGTTTGATCGCTCGAAAGAGGCACTTGCCCAGTTTGGAATTGCCGCGGCGAAACATACCAAGTCGAATGCGATTGTGCTTGTTCAGGAGTATAAACCGGAGCAGTTCCGGGTGTTGGGCATGGGTGCTGGGCAGCCGAATCGGGTTGATTCGCTTCGTAAGTTGGCGGTTTCGAAAGCGGTTGAAAACTTGAAGACCGAGCAACCTGAAATCACTGATGAGCAGATTCAAGCAACGATTGGCGATTGTGTGTTCGTTTCAGAAGCCTTTTTTCCGTTTGCCGATAGCATTGATGCGGCGCATGAGATGGGTGCGAAGTTTATTGTGCAACCGGGTGGATCCATTCGAGACGATGAGGTGATTGCCGCTTGTAATAAATATGGCATCGCGATGGCGTTCACTGGCATGCGTCACTTTAAGCATTAAAATATCAATCGGTTTAGTTACGTGGTTCAAAGAGAGCCTTTTTTGTGCTGTGTGGGTGGATGTTCTTTAGGGTTGCATCGAGGACCAAGTTGGGGTTCACTGCGCGGCGAAATGTTACGGGGTCGATTTCCTGCGATGTGCGCGGGGCCATGGCCTTGAAGAGGGGCGAGCAGCGTCCGCAGGAAAAAAATCATGAAATTCACGGAATTGGGGCTGAGCTCCGGTACGCTTACATCTATTCAAAAATTGGGCTTTGAAACGCCTACACCGATCCAAGCGGAAGCGATTCCGTTCTTGTTGAGTAAAGAGCAGGATTTAATTGGGTTGGCTTCAACGGGAACCGGTAAGACGGCGGCATTTGGATTGCCGTTGATCGAGCGGGTGGACGATTCATTGGCGGTTACTCAGGCGGTGGTGTTGGCACCTACGCGGGAGTTAGGGGTTCAAATTGCGGAGGATATGAAGCGGTTTGCCGTGCATCGTCCGGGTTTAAAAATTGCAGCGGTTTATGGGGGAACCAATATTGTTCCACAGATCAAAGCGTTGAAGGCGGGTGCGCAGATTGTGGTGGCGACACCGGGTCGGTTGGTTGATTTGATTGAGCGGAAGGCGGCGCGGTTGGAACAGGTGCGGGCACTGGTGCTGGATGAGGCAGATGAGATGTTGAATATGGGGTTCAAGGAGGAGATCGATAAGATTCTTTCGCGAGCTCCGGAAGAGCGGCTAACGTGGCTTTTTTCGGCGACGATGGCAAAAGGCGTGGAGCGGATTGCCGGTAATTATTTAAAAAACCCACATACGATTTCAGTGGGGGGTCGAAATGAGGCAGCGGCGAATATTGAGCATCTCTGTTTTATGGTGAATGAGCGCGATCGATTTCCGGCATTGAAGCGGGTCTTGGATGCGTTGCCAGAAATTTATGGAGTGGTGTTCTGTCGTACGCGGGCAGAAACGCAGACGGTGGCGGAAAAATTGCTGGCGAGTCGGTATAGTGCGGAGGCGTTGCATGGCGATTTGTCGCAGGCGCAGCGGGATACGGTGATGCGTAAATTCCGGCAGCGGACGGTTCGAATTTTGGTGGCAACGGATGTGGCGGCGCGTGGAATCGATGTGGATGATATCACGCATGTACTGCATTATAAATTATCGGATGAGGTGGCGGCATATACGCATCGATGTGGACGAACCGCTCGTGCGGGTAAGTCGGGGGTTTCGATTGCGTTGATTAATAGCCGTGAAAAGCGTCGGATTATGGATCTGGAACGTCGGAATGGAATTACGATTCGGCTGGAAAAGTTGCCGGATGGGCGAGCCGTGTGTGAGAGTCAGTTAATGGCCTTATTGGAGCGAGTGGTGAAGACCTCGGTGAATGAGGAGGCTATTGCGGACTATCTGCCGCCGGCGTATGAGGCGTTGTGTCATCTGGATAAGAAGGAGATTATTAAGCGATTTGTTTCGGTGGAATTTAATCACTTTTTGGATTCCTATGCCGATGCACCGGATTTGAATGCGAAAGCGAAGGCTCCGCGAGAGCGGGGGGGGCGTGGTGAGCGGGGCACGCGCGGTGAGCGGAGCACTCAGCGGTCGGAGAATAGCAAGCGAAATCAACGTTTAGAGGCGTATGATACGAAACGATTTTCGATTAATATTGGGAAGGTTCATCAGGCCAATTCGGGTGCAATTGTTCGATTGATTTGTGAACATTGTGATGTGAAGTCGAATCAAATTGGTTCGATTAATGTGGGGCGTGAGGCTTCCGTATTTGAAGTGTCGAAAGAAGTGGGCGCGACGGTTCGGAAGGGCATGGAGCGTGTTGAGTTGGATGGGCGTAAGGTTTCGATTCGTGCCGCGAGTGGGGGTAAGCCGGGTGGAAGTGGAAGAGCGCCTAATGGGGGTCGTTCTCATCGGGGTGGAAAGCCACGTCGTAAACATTCTTCTTAAGGATGGGCGGAATTTAATTCAGTCGGTTTCGATGGGGTTCCACTGGGCAAGATAGTGGATAACAAGATCGGGAAAGTCGGTGAATAGACCCTCGATGCCGACTTGCTGAATAAAGATGTCCAAGAGCTGGGTATAGGTTTTTGCGTAGGGTGGAATGTTGCTGGCTTCTCGTCGGTAGACCTATGGATGCACGGCGAGATTGGCTCGGTGTGCTTCTGCGGTGAGGGAAGATGTTTTTATATTATTAGGGGTGGAGTTGGTGGAAAAGAGCATCGCTAATGAGGGGCCAATGCTGTCGGCATATGTGGCGATTTTTTTCATTGCACCGGTTTTAAACACCCACGCGTATGAGTAGGGGTGGGCAACTCCGTTAATGTAGACTTGGGTCTCTTGGGCGGGGGTAGGTGCAATGAGCTGAAGCAGTTTGAGCTTCATGTTGAGCTGGAGAAAGAGCTCGTGTTGAGTGCGTTCGTTTTCGTGATGACTAACCTTTGTTCGATATAATCGGCGTTGTTGGCGTGGGCCATGGCTTTGGCTGGAAGGGAATGTTCTGGGAGATATCCGGATGCACTGCGGTGGGCAATGACTATTTTTTGATGGGCTGTCATGACTTCTTTTTAAGTTTTTTTTAACTGAAATAAAAATGTCTAATTATAGAAAAAGAAAGTTTGGCTTTGGGGAACAGGGTAGGTTTGTTAAGTAGAGAACAATGGGATTGAAGGTGGATATGAGTAAATCGGTTTTAATTACGGGTGCGACGAGTGGGATCGGTCGTTCGTTGGTGGTGCAGTTAGCTGCGCGCCATTGGCGAGTATTGGCTTCAGGGCGGAATCATGATGCGTTGGCTTCGTTGCAGGTGGAGACGGGTTGTGAGGTGATGGCGGTGGATCTATCGGATAGCTCGGCGGCGGAGCAATTGTTTGAGATGGCATGGAATCGGTTGGATGGCGTTGATGTGTTGGTGAATGGGGCGGGTATGAATCAGCGAAAAGTGCCGGTGGAGGAGATTGAGGTGCCGGATTGGGAGGCGCATATGGCGCTTAATTTACGGGCTCCGATGGTGTTGTGTCGGGAGGCGATGCGGCGGATGCCGGCGGGCGGGCATATTTTGAATGTGGTGAGTACGATTGCACTGAGTTCGCAGGCAAATTATTCGATCTATGCGGCGAGCAAATATGGGTTGTTGGGATTCACGAATACGTTGCGTAAAGAGGCTCAGTCGCGGGGGATCAAGGTGACAGCGGCTTTTCCAGGGGGAACGGATACGGCATTTCGTACGGAGGAGCGGTTGGATTATATGCGGCCGGATTCGGCGGCGTTGATGTTGGTTCAGGCGTTGGAAGCGCCGGCGGATGTGGTGATGCATGAGGTGGTGTATCGCCCGATGGTGGAGACCAATTTTTAATTGCCGTTGCCAAGTGGATAGAGCGCGGGCATATTACGTAGACACGGTTTTAATAAGGAGCAAGTGAATGGAAGATTTAAAAAAACATGCATCGTATGCGGGTGCTGAGGGTCCGGTTGTTTTGGTGATTATGGATGGTGTTGGTATTGGAAAAAATCCAGAGAGCGATTGTGTGGCTCAGGCAAAAACACCGAATTTAAATTGGTTGAAAGAGCATGCGGCGTATGCCGAGATTAAGGCGCATGGGAAGGCGGTGGGTCTCCCTGAAGATACGGATATGGGTAATTCGGAAGTGGGCCATAATGCAATTGGTTGCGGGCGTGTGTTTGATCAGGGAGCATCGCTGATTGATGATGCGATTGCCTCACGGGCTCTGTTTGAGGGGTTGGTTTGGAATGAATTGGTGGATAATGCGGTTGCGCAGGTGAGCACACTTCATTTCATCGGCTTGCTTTCGGATGGAAAGGTTCATTCGAATATTAATCATTTGGAGGCAATGTTGCGTGAAGCAAAGGCGCGGGGCGTGCAGAAGGTCCGTATTCATGCCTTGACTGATGGGCGAGATGTGCCACCAGTATCTGCGTTGGATTATGTTGAGCGATTGGAGGCGTTCTTATTGGAGCTGAATGAAGGGGGTTTTGATTATTGTATTGCTTCGGGTGGGGGTCGGATGAAAATCACGATGGATCGCTATGATGCTGATTGGCCAATGATTGAACGGGGTTGGCAGACCCATGTGCGGGGTGAGGGACGTCTGTTCTCTTCGATGCGGGAGGCGATTGAGATGTTTCGGTCGGAAAAAACGGGTATATTGGATCAGGATCTTCCGGCGTTTGTGATTGAGCGTGCGGGCGAAGCGGTGGGTCCGGTGGTGGATGGTGATAGTGTGGTTCTGTTTAACTATCGGGGCGATCGTGCTTTGGAGTTGACGAAAGCTTTTGAGGCGGATGTGTTGAAAGAGTTTGATCGGGGCGCGAAACCGGATGTGATTTATGCGGGGATGATGCAGTATGATGGTGATTTGGGCGTGCCGGAAAGATTTTTGGTATCACCGCCGGCGATTGATCGGACGATGAGTGAATATCTTTCAAATGCTGGGATTCGCCAATTTGCTATTTCAGAAACGCAGAAATATGGACACGTGACCTATTTTTTTAATGGCAATAATTCGAGTAAATTTGAGACGGAGACGTGGGTGGAAATTCCTTCGGACAATTGCCCATTTGAGGATAAGCCGCGGATGCAGGCTGATCCGATCACGGACGAGGCGGTCAAGGCGATTGAATCGGGGTTGTTTGATTTTGTGCGTATCAATTATCCAAATGGAGATATGGTCGGTCATACGGGTGTGATTCCTGCGGTCATTGAATCGGTTGAAGCGGTCGATGAAGGGGTGGGTCGTTTGATGGATGCCTTGAAGAAGGTAAATGGAGTGTTGATCTGTTCGGCGGATCATGGCAATTCAGATGATATGGTTCAGTTGGATAAGAAGACGCATGAGTTGATGCGGGATGCAGAGGGTCAATTATTGCTGAAGACGGCGCACTCGTTGAATCCGGTACCTGTGTATGTTTATGATCCGGCAGGAACGGCTCAGGCACGTGTGGCGGTGTTGGATACACCGGGTATCTCTAGTTTGGCGGCGACGAGTATAACGATGTTGGGTTTTGAACCGCCGGAAGGCTATACCCCTAGTTTGGTAGATGTGGGCTAAGCACGGAACCTTTACTTGGAAGTGCGGAGGTGCTCCGCTATGATCTTCGCAATGAAACGAGCCGTTATTTTTTTATTGTTGCCCTTTTCGGTGTGGGCTCAGGAGTCTGTGGCTCCGGTCGAACCGGTTATGGAAAAGGGGATGACGGTGAAGGGATTGCGCTCTCCTTTTTATAATGCTAAGGGCGAGCGAGTTGCGGAGCTGATCGGGGGACGGGCTCGCATGCAATCACCTGAAGTGGCGGATGTGGAGCATCTGCGGATTGATCTTTTTGAAGGGGCTCATCAAACGGCGCAGCTCTACGCGCCGCGATGTCAGACCAAAGTCGATACGGTCGATGGGGTAAAGCATTTGGTTGCGGAGTCGGATGGATGGGTTTTGATTGTGACGGATGCGTTTCGCATGACGGGTCGTGGATTTCGATTTGATACACGGGATGAGCGCTTCGAAGTATTGGGTGAGGTTAAGATTTTGGCGCGCCCGGGCCTTTGGAAGGATGCGGGGGTTCTATTTTGAAGCCGTTGATGGGGGTATTATTATTGCTGCTGATGGGCTGTGGGAATTCGCCATCGAAGGAATCTGTTTTGGTGGCTACGAATGAGATCGATTTATCTTCTTCGGCTCCTGTTATGCCGTTTGAACCAGTTGAGGATGCGTTGGATTTGGCGCCTTTTGAGGAGCTGATATTCGCGTTGGAGGAAGTGCGGGGGGCGAAGCGGGGTTCGGGAGAGGTTTTGTTGCGGGGAGATCAGTTGATGTTGAATCGATCTCTTGAGCAGTTGGAGTTGATCGGTGATGTTGAGGTAATACGGGATGAGGGGCAGCTGTCGAGTGAGTTGATCCGGGGCTGGTTGAGTGAGTCGGGTGTATTGAGGCTGTTGGAAGCGGTAGGGGATGTGCGGGTCGTGCAGGGAGTTCGAGTTGGCCGTGGTGATTGGTTGCAATATGATTGGATGGAACAGACGGTGTTGTTGCGAGGGCGGGCTTCTGTGGCTGATTCAGGAGTGATTCTCCATGGAGAGCAATTTTCAGGGCGAGCGGGTGATGCGGGCCGGTTGGTTTGTGAACCGAATGCATGGTTGGAATGGGATCCTTTGGATGAAGCGCAGGGCGGAGCTGATGTACGTGCAAGACAAGCTATTTTGAATCGATCGGATGGCTCAGTTCGGTTTGAGGGTTCCGTTCGTGTTCGTGGTGTGTATGGGGCGTTGAATTGTGAGAAATTAATGCTTCAGTTGAAAGAGGTGTCGGAATTGGATTGGCTTCGAGCGGAATCAGGGGTAGTCTTTCAGTACGGTGACGTTATGGCGAAAGCAGAAGATATGTATTACAAGTTAAGTCAAGATACGTTGACGCTGAGAGGGCTTCCGCGTGTTATGCAAGGCCGCAGTGTCGTGCGGGCTGATGAAATTCAAGTTTGGCCGAAGGCGCGTCGTGTACTTTGCGAGTCGCATGCGAAGGCCGTTCTTTTTCCAGATCAAGCCACTTGGCAAGCGATGCGGGAGGAGTTGAGTTCACATGAGTGAGGTGGATGCTAGTTTGATCAATACGGAACGCTTGGTGAAGTCGTATGGAGATCATGCGGTGGTGCGGGGCGTCGATTTGCGTGTTGATGCGGGTGAGATTGTGGGTTTATTGGGGCCGAATGGGGCGGGAAAAACAACGAGCTTTTATATGATCGTGGGGCTGGTTCGGCCTACGGAGGGACGGGTCTTTTTTAAGGGACAGGATGTCACGCGTATGCCGATGTTTCAGCGGGCGCGGATGGGCATGGGCTATCTTGCGCAGGAGCCTTCGATTTTCCGAAAGTTGACGGTGCAGGAAAATGTGATGGCTATTTTGGAGACGTTGCCTATTTCTCGAAAGGAGCGGAAGCGGCGTTTAGTTGCGTTGTTGGAGGAGTTAAAGATTGCTCATTTAGCAAAACAAAAGGCGTATACATTGAGTGGAGGAGAGCGTCGCCGGTTGGAAATTACGCGGGCGTTGGTGACCGAGCCTTCGATTATTCTTTTAGATGAGCCCTTTAGTGGGGTGGATCCTTTAGCGGTGAATGATGTGCAGGATATTGTGAAAGAGTTGCAACGCCAGGGCTTGGGTGTGCTTATTACGGATCACAATGTTCGGGAAACGTTGGAGGTGGTGAATCGAGCGTATCTATTGTGTGAGGGTGAAGTTGTTTGTGAGGGAAATCAGGAATTTTTGGTGAATGATCCAACGAGCCGAGAGCTCTATTTGGGTCCGCGATTTAATATGTAAACACTAACCATAGGAGCAAAACATGCAAATACAACATACGAGTCGGCATGAAGTTCATGCAACCGAAGCAGTGAAGCAACACATTGAGGATAAGTTGCAGCGATGTTTAGGTGTGTTTCCGCGGTTGGAGAATGTGCATGTTATATTGGACCATGAAGCGCGCCTTCATGTGGCGGAAATCGTGGTTCAGGCGGCAGGACATATTCGATTGAGTGCAACGGAGAAGTCGGAGAACTTATATGATGCGATTGATCGGGCGATTGAGCACATGGAGCGGCAAATGCGCCGAGAACGGGATAAAGTGACGGACCATCGTCGCTAAAAAATAAGATGAAGATGCGTGAAATAACGGTACAACGTCTGCTTGATCAGGGGGCAGATAGCTTGAAGTTAAAAGTGTTGGCGGGAGAGGATTATCTGAGCCGAAAGGTGCAGGAGACGGCTATGAATCGTCCTGGGCTGGCGTTGACCGGTTTTTTTACGTATTTTGCACATCAGCGATTGCAGATTTTTGGGTTGGCGGAACTAACGTATTTAAAAAATCTGGAACCAGCGGAGCGGCGTTCGCGGTTGGAAGCCGTTTTTAAGCAACAGATTCCGGGTGTTGTTTTAACGCGAAAGCGGCGGGCAATCCCGGAAATTTTGGAGTTAGCGGCGGCGTATCAGGTACCGGTTTTATGCACATCAATGGTTACAATGGATTTTGTGAATGCGTGCACGGTGATGTTGGATGAGTTGACAGCGCCAACTAAACGGGTGCAGGGAACAACGCTGGAGCTTATGGGCATAGGTGTGTTGTTACGGGGTGATCCGGGGATTGGTAAGAGTGAGACGGCTTTGGCGTTGATTGAGCGAGGCTATAGTTTGGTTTCAGATGATGTCACGGAGATGCGCCGGACTTCGCAGGGGCGGTTGCTCTGTTGGGCGAATGATATGACGCGTTATCATATGGAAATTCGGGGATTGGGGATTATTCATGTGCCGAGCTTGTTCGGAGTGTCTGCGATTCGTCGGCAGACGGAATTGGACTTGGTGATTGATTTGACGATGCCGACGGGTGAGGAGGATCGGACGGGGGTTTTGCAGGAAACCGTTGACATTCTTGGGGTAAGTGTGCCTCTAATAATGCTCCCTGTGCGTTCGGGGCGTGATATGGCGAACATTGTGGAAGTAGCGGCTTTAAACCAAAAATTAAAAGAGCTGGGTCATGATGCTGCGAAAGAGTTGGATGATAAAATCATCTCTCGATTGAATGGAGTTGGACGTGGGCAATAAATCGATCAGTCGGAAATTAAAGGTGGAGAATGAATATGGCATTCATGCTCGGCCGGCGGCGTTGATTGTGAAAGAAGCGGCGCGCTATACCGCTGATATCTACTTGGAAAAGGATGGAAACCGCGTTTCGTGTAAAAGTATTATGGGGCTGATGACGATTGAGGGTTTTCCTGGAAGTTGGGTTACTCTGATTGCTACGGGTTCGGATGCGGCAGATGCGTTGGATTCGCTCGAGGCGTTATTTGTGGCAAAGTTTCATGAGGCATAGGGGGCTAAAATGAGCCTTACAGAAGAGACCTTATTGAAAGGCATAGGTGTTTCGCCAGGTATTGTGATAGGTCCGGCGCGTGTGCTAATCCCAGATGTATCGAGGGTGAGTTCACGTGCAATTGAAGCGGATGAGGTTTCTCATGAGCAAAAACGCTTTCGGATGGCCTTGAAGGAGACGCGTGCTCAGCTTGTGCACATTCGGAAGCAAGTGGCGGAGGTCTTAGACGAGGAGCATGCGCGGATCTTTGATGCACATATGCTAGTGGTTGAAGATGAGCTGCTGGTGAGTGAGGTTGAAAAGGCAGTTGAGGTTGAGCGGACCAATGTGGAGCCTTTGTTACAGCGTATTGCTTTGAGTTATGCGGATAAGTTAGCGAGGTTGGAGGATCAATATCTAGCGGGTCGTGCTACGGATATTCGGGATGTGACGCGGCGGATTCTGGCTAATTTAGCGGAGGAAGCAGTAGAGAGTTTACGGGATATTGAGTCGCCATGCGTGCTGGTTTCAACGGATCTATTGCCTTCTGATACGGCGGGGTTAGATACGAAAAAAGTACAGGCTTTTATTACCGATTTAGGTAGTGCAAATTCGCATACGGCGATCATGGCTCGGGCGTTGAATGTGCCGGCAGTGGTGGGGTTGCGGAGTGCGACAGCGGCGGTTCATCCAGATGATCTGTTATTGGTGGATGGGGCGAAAGGAGTGGTTTTTATTCGTCCTAGTGAGGCGCGGTTGGCTGATTATGCTGAGCGATCTCGTCATCAAGCGGTGATTCGTCAGGAGCTTGATCTTTTGCGCGATAAGCCGCCGGAAACGTTGGATGGATATCATGTTCCTTTGACGGCTAATATTGAATTATTGGAGGAGTTGGAAGGCGTAGATGCGGGGGGAGCGAAGGGGATTGGACTTTATCGAACGGAGTTTCTATTTCTAGGTTCGGATAGCTTGCCGGATGAGGATGAGCAAACCGCTGCTTATATCAAGGCGGCACAAAGTCAGTATCCGGCTCCGGTGGTGATTCGAACGTTGGATTTGGGTGCGGATAAAATGCCTGATTCGATGGAGAGGCGTCGGGAGATGAACCCCTTCTTAGGATTGCGGGCGATTCGGCTTTGTCTCGACCGACCGGAGCTCTTCTGCGTTCAGTTGCGGGCGATTTTGCGAGCAAGTGTGCATGAGAATGTGCGATTGATGTATCCGATGGTTACGGGGGTGGCAGAGGTGAAGGAAGCCAATGCGCTCTTACATCAGTGTATGAATGAATTAACAGAAAAGGGGATTCCGTTTAATCGCGAAATTGAAGTGGGGACGATGATTGAGGTACCTTCTGCGGCTTTGGTGGCGGATAAGATTGCACCGCATGTGCGATTTTTTAGTTTGGGAACCAATGATTTAATTCAGTATTCGATGGCGGTGGATCGGGGTAATGAGGATGTGGCGCATTTATATCAGCCAACTAATTTGGCGGTGATTCGTTTGATTGATCATGTTGTAAAGGTATGTCGGCGATTTGGATTATGGAGTACGATCTGCGGTCAAATGGCATCGACTCCGCATTTGGTTCCGCTGTTGGTGGGATTGGGGGTTGACGAGTTGAGTGTTAGTCCCGTGCAGGCGCCGTTGATTAAAGATGTGATTCGAAAGTTGTATTATGCGGATGCCGTTGAGCTCGCGCAACGAGCATTGATTAGTGATACGTCGGAAGAGGTCGAGGCGCATTGTGTGAACATGATTGTGGATGTGGCGCCGGAAGTGTTGGCGCTTACGGAATAAGTTTTTTCCATTCTTGAATACGAGCGTAGGTTTCGATTTTTTGGATGAGATGGTTGATGTGTTCAAAACTCGATTGATAGCTGTGCATGGTTTCGTTAAGTAGATAATCGATGCCTATGGGAAAGGTGCTGGGGCCCATGCAGATCAGCCAAATTGCGAGTGTGATCATATTTAGGTTGTAGATAATGACGTAGGAGAAAAGGCGTCCATTTTGAGTAATGTCGGGTTGGCGGGTCATCAACATTTGAATCGTAAAGTGGAAGTGGAATGCCCACGTAATGCCAACCAGACTGAGAAAGAGTGTATGATAGGTTTCAATGGACATAAAGAGGGAGGTGAGATAGTAGATCGCTATGACTAGTCCGGTGTAGAAGGGGAAGAAATAGGGTGCAAGTGAGATGAGAAAATTAGTTTTGGAAAGCTCAACATATCCCCCTTTTTTAGATACGTTAATTTTTCCAACCCGGGCTCCCATGAGCATACCCCAGAGTGCGTGTGTGAGTTCATGACCTAAGACATAGGTTCGCGTGGGACGGGGTAAAATAAGAAGCAGGAGTAGCCCGCCCACAAATCCGAGTGTCAGGGGTGATAAAAGCGTGTGAACGCTTGAGGGCTGAGCTTGTTCCATAAGCAAGCGGTAGAGAGTTTGAGTGACTGCCATGGTGGTGGGTAGCAAGATTATGGCAATGAGCAATTTGAGCGGTTTCATTTATCAACCGTATCTTATTTTTTTTAAAATGGGTAGTGCGGACTCGTCTATTTGGGGTGTTGACAAATCAACGGGTTTAAAGCAAATTACGTATATTCTTTCGGGTTCGTTAACCCCTCTCTTGATTAATTCACTATGTATTTCCTTAAATCCCTATGGAGTTTTTCGTGAGCCGCTGTTTTTTTCTAGCGGTAACGGGGGGAATTGGCTGCGGAAAAAGTAGTGTGTTAAAGCTCTTACAGGAAGCTTCATTCGAGACCCTAGAGACGGATCGTTTAGCGCATCAGTTGATGGCAAAAGGAGAAGGGCTGCATACAGAGATGGTGGCGGAGTTTGGAGAGGAAATTCTTTTAAATACAGGTGAAATTAATCGATCGGCACTAGCGGATGTAATTTTTGCAGATGAGCAGAAACGAGAGAGGCTGAATGGATTAATGCATCCGGCGGTTCAGGAGGAGATGGTGCATTGGATGGAGCGTTGCTCTGAGCATGCACGTTTAGTTGCGGTGGAAGTACCGCTTCTTTATGAGTGTGGTTGGCAAGAGATGGGTTGGCAGTGTGTGATGGCGGTTCGTGCGGATGAGGATGTGGTGAAAAGCCGGTTGCGGGCACGGGGTTGGTCGGATGATCAGATCGGAGCGCGGATCGGAGCACAGTGGTCGCTGGAAGAGAAGTGTCGGTTAGCAGATGTGGTTATTGATAACAGTGGAACAGCAGTGGATTTAAAAATAAAGGTGGCGGCGTGGATTAAGCGCATGCAGGAGGAGATAGGAATATGAGTGAAGAAGAGAAAAATAATTCAGCAGAATCTGCGGTGTCGAAGCCGGAAGTAAAAGAGGTGCAACCGGAAGCATCGAAGAGTGATTCGGGTAAAATACCGGAGACGGGTGCCTCCAAAAAAGAGGGAGGTTCTTCGAGAGAGAAGGGCGGGGATAAATTCGAAGGGGGTCGATCTCAGGGGCGAGGAAGACGCAATGGCCGCAATGGAAATAAACGTCGTGAGCGACACGAATTGCCTCCAAACGTGGACAATCTTCCTTCGTTTTCTCTGAAAGAGATGCAGGAAAAAGATATCAATGATATCAAGCTAATGGCCGAGGAGTATGAGCTTCAAGATTTTGCGGGATATGGAAAGCATCAGCTTATTTTTGAACTATTAAAAACGCATGGTCGTCGGGGCGGGCCGTTGCAAGGGCAAGGGGTGTTGGAAGTATTGCCGGATGGATTTGGGTTCTTGCGATCGCCGATGAATTCGTATCAACCCTCACCGGATGATATCTATGTTTCGCCATCGCAGATTCGCCGGTTTGGATTGAGAACGGGGGATTCGGTGGAGGGTACTTTGCGCGCGCCGAAGGATAAGGAGCGATTTTTTGCCCTTCATTTTTTGGATAAAATTAATAATGACGCGCCGGAACAGAAACGGAAAACAGTGCCATTCGAAAATTTGACTCCACTCTTTCCAGATGAGCGGTTGGTCATGGAGACCGCCGATCCAAAAGAGATTTCCATGCGCGTGATGGATTTGGTTACGCCGATTGGCAAGGGGCAGCGTGGCTTGATTGTGGCTCCGCCTCGGACGGGGAAGACGGTTCTCATGCAGAAGATGGCGAATAGTATTTCGGAGAACAATCCGGAGGCCAAGTTGATCATTCTTTTGATTGATGAGCGTCCTGAGGAAGTAACCGATATGCGTCGAAACACAAAAGCAGAAGTCTTGGCATCGACGTTTGATGAGCCGCCAGAACGGCACACACAAGTGGCTGAAATCGTGATCGAGATGTCAAAGCGACTGGTAGAGCAGGGGCAGGATGTTATCATTTTATTGGATTCGATTACTCGTTTGGCTCGTGCGTACAATACGACTTCTCCGCATAGTGGTAAGATTTTATCGGGTGGGGTTGATTCAAATGCACTTCATAAACCGAAGCGGTTCTTTGGTGCCGCTCGTAATATTGAGTGTGGGGGTAGTTTGAGTATTATCGCTACGGCTCTGGTCGATACGGGAAGCCGTATGGATGAAGTCATTTTTGAGGAGTTCAAGGGAACCGGAAATATGGAGCTGGGCTTAGACCGTGAGTTGGTGAATAAGCGTATTTATCCGGCGATCAATATTGAGCGATCTGGAACGCGAAAAGAAGAAGTATTACTTCATCCAGATGAGTTGCAACGAATTTGGACGCTCCGGAAGGCGTTGAAAGATGTCCCTCAGGTAGAGGCGATGGAGTTGTTGATTAATCGATTGAAGAAGACTTCAAACAATCTTGAGTTTTTAATGACGCTTCAGGGCGGTTAGACGGATTCAACTACACAGGCAATACCTTGCTGGGAGACGATGCGAACGGTTGTTCCTTTGGCGATGAATTCACCTTGGGTGATAACATCTTTCTTTTGACCTTTGAATAGGGCGCTTCCACTGGGACGTAGTTCGCATAGGGTGGTTCCTTCTAGCCCGAGTAGTTCTTCGCTAAGATCGGTGCTGTTTCCGATTTTTTCATGCAGAGTTAGACTGGAAAATGCGCGCGTTTTGGGAAGGTATTTACCTGCAAATATGGCCAAAAGTAGTGAGCCACCAAAGGCAATGGCCACATTGAGCAGCGGGGTCGTGAAGGTTTCAGGTTCCCATGAAATGGGTTGCCATGAACCGGGCATACGTTCGCTCATGGCATTGATGAGCGATGCGAGCATGATGAGTAATCCGCCTAAGCCTACAAATCCAAAGCCAGGGGTAATAAAGATCTCGATGCCGATAAGTAGAACGCCGAGCATGAAGAAGAGTACATCTTCCATTCCAGAGAGTCCGGCGATATGATGTCCAAAAAAGAAGAGCAGTAAGCAGGTGCCTCCAAGCAGGCCAAAGATTCCAAATCCAGGGGTTTTAAATTCAAGCCATAGACCACCCATACCAATGAGCATGAGAATGGGGGCGATTTTTGCAATGCTTCTGGCGATGGATTCGGCACCGGTTACCTCGATGGTGCGTTGTTGGGCGTTGGGAAGTCCGATTTCGATGAGTAGTGCATCGATATCTTTCACTGTTCCGCTTGATAGCAGAGGTTTTTTTTCTTTACCAACGAGTTGTTCTGCTTCGGTGTTGGTGAGAGTGAGCAGACGCCCAGCTTCACTGATTATTTTTCGACCGACTTTATATTCCATATCGGCCCGCACCATGGCTTCACCTAGTTTGGGGTCATGACCGCCCTGTTCGGCTGCGGCTCGAACCATGGCGGCGACGGCTGAGGGCATTTTTTCCTGCACTTCTTCGGGCATTTCTTGGGCGCCACCCATGGGAGACATCATCATCGGGGTGGCGGCTCCTATGACACTGCCGGGTGCCATGTAGATATCGCCAGCAGCAAGGGCGATGAAAGCGCCTGCTGAGTAGGCTCCTTTATCAACATAGGTATAGGTTGGGATGTCATTTTTACCAATAAGGGAAATGATCTCTCCGGCGGCATTTACGGCACCTCCGGGGGTGTCCATGTGAAATATAATGGCATCGGCTTGGTTTCGAACGGCATCATCATATCCCCGCCGTACAACGTAGAGGAGAGCGGGCTCAATCATATCTTTAATGGGTATGATGGTAACGGTTTTTTGAACAGGGTTCGTTTCCGCTGGGAGTTGAGGAAGGAGGAGAAGAAGTAGGCAGAGACTGGTTACTAGTTGTTTCATGGTGTATATGTTACGCTTTCATTTTAGGGTCCGCTATGAAAAAAAGAGTGCAACGCGGATATAGTTGTTTTCGGAGCAGTGGGTTGCAGACTTACATTTAAGGAGGAAAGATTCATGAATCTTGAAGGGAAACGGGTGTTGATAACCGGTGGGGCTCAACGAATTGGCCGTGCTTTTACGGAATCATTTTTGGCCGAAGGAGCTGAGGTGGTGGTTCATTATCATCGGTCTCGTGCGGAGGCTGAGGCATTATCTCCTTTTACTGTTTGTGCTAATTTGGCCGATTCAGATTCGGTAGGTCGCTTATGGGATGAAGTGGGTCCGATCGATATTTTAGTGAATAATGCGTCTTTGTTTACACGGGATCGTTTGCAGGATGCAACACCAGAGCGGGCGGCTTTAGAGTTACAGGTAAATCTTTTGGCGCCGCTTGATTTGATTCGCCAATTTGCTTCTCAGTCAAAACAAGGAGCGGTGCTTAATTTATTGGACCGTCGAATCAAGGCACACGATACGAGTTGTATTCCGTATGCATTATCTAAATTAGCATTGGCGGAGTTGACGCGCTTAGCTGCTCTTGAACTTGCACCTCAGATTCGGGTGAATGGCGTGGCACCTGGACCGATATTGCCATCACCGGAGACGAGTGAAGCGGTCTTTCATGAACGAAAAGGATCTATTCCTATGGAGCGAATTCCGGCTGTGCAGGAGGTGGTGAATGCGGGGTTCTTTTTGTTGAAGAATCCGTCCGTTACCGGACAGATTATTTATGTGGATGGCGGACAGCATATGCTGGGAAATGGAGTGTAGGGATGGATCGGATTTTTATTGTTGATTTAGAGGTGATGAGCTTAATCGGAGTGTATCCTGAAGAGCGTGAATCACCGCAGCCGTTATTGATTAATGTGGCCTTGTCTTGTGATCTGTATGCGGCAGGTCAATCTGATGAGCTTGCGGATACGATTGATTATCATCAATTGGAACGTTCGATTATTGCGTTGGCAGAGGAGAGTCAGGTTGAGTTGCTTGAAGTGCTAGCTGAGCAGATTGCTGTGCTTGGGCTGGCAGATATGCGAGTGGAAGAGGTGGTTGTGCGCATTGATAAACCGGGTGCGCTGGATGCGTCTCGTGCTGCGGCGGTGGAAGTGGTGCGGAAGAAGCGTTAGTTTACCGATCCATCGAATCGACCCATGGCGCGGAATTTTTGATATCGTTCTTCTTTAATTTCGTCAGCGCTTTTTTGTTTGAGTTCGGCAAGTTGTTCTATGAGGGCTTGTTTAAGCAGGTTGGCGGCGGCGGTTAAATCGGTGTGAGCGCCGCCGGAAGGTTCTGGAATGATTTGATCTGCTAAGCCGAGTTCGATTAGATCTTTTCCGGTGATTTTTAGGGCTTCGGCGGCTTGATCTGAATAGGCCCGATCTTTCCAAAGAATGGCTGCACAACCTTCGGGTGAGATCACGGAGTAGTAGGCATGTTCTAGAATGAGAATACGGTTTCCAATGCCGATACCAAGGGCTCCTCCACTGCCTCCTTCGCCAACAATCACGCAGATAATGGGGACTTTTAGATTGAATGATTCACGCAGGTTCACCGCGATGGCTTCGGCAATATGCCGTTCTTCGGATGCCAATCCTGCATATGCGCCTTTGGTGTCGATCAGCGTGATGATGGGCAGATTGAATTTATCCGCTAATTTCATCATGCGTAGTGCCTTGCGGTAGCCTTCTGGGTGGGCGCATCCGAAGTTACACTCTACGTTGCTCTTGGTGTCGCGTCCTTTTTGAGAGCCGAGAATCATAACGCGTTCTGTTCCAAGGGTGGCGAACCCGCCGACGATGGCACGATCATCGCGATGAATCCGGTCGCCATGAATTTCGATAAAATCGGTGGTCATGGTCTTGATATAGTCCATCGTGTAGGGGCGGTCGGGATGGCGTGCCACTTGAACTTTTTGCCATGCGGTTAAGTTATCGTAGATCTGATCGCGCATCTCAGCGATTTTCTTTTCCATGTTTCCAATTTCGCCGGTGACATCGATATTTTGCTCTTCGCTAAATTGTTTGAGCTCGATCATTTTAGTTTCGAGTTCAGCTATGGGGGCTTCAAAGGGAAGTTTAATGGATTCGCTCATAAGGGTTCCTTTATTCTTCTATTGTAACACGAGATTTGCGGGGAACTAGATCAAAAAGTTCTTCAACGTCTTCGTTAAACATACGAACACAGCCGGCGCTGGATTGGGCGCCAATGCTATCTCGCTCCCACGTTCCATGAATGCCAAATCCTTTGAGGGAGGAGTTTTCGGCTGATTTGAGGGCCATCCAGCGCGTGCCTAAGACGTTTTCTGGATCGCCATATTCAATGAGTCGGTTGTCGGCGGGACGGGTCCATGGGGGTTCGATGATTTTATCATAGATATAAAAGTCGACCGCGGGGGTTTTACCGAATTTACCGGTTCCGACTGGATAGCGTTTAAAGAGTTGCTCGTTAAGTAAGAGATCAAGCAGGTTGTTGTTTTTGGAAACGCGTATGGAGAAGGAGCCTTCGAATACGAGCAATCGAGCTCCGACGCGGATGGTATCGGTTTGCATCCGGTTCATTTTTTTAATGAGACTAATAGTGGTATTGAACTGCCGAGCGATTTTCTGGAGATAATCACCCCTTTTAACGGTGTAGAAGGTTTTTCCTGCCATTGGCTGCGATGAGAGCAGCCGGCGTATATTAATTTCACCCATCAGATCAATAATCGTTGCATTGGGTTGTTTGAGTAGGGGTTGGATTAAGGTGTGTGCCTGCTGAATATTGCCGTTGTTGAGCGCGCGCTGTACCGCCTGCACTTGATCGTTCGAAAGGGGTTTTGTGGGTGATTGAAGTTGGTTTGGCTCGAGTGGGGGTTGCGTCGCTGGATCTTTTATGATTGGGCGTGTTGATGGGGTTGTACTTATGGACTCGTCGGGTTGTACGTCTGTGGTCTCTTTTCGTTGGTAGAGATAGAGGCCGAGGAGAATAAATTGAATGATAACGATCCCGATAAAGATAGTTCGCCAGCGGCTTCGTCGTTTTTCCGTTCTGGGTCCAGCATAAATAGGTCTATTCATGAGTATATTTCTTCTTTGGTGTAAAAGCTTCAATGTGCCTAAATTTATTATCGGAGGCAACGATTTAAACTTTTCGAATCTAATTTACAAACGGTTTTGCTCGTTGGAGAGAGACATAATATAGATAAAGCATTTACAGAAATCGTAATATTCCATAGGTTAACCTTCGACATGTGGAGATTTATTTTAATTTTTATTGCTGGGTATTTTATTGTGATGTGTATCCCAGCACGAGGTTCGCTTGCAACGAATGAAAAATCAGTTTCGTCGTCTCAAGCAGTTGCGGTTTATGGTTTGAGTAGTGCGGATTATTTAACATCGGTTGAGACGGTTCAAGCAACTCGATTGCCTGCGAAGAAATATACTCGGCACCGCGTAAGATTCAACCTACCAGATAGTTTTTACTTTATCGGTGCGCCGATTTTTTTGCTGATTCTACTCCGCATCATTGCGGCATTCATTCGTTTTTATGAAGAAGAGCGAAAAGAACAGATCAAACAGGAGTCCGTAAAGGTATTGGAACCTGAATAAAGCGACTTGCGCCTGTCGTTGGTTCGTGAATAATGCGGCATATGTTACGGCGATTAACGATACGTAATTTGGCGGTGGTCGACGACCTTCAGGTTGGTTTTGGCGACGGGTTAAATGTCATTACAGGCGAAACGGGCGCGGGCAAGTCTTTGCTAGTGGGTGCGTTGCGCTTGTTGTTAGGTGAGCGGGCAGATCGCTCTTTGATTCGAACCGGTGAGTCGCAATGTACAGTGCTGGCTGAATTTGGTTTATCGCATCCGCAAACAGTGAATACAGTTTTAGTGGAATTGGGTCATGAACCTTGTGAGGGTGGCCTCTTGATTATGCGGCGTATTATTACGGAATCTTCGAGCCGTAATCTGGTTAATGATGAGCCGGTAACCTTGCAAGTATTGAAGCGGTTGGGTGAGGTGCTGGTGGATATGCATGGTCCGTATGATCATCAGTCTTTATTGGATCCAGTGAAGCAATTGGAAATTTTGGATGCTTTTGGGGAGGTTCAAGAGGAGAGAGATCGGTATGCCGTAGCCTATCGCGCTTTTCGAGATACCATGGATCAAATGGAACGGTTACAGGGCGGTTCAGAAGAGGAACATACGCGCCAAATTGAATTTTTGACGTATCGTGTGGAAGAGATTGAGCGAGCCAATTTGAGCATGGAAGAAGAGGCAGAGGTGGAGCGTGATCACAATCAAGCTGCACATGCGCAGGAGATGATGGAGTTGTCGGGTGCAGCGGCTCAAGCCTTAACCGAAGGAGAGGGTGCTGCTTTTGAAGGGTTATCGGTGGCCCGTATGTCGTTGCAGCGGTTGCAGGCGCTGTTACCAGAGGCGGCTGCTTGGAGCGATGAGCTTGAGCAAGCGATTACATCGGTGCAGGAAATTGTGCGTTCGCTTGAGGCGGCTTGTGATGGATGGGATGCGAGCCCAGAACGGATGCAGTGGCTAGATGAACGACTGACGACATACCGAACATTAAAGCGAAAATATGGTTCTACCGTCGAAGAGGTGTTGGAGCAGCTCGAAACGTGGCGTGAGCAGCTGAATGATTTGAAAAGTCGCGACCAGCGCTTAGAAGAGTTAGCGGTGGAAAAGATAGAGAAACTGCGGGGCGTAAGGGAAGCGGGTGAGGCGTTGCGCGCTCGCCGTGAAATGGTGGCAGACCATCTCTCTGAGTGTATTACCAAGTCGTTGGTTGAGTTGGGTTTTGAGCATGGTTTTTTTGATGTTACGCTTGAAGATAAAGATCCTGCATCGAATGGGATGGATGTTATTGAGTTTGGATTTGCACCTAATGCGGGTGAGGAGATGCGCCCGTTGCGGGCGATTGCTTCAAGTGGTGAAATCTCGCGTGTGATGTTGGCGGTCAAGGCCGTGTTTGCAGATCAAGATCAGATTCCGGTTCTCGTGTTTGATGAGATTGATGCCAATATTGGAGGTGAGATTGGTGGAGCGGTGGGACGTAAGTTAGCTCAGTTGGCGGGAAGCCATCAGCTTCTCTGCATCACTCATTTGCCGCAAGTGGCGGCGTGTGGAACTACCCATTTGGCGGTCGCCAAGCGGGTGGATGAGGGGCGGACTTTTACGGAAGTCAATTTGCTGGATGAAGAGACGCGGCCACTTGAATTGGCGCGCATGTTGGGCGGCAATGAAACGGGTGAGGTTTCTTTGGCACATGCAAAAGCGATGCTTGGGCAACAGACGTTGCGTTTTTAAAGAAGCTGGATGAGCTCTTTGAGTCGTTCGGTCGGGCTGGTGGCTGCTAGACGCGGGTGTTGACCGGCTTGGGTTCGAAAGCCTTTTTCTGTGTTGAGCATGACTTGATCATCTCGAACGGTGATGGCGATGATATCTTTTTTGGCGGCGATGATGCGCAGGTGGGCAATCAAGAGAAGACGGTGGACGGGTGCGGGTAGGGACCCGAATCGATCCGTGATCTCTTTTTTGATAAGGGTGATCTCTTTTTTTTCGGCGAGGGCGGATATGCGTTGGTAGAGACGAAGGCGTAGATTTTCGTCTTCAACATATTCATAGGGAATAAAGGCGCCGTTTTTGAGGGAACCGGATGCGGGGGAGAAATTAAGAAAATCGATCCGAACCGCGACATCCATCAGCGGGGGTGGTGTTTTGCCTTGCATCTGTGCGATGGTACGCCGTAAGAGTTGGCAATAGAGATCAAAGCCGATGTTTGAGATATGCCCACTTTGGTTGGCACCGAGTAAATTACCTGCTCCCCGCATTTCAAGATCGCGCATGGCAAGTCGGAAGCCGGAACCTAATCCGGTGTAGCGTTGGATGGCATTCATGCGATCACGAGCTGCATCAATGAGGTCGCCTCCTTGGGTGAGCATGAAATAGGCGAAGGCTTTACGGGAGGAGCGACCGACGCGTCCGCGCAGTTGGTAGAGATCGGATAGACCAAATCGTTCTGCATTTTCGACGAAGAGCGTGTTGCAGTTGGGAATATCAACGCCGCTTTCAATGATGGTGGTGCAAAGCAATACATCGAAGCGCCCTTCGACAAAGGCATGCATGATTTCAGAGAGTTCGGTTTCTCCCATTTGACCGTGCGCGATGGCAATGCGTATGTCGGGCAATAAGGCGCGTAGGCGATTTTCGACGTGATGAATGGTTTTCACGCGGTTGTGAAGATAGAACACTTGCCCGCCGCGCTGGATTTCACGCTCGATGGCATGGATGATAATGGGTTCATCGTAGGGAATGACGTGGGTTTCAACGGGTTGACGTTCTTGCGGTGCGGTTTTGATGGTGGCTAGATCACGGACCCCGGTGAGGCTCATATATAGCGTGCGTGGAATGGGTGTGGCGGACATGGTGATGATGTCGATTTCTCTTCGCAACCATTTGAGTTTTTCTTTGGCGGTGACTCCAAATCGTTGTTCTTCGTCGATGATGAGCAGGCCGAGATTTTTGAAGCGGACATCGCCGGAGAGGATGCGGTGGGTGCCAATGAGAATATCCACTTCTCCGCGAAGGGTTCGGGCTAGGGTTTCGTTTTGTTGTTTGCGGGTTCGGAATCGGCAGACCATGTCGATGGAGATGGGGAAGGCGGCCATGCGTTCGAGAAAGGAGTCGCAGTGTTGTTGTGCGAGCACGGTGGTGGGCACAAGAACGGCCACTTGACGGCCTTCTTGGACGGCTTTAAAGGCACAGCGCATGGCTACTTCGGTTTTTCCGAAACCGACATCGCCGCAGAGTAAGCGGTCCATCGGTTGGGGTTTTTCCATGTCGGCTTTGAGTTGAGCGGTGGCGGTGAGCTGGTCTTCGGTTTCGGTGTAGGGAAAGGCGGCTTCGAATTCGGTTTGTTGGGCGGTGTCGGGTTGTGAGGGAATTCCGCGTTGGGCTTGACGGGCGGCTTGTGTTTCGAGGAGTTGGACGGCGAGATCGCGAGCGCCTTGTTCGGCGTGATTGCGGTCGTTTTTCCATTTACGGCCGCCGAGTGTATGCAAGCGGGGACGTTGTTTGCCCATGCTTTTATAGCGGGTGAGTAGGTGAGCTTGTGTAACGGGTAGATAGACTTTATCGCCTTTGGCGTATTCGATGGAGAGCACTTCCATGTTCGTTTGTCCGCTTTTGGTTTCAACAAGGCCAAGATATTTGCCGACTCCATGTTCGACATGAACGACATAGTCGCCGGGTTGGATGTCGGCGGCTTCATTCACGCGTTCTTGTTTTTTGAAGCGGCGGGCGTTGCGGGCGTGGGCACTACGATGGGTGTGGTAGGCGTAGAAATCACTTTCGGTGATAATTGTGATCTGTTCGGTGGGGTGGTGGGCGCTTTCATGAATCACGCCGAGGTGGAGCTGAAGTTGATCAAAGCCGGGAAGGGAGGCATAGAGTTTTTGGAAGCGGGTAGAGGTGCCCTCAGTCTCAAAATAGAAGTGATATGTTTTTCCGGTCTGGGCTTGATTGCAACAGTGTTCAACAAAGGCGTGCCGAGCGGCTTCGGCTTGTGCGGGGGTGTGGGTGGCAGAGGGAGCATGAAGTCCGGTTTGATAGACTTCATAGGGTGTTTCGATAAGGGAGGCGGGGGTAGTGGGATCAGTTGGATTGATGATGAGGGTGTCGGCGGGTAAGTGATCGAGTAGCGGTTGAGTATGGGTTTCGGAGAGTGTGAGTGCGGGGAGTTCAATTTGTTCAATCTTTTCGATTGAGCATTGGCTTTGGTCATCGAAATAGCGAATGGATTCAATCTGGTTGCCAAAAAATTCGATACGGACGGGTCGGGGTGAGCCGGCGGGCCAGCAGTCGATAATGCCCCCTCGTTGGGCGGCTTCGCCTTGGGCATAGACTTCTACGCCGAATTCATATCCATTTTTGTTGAGCCATCCGGCAAGAGTTGCGGGGGGAAGGGTTTCATGGGTACATACGGTTCGAAGTCGTTCTTTGGCAAGAGAGGGTATGGGAAGTGGGGTGTTCAGGGCGACGGGCGAGGTGAGAATAATAAGCGGTTCGTCGGTTGCGAGGCGGGCGAGGAGTTGTAGATGCTGTCCGATAACTGCAGGATCTTCACTCTCAGGATAGAATGGATAGACCGCTTGTTCGGGTTTTTTGAGCGTGAGAAGAGTTTCGTGAAGGCGTTGCATTTCGCGGTTATCATAGGCAATCCAGAGGACGGTGGTTGTTTGTTCCATGAATTGCAGGGCGAGGAGTGCTTGGATGCTCAGAGGAATATCGCCGATCCGGATCGCTCTAGGTAGGGGGTGTAGCTCATGATCTTGATGGATCACGGGAACGTTTGCATTGAGATGAAGGGTCGACATGTTGGGGAACGTATCGAATGATTTACGTCTTGGGAAGGTTGGACTTTATGATTGGGTAGGGTAAGTTTCTTCTTCGAGAAAGGGGTAGATAAAAGATGGAAATAAACGCGTGGCCAGAAGAGTGGAATAGGTATGAGGCTCTCTCACTTATGGAAAAGGGTGAGGTGTTGAAGGCTTCACCGCATACGTTGGTGGCTCAGCAGTTTATTCGGACGGATCTTGAAGGCCTTTGTTTATTGGCAACTGAAATCCGCCGCATTAGTAAGACTCGTGAGGGCAGTCGCTTTTTAAAGGGGCTTCTTTGCGATAAGCGGGCGATGCTCTATTTTGCGCAACCTTCTTCGCGAACGTATCTCTCTTTTTTGGCGGCATGTCAGACGTTGGGATTGGATACAATGGATGTTCGGGATAGCAAAACTTCAAGTGAGGTGAAGGGCGAATCACCTGAGGATACGGTGCGCACTTTTAGTTCCTATGTCGATATGATCATTATGCGCCATCCGCAGGGGGGGTTTTCTGAGCGGGTTGCTTGGATGTTATCGCATAGTAATCGGGAGGTCCCGGTCATTAATGCGGGTTCCGGTGCAGATCAGCACCCCACGCAGGCGTTATTGGATATTTACACCTTGGAGCGTAGTTTTGAAAAGTTGGATGGAATCGATGGAAAGACAATCTTATTTGCCGGAGATTTGAAGCGGGGTCGGACGGTTCGTTCGTTGGCGTGGTTGCTGACGCTTTACAGCGAGGTTCAGTTGGTTTTTGCGGCTCCGGATGCACTTCAAATTGGCGCGGATATTTTGGTGATGCTGGACGAGGCGAATGTGTCGTATCGCTTATGTGGGCGGGTGCAAGATGCGTTGGCAGAAGCAGATGCGATTTATATGACGCGGTTGCAAGATGAGTGGGATCAGCAGGGTGAAACGAGCTCGATGTGTACAACCGATTTCCGGATCAGTGCGGCTGATTTACCGATGATGAAGAAGCATGCGGTTGTGATGCATCCGCTCCCGCGCCGCCAGGAGATCGATTCGGATTTGGATAATGAGCCTCAAGCTATTTACTGGCGCCAAATGCGGAATGGCATGTGGATTCGTGCGGCTTTGATTTTGGAGGCGTTTAATCGATCAGATGCCGTTTGGAACTGGAAGGAGTCGTGAGATGAAAGATTTGATTACATTGCGAGATTGGAGTGGCGATAGGATTGGGCGCGTATTGCAGTTGGCGGCGGATGTCAAAAAAGATCCGTCTGCATTTAAGGAGGCGATGGCACAGCGCACTCTCTTGATGATTTTTGAAAAACCGAGCTTGCGGACGCGGTTATCTTTTGAAGCGGGTATGACGCAAATGGGTGGGCATGCGATCTATTATCATACCGGAAATTCACCCATGGGTTCGGGTAAAGAGTCGATCAGTGATTCGATGAGAGCGGCTTCTCGATTTGTGGATTTAATTATGGCACGGCTTTTTAAACACCGGGATTTACTTGAGATGGCGTCTGAGGCTACCGTTCCGGTGATTAATGCGTTAACGGATGATTCTCATCCCTGCCAGATCTTGGCAGATTTATTGTCGATTCAAGAGAAACGGGGTGATCTGAACGGGTTGAAGTTGGCATATGTGGGCGATGGATTTAACAATGTAACCCACTCGCTTATGACCGGAGGCACGAAGTTGGGAATGCATGTGGCAGTGGCTTCGCCGCCAGGGGAGTCGTTTATGCCGCGTGCGGATGTTACGGAGGGTTGTCATGGCTTTGCGGAAAAATCGGGGGGTTCTATTTTGGTGACGGAATCGGCGGAGGAAGCGGTGCTAGATGCGGATGTGATCTATACTGATTCGTGGATGAGTTATCATATTCCAGAAGATCAAGAAGCTGAGCGTATTGCACTCTTTATGCCCTATCAGGTGAATCAGGCGCTCTTGGCACATGCCAAACCGGATGCACTGTTTATGAATTGTCTGCCGGCTCGTCGGGGATGTGAACAGACGGCAGAGGTGATTGATGGTCCGCAATCTATTGTCTTTGATCAGGCAGAAAATCGGCTTCATGCGCAAAAAGCTGTAATGCTCGACCTACTTAGTGCGACCTGATTATGTGCGTATATTAATTGTTAAATTATTTCCTACATCTGAGCTGTTTCATGCCTTACCAACAGTGCACCGATTGCGTCGGGCATATGGAGCAAAAATAGATTGGGTGGTTCATGAACAAGGGGCTGAACTGGTCGCCTGTTTCGATGATGTAGATCGCGTGATTGTGTATCCCGAAGATGAGCTAAAGCATGTGAATCGCCGTGATTTCCGTAAAGCACTCCATCAAGAAACTTATGATCTTGTTGTTGATTTACAGGGAGCGATGCAGAGTGCATTGGTATGTAAAAGTGCGCGTAAAAGTCGAGGTGCAGCCGTGCTGGGGCCTTCTTTCCAGACCGAGGGAGCTTGTTTTATGTATACCGCGACGACGGGTATTCGTGATCGAGATCGACATCCGGTGGTGGAGTGTATGGATGTGTTGCGATATCTGAAAATTCCAACAACACCCGTTGCATTCCCATTGCGCTTTCCGATGCCATTTTTAGGTAGATCATTGCCCCCATCCTATGTTGTGTGTTCGTTAGATGGGGCACGTAAAAGAGATCGATTGGCCGCTGCTTTTTGGATTGAGACGGTACAACGTTTGAATGTTCCGGTTGTTTTGTTGGGGGGCAGAGACTCGGAAGATTTAGCGGATGAGATTGAAGATTCATTATTGGATTTGCCTATCTATAATTTTGTTCATCAAATTAATCTTGCCGAGCAGGGTGGTGTGATGCAGGCCGCTGAGACGGTAATTGCTTGTGATGCTCTTTCGGTTCATATGGCGGCATATCTGAGCTGTCCGACGGTGGCTCTGTTTGGTTCTGGTAAATCGACTCGAATGCAACCTTTCGATTCGTTGTGCAGCGTGATAGAAGGTTCGAACGTTGAGCCCGAAGCGATTGTTGCTGCACGGGATGAATTAAAGGAGTTGCGTGGAGAAGTTGTTAGTTTTTGATCTGGATGGAACCCT